>Ga0207056_1103_pt2 | contig 10280 bp, 6 predicted proteins | sample Alteio_BWMinCont_58_FD_153289 | JGI IMG/M metagenome (GOLD analysis project Ga0207056, IMG submission 153289) | Enriched cells from forest soil in Barre Woods Harvard Forest LTER site, Petersham, Massachusetts, United States -... | ecosystem: Environmental > Terrestrial > Soil > Temperate forest >... | reverse complement strand
TTTTTTTCAGAAGATCTAATACATGCAATGTGCCAGCTATATGCTGACTATCACGCCCAGATGAGTCTCGAACAATCATACACTGAGACAAATTGTGATTTTTCCAGACATGTTCTTTTCCAACATGGTAGGCAAGATGTGCATGTTGGTGCATCGGGAAATCCACTTGCGTGTCTCCAATCGTGACAACCAATGCATCAGGATGAGCAAGCATTTTTTCTTGCATGTGTTTTCTTATCGTAAGACTCTTGTTCGTTTTGCTGATCATTAGGAAGTTGAAACTTTCATCTTCTCGATGAGCAACACCTGTTGCAAGCTGTTTTTGCTCATCAGGCAATTGAGAAATGAGTAAATGGGGGCGATGAAGCTGATTTCGAATCCATTGCAAGGACCTCACTGTATTCCACGGAGGATGAGATGTTTGACTTTCTACAAAAGCTCCATAGCTAACAAGTCTATAATTTTGATCGAGTTCTGAACGGATTTTGACTACGATTTCACCAAATTCATCGGCAGTGACTATAGGGGATTGTTCCATGTTTATTAATTTCAATGCATCAATTTGAACACTCAGCTCTTTTGCAAATTTCTTCTGCTGTGGGGTGCCGTCATTTTCAACCTCTTCTAAGAAGGCATAGAGCAATAGCTTTCCTACTTCAAATGCAACCTCAAGGGAATATTGTTCCATGAGCTCTACGCGGCACTCGTGGGCCATTCGCTGACCCCCCAATGCCCCGTAAATCGTTACTTTCTTTTCTTGTAATTGAGGTACGAAATAGCTTCCCACAGCTTTGTCTAGGGTGATATTACCGCGCCTCCATGTCTCTAAAAGGGGATCTTGAGCAATTGGTGTGCCTGAAATAAATGCCACATCCACTTTTTGTGTGGCGATGAGTTCTTTGATTGAAGCAATGACGCGAGGGTCCGCATCGGCTTCTGTGCTGTATCTAATAACCCCATCAACATCACATACAAGAATAATGTGTTCGATTGGGCGCCCCTCTTGAAAATGTGGGGGAATATAAGAATCGACAGAGCTAGAAATTAACATAAGGATTATATGCTTTGGATGGTTGTCACAAGTTTTGACACAAGTTTGTCACAAGTTTGAATAAAGATCTAGCAATGTCAATTTTTCGGCTATTGGTTTATTTCGTCCAAAAGGTAGTTTTAGGTAGCTTTAACGACATATAATTCCCTCTGCGTCTCTGCGCCTCCCCGTCTCTGCTTAATCATTATAACGAGTTTAACGCAGAGACGGGGAGGCGGAGAGACGCAGAGGGGACTGTAATGGCAATGTGAAGGTCTTTTTATATTTTAAGAAAGTCCCAGAAGCTATGTGTCCGTGATTTATCTAATTTTGGCTCTATTTTTTTCCAACTTACAGGTCGAGGTAACTCGTCTCTGCCAGGTTCGCATAGCTTAAAAGCTAGCTGCAGGCGATCAAATGCAGATTGCTTCATTTGCCAGACTGCTGAGCATTTCCAAAGACCCAATTCTTTCTTTATCGAAGGACTTACTTCATCAGGAATAACTAAAACTCCGTCCTTATTGAGTATTGAAATACGCTCCACATTTAGACAAACACACGTGCATGCATCATCCCGATAGTAGGTCCCTGGTAGATGATTAACTGAACTATCATCCACCCAAAGGCCGAATTTAAAAGAACCCATTCCATTTCTTATTAATACACCCTTTCCGGCAGGTGTAGGCTCCGGTGATAGAATAACCTTTTCCGACCCACCCTCGGGTTTAATCTGATCTAGATTTCTGACTGGATGCATCACTTTAGGAAAACTAATATCTACGCCTCGCTTTAGACAACTCTCATTTGATCGTAAGTAGCCCTCGATTTCATTATTAATTTCCGTGTCTTTTTCTGTAATAAGGTATTCCCCAATAAGTCTATCTACACCTTCAGGATAATCTATATGTGATAGTGCTTTAATATATGGTAAGACAGCGCAATAGATAAGTTTTTCCCTAGCTGCTCTTAATAATTTGAGTTTGCCTTCAATGAGAGGTGAGTGTGATACAACCACTTCATCAGAAGAAGCTGGAGTTGAAGTTGCAATTATTGCTGCCATAATAATCCTCATATAATTATATTGATATTAATATCCTAATTATAAACATGTTTCAATTACATGTCAAAATAAATTAACTATAATTCAATAGATAATTAAATGAAGTGATATTATGATTTAAAAAAAGCAGAAATAAATATGAAGAATTCGGATGGCTTGCCCACGTCTGCCAGAGTTTGGCTTCCAAGGTCAAATTAATAGACAAGTTTGGGCAAACATATAAAAAGTAAATGGACATGGACAATAATGGACGGTAGTGGACTGTAATGGACAATAATGGACTGTAATGGACGAACAGTATTTTACCTACGGTCCACTAGCGTCCATTATTGTCCACTACGGTCCATTGCTGTCCATTACGGAAATAATTCCGTATTAGCCATTTCTTTAATTATGTTCAACATTCCTATTGAGTTTATTTAATGATTGTTGTATAATTCTGTTTTTAGGAGTGAAAATGGACCCAGTTACCAATACTATAGTCAATAATACGTGCTTATCTGCGCTCTATGTACTCACCAGCCCTATTGTTGGAACTGTAAGAATTGTTGCCAATCTAGCACGACTCATCTTTTACGATTTGTGGTTGTTTCTATTTAAAGATGCAGACCAATATGGCAAAAAAATAAAGCGAGACTGTATCCAAATCTTACAAGGGCTTGTAGAACTTGTAGTTTTTATAGGTCCAATTGCTATCTTGATTTATGCAAGAGCTCAAAAAAAGAGCCCAAAGCCAACTCCAGTTTCTGGATCTACAACTTCTCCCAAATCACCACGATCACGTCCTTCACCTCCTCCGCCTACTCCACTACCGCCTCGGCCTACTCCAGTACCGCCTCGGCCCATTTCACTAAGGGCAAGGGCTCTTGTTTTGCCTCCGAGAGAAACTAACGCCAGAAATAAATTATTTACTGTACATGGAGTTACACAGCATATAGCTTCCTTTGTAAATGTGCATGAGTTTAATTGTTTTAGAAGCACATGCTATAAAACCTCCCAGTTATCTTTTGAAATATATATGAGAGATACTCCCAATAGTATACAAAATATGATTTACCGAAAGCGGAGTATCAATTTCCAGGGGGAATTGAAAGAGGCTTTAGCTAATGGCCGAATAAGAATAGATAGACTAAATCTCTCTGGTTTACCCATTACTCGCGAGATGTCAGTCTATAGATCTTTACATCTTAGAGCCTTAGAGATTGGTGGTGCAGATATCGGAGATGAAAAATTAAAAGGAGATCGGGACTTAAAAGACATAACATCTAAGCCTGAATTAACTGAGCTAACGTTAGACTGCGACTCCTGTGGACATCGTTTGACAACTCTAAATCCAGTATTTTCAAATAATCGATTAAAAAAATTGACATTGATATTAGGGGCTGATCTTTGGACATTTCCAGATGGCGTACAACCCTGTTCTTCTCTTGAAGAATTGAACGTGCGATTTAGGAGCAATAGCCGTAACTGTGGGGACCTTCTTTATGGAATTCAGCGGTTTTCGTCTATAAGGAAATTAACATTTTCTACATATGCTAAGAGTACAGAGATGGCTCTATCGGAAATTATTCCTAATTTGAAAAATCTCGAAGAAATATCTTTAATGGGAGAAGGTGTTGGTCGTTCATATACTTCTGGAGATATTGATGCTCTTCAGTCAGCAGGTAAACTTACAAAACTTGTTATAAGAAACATCAAGCTCCTACCAAGTGTTATAGCGTCTTTGGTTAATCTTTCCTCTTCTTTGACAAAATTAACAACCATTGAACTAACTGTTGAAATTCCAGAAGTTTTTTCAGAGGAAGAATATAATAGTATAGTTGGCGCAATTAATTTGTTATCAAATATTAAACAACTGAAAAATCTTAATGTGAAATTTGCACCGGAAGTTAAAGGTTTGCTAGGTATGGCCGCTTTACTGGGTTACTCATCTGTCCGAGGAATTCCAACTGTTAAAGACGAAACATGGAATTCAAAGCTATTGGCTCATGTTTTTGGAGCGCTAGGTTCAAAAATAGTAGAGGTTCAAGTAGAACGAAGTGAGATCATGTATTCTCCTCAAGTTCTTGATGCTTTATCTTCTAGTCCTTGCTCCTGTAGAACGTTGAGACTTCGGGGATTTAGTGATAGGAATATCTCAATAGAAATACTGCGAAACCTTCTAAGGCAATTACCCAATTTAGAAAAGTTAGATCTTCTCGATGTTAATCTTATTGGTGAAATTGGAGCTGACTCTGTTTTGTCCATTCAGAATCTAAAAAAACTTATGTTATTCTCTTGCAGAATGCCGCGTAGTTTTATTCAGATATTAGCAAGAAGCATACCTCTTCACTTTAAGCAATTATCACTATCGGGTTTAAATATCACGACAGAAGGGGAGTCTAAGGAAGGTATGGCTATGGCTGAACTCGAGGACGATATAGAGAGCCTTTTGACAAAAGGGAATCTCCGAGAGCTTGAATTAAGAGATATGAATAACTTTTTCACAGACAAAACGATTACTGCGCTGATGCGGCATCATAGAGAATTAGTGATACTCGATCTGGGATGTGATGGAATGGTTGGAAGCCTAAGGGCATCTCCTAGATTAACACGAGCAGGGGTTGCTGCGGCTTTGTCTTCCTCTACTTCTTTATTGAGGGTAGAGCTATGTGATTCATTAGGAACTTCCTCTCATCCTACACTGAGAAATATCAAGGTCTGAACCATCACCTTACAGAATTTTGATACAGTCATTGGATTCCAAAAGGGAATCTTCTTGCGTCATAATATATCAATATGATATATCATACTAATACATCTTAACGGGAGTGAGATTATGGCTAAAAGCAACAAGAGTCGGTTTGCAATAATGGGGATGCTAGCTTTGGTCCCAAAAAGCTCGGGATATGACATTAAAAAATTAATGGAAGGAAGCACTCAATATTTTTGGAAAGAGTCTTACAGTTCTATTTACCCCGTGTTAGGAGCACTTGTTGAGGAAGGGCTTATCATGCAGCATGAGGACGTATCAAAAAGCGAACGTCAGAGAAACGTGTATGAATTAACAGCGGAGGGCAGACGAGAATTGAAAGAGTGGATCAATAAACCGGTGGAGTGCGAACAATTTCGTAATGAACTTTTGTTGAAGCTCTTCTTTGGCGAAATTGTTCCACCATCGACAACACGTCAACATGTAGAAGAGTTTCATAGAATGCTTGTCGGCAAGGATAAACTCTATAAGACCATTAAGGATAAATTACAATTAGAGCACAAAAATGAACCTGGGCTCCCCTACTGGCTCATGACATTGGACTTTGGACTTTGTCAAGTAAAAGCAGCCATAGAATGGTGTGTGAACACTTTAAAACAATATAAAAAACTAGAAAAAAGGTAATCAGATGTGTGATGTGCTAGTAGTAGGAGCGGGTCCAGTCGGCTTGACAGCAGGATTACTGTTTCAACGAATGGGCGTAAAAGCAATTCTTGTTGATAGACGCGGCACAATGAATCGCCATCCCAAAGCACGCAATCTTAATATGCGTAGCGTAGAAATATTTCGTGCCCTTGGAATAGAAGAAGAGATACGAAAATGGGATTTTCCAAGAGAAGCACGACGCATCATGTGGCTTGAGAGTTTTTGTGGGGAAGAACTAGCAAGAATCTCTGTCGACAACAAATTAGCGACTCGCTATAGCCCCTGCGAGCCAGCATATCTTTCCCAGGCTCGTCTTGAGGATTTGTTAAGGCATTCCATCAAGGAAGATCTCGTTAGCATCCAATACGGAACAGAGTTCATTGAATTAGTTGAAGAAAAGGATTCCATTGTAGCCACGCTTCAAAAGGCAACGGGGGAAACATTTCAGGTTCGTGCTAAGTATTTGTTAGCTGCCGATGGAGCCAGGAGCCCTGTACGAAGGCTTCTGGAAATTCCTGTCATCGGAAGAGAAGACTTGGGCAAGTTTGTGAGTATCTACTTTAAAGCGGATCCCTATCCAATCGCTCCATATCGCCCTAGTGCTATGTATTTTATGCTTGGAGAAGCCTCGTTTGGTCGTTTTATTCAGTCTGTAAACTGCAAGGACGAATGGTTGATGGGCGTTAAGCTTAGTCCTGAAATGGAGAACGATGACACCGATTTTCATACGGAATATTGCCTTCAATTTATTCGTGAGACGTTTGAGATCCCTGATTTAAAGATCGAAATTCTTGATATTGAGTTCTGGCACATGGGCGTGCAAATAGCAAAGAACTTCCGTAAAGGACGTGTATTTTTAGCCGGTGATGCGGCTCATCTTTTATCACCAGCTGGAGGCTTTGGCTTGCAAACGGGGATTCAAGATGTTCACAATTTGTGCTGGAAATTAGCTTCCGTCATCCAAGGACAAATGTCTGAAGAGATCCTTGACACCTATCACGAGGAGCGATTCACTACCGTACAGAGTAATATTGATTGGAGCCGCGGCAACATAAAGGGATATACTGAGATCATACGAGCAGGAAAATTAGGGGATCGAAAAAAGCTCCAGGATTTGATTTCGTCACAATGGCCCATCTTAAACTCTATTGGTCAGGATATCGGCTTTTCTTATCAGAGCAGTCTCGTCGTACCCGATGGAACAAAAGCGCTTGCAAGCACCGCTACTCAATATCTTCCAAACGCTAGACCAGGATCAAGAGCTCCTCATTTATGGCTTCAAGGACCAGACAGGGTGATTTCCACGATCGATCTTTTTGTTGATTCGTTTATTCTTTTGACAGATTCTGATGGAGAATCGTGGTCAAAAGCGCTACAGAACATGAATCCAGCTCTTTCTTTTCGCTGTGTATCGATTGGTGAGAATGGTGACTACAACGACATCAACAATGATTTTCATGAACTTTATGGGATTGAATGCGGGGGAGCCGTCCTTGTTCGTCCTGATGGTCATGTCTATTGGCGTTCGGTGAATTCAGCCGTGTAGATGTAGCCTGAACAACCCTATACAACTATTTTAAAAGAGTGGTAAAGCCAAAAGATGTGCCATCAAATAACCCTTTGTCGCTTAATTTTAAAGAGGGAATGACCAGCAACGCCATAAATGAGAGTGTCATAAAAGGTGCGCCTAGTGTCGTTCCCAATTGTTTGGCTTTCTCATCGAGTACGGAATACTTTTCTGCCACAGTATAGCCATCATCAGGGCTCATAATGCCCGCAACAGGGAGCGGCAATAATTCCGCTTTGCCCTCGCAAACTACTGCAATTCCACCTCTGTTTTCAATGATGGCATTGACTCCCTTGCAAATATCCTCATCGCTTGTGCCTACAACAATGATATTATGGGAATCATGTGCAATGCAGGAAGCTAATGCTCCGCGCTTTAACCCAAAGCCATTGATAAAGGCGACAGCTATGGGAGCATTACTATATCGATTGATTACCGCTAGTTTAAGAATATCTTGTTCGAGATCCACTACGAGATGGCCATCTTGAACCTTCGCTTTGACTTCGAGTTTTTTTGTAATCAATTCCCCATCTAAAGCCTGGATCACTTGAATCGTCCCTTCAGATCCTTTCAGGACAAAATCCTCTTCTTTTTTTGACGATATCTTAAAATTATTCATGACCTCGTTTTTCATAGATGGAATTAATGTCTTGCCATTCTCAGCAACTAATTTTCCTTTGATATAAGTCTTGAGGATGGAGAGATTCTGTAAATTGTCGACGATAATAAAATCCGCGCCTTGGCCTTTTTGCAAATAGCCAACGTCCAGATTGTAATGAATGATAGGATTGTAGCATGCACAGCGTAGTACATCCATCGTATCATAACCATGTTGCACTATAGAACGTTTGACTAATTCATTGATGTGCCCTTTGACAAGGTCATTTGGATGCTTATCATCGCTACAGAACATCACGCATTCAGGATGTGAACCAATCAATGTATGGAGAGCATCATAATTCTTGGCTGCTGAACCTTCTCTAATGATGATCTTCATCCCATATTTGATTTTGTCAAGTGCCTCTTGTAGCGTATAACACTCATGATCCGTCGAAATGCCCGCAGAGATATAGCGAGCCGCCTCTTGGCCTTTTAAACCTGGTGCATGGCCATCGATTGGCAGTCCAAGATCTTTGGCCGCCTGGATTTTATTCATGACAAGAGGATCCCTTGCTAAGACTGCAGGATAATTCATCATTTCACTCAAATACTTAAGCTTATCATTTTCAAATAGCGAACGGATCTCTTCAGCTGTAATAGTTGATCCTGCAGTTTCAAAAGAGGTGGCGGGAACGCATGAGGGAGCTCCAAAATAGAAATGGAAGGGGACCTGGTTTCCATTGCGGATCATATATTGAACACCTTCAGTCCCCAAAATATTCCCTATTTCGTGGGGATCTGAAACCGTAGCAACAGTGCCGTGGGGGACGGCAAGCCTGGCGAATTCTGAAGGCACAAGCATGGAGCTTTCGAGGTGTACGTGAGCATCGATAAATCCAGGGAGAATAAATTGTTGCGATGAGATCTCTGCGGAGGGCGTTATCGAGTCGATCCGGCCATCACGAACAACGATAGTTCCTGGATAGATTTTTCTTTCGGTGAGATCTACAATATTGCCTGAAACGGAGAACTGTTTCATAGACCTGCCTTTTTTGGCTGTTAGAACAGGGGATATTAAATAGTGCTTATAATTTACTGTTAACAGATTAAGTATTATTTTAAACTGACAAAATGAAGAAACATTAGTAATAACGCAAGTTGCTAGTCATGCAGTGCTTTTAAATGGGACCAAGAAAGGACATAAGGGACAAGGGACCTAAAGGACATAAGGGACGTAAAGGACTTTAAGGGACAAGGGACATAAGGGACAAAGAACATTTGTTGTCCCTTATGTCCCTTGTCCCTTAAAGTCCTTTACGTCCCTTATGTCCTTTCTTGATCTCATTTTAATCCATCGGAGACTAGCAACTTGCGTTATTATCATCATATTCCCAATATTAAAGATTCAAAGATGCACGACACGGCAGTGTTACTGAAGTTTCCGATCAGAAACATGGAAAACCCTAGAGCGAATATGCTTATATAGCAATGTGGTTACTTTTTGTTTATTACTGAATCTTTCGGAAGGTTGCTGTGATAAAAGTGTGTGAAATTTACAAAATAACAGACTTGGCATGATGAGTTACATGGAGATGGGTTTTGTCAATTATATGGGCACGATTAATCCCGCCTGTTACTTGAATTTCGACGCGCTTCTCTCGCTCTAGTTCCGCCATATATGCTTGCATGGGGACCTTTGTAAGCATGTATGAAATAAGATCATCAGGAATGTTGCTTGCTCGCATAACTTTGGCGGTTATCTCTTCCAACGAAAGAGGGCATTCATGCAACATTGAAAGAATCATATTTTTGGTTTCGAGAATACGCTGTTCATGATCATCTATCAACGCAATCAAATTAGATATCCTACCTCCATGATAAATGATAGAGGCATCAACAGAGGGAATTAAAGCCCTAAGTTTTTTAAATGAATTCAACGTATCATTGATAAAAGTGTAGTACAAAATAGGATATTTTCTGAACGTATCTTCCCCGAAAATAGCATCGCCACAATAAAGCACATTGTCAGGAGTTTTGATTGCAATCATGCCACGGGTATGACCAGGAAGGGTGATGATTTCGAATATTTCTCCGCATATAATAATTTTTTGATCCTGATATGGAGTAATAATATCGGTAACTTTAGAAGCTTGTTGAGGAGTAATGGGTTTGCATTTCTTAAGCTCTTCAAATGCTGCTGCGCCTCCACAGAAACAGATGGGAGCCATTAGAGGATCTTCTATAAATGGCCTTTCAGTTTCAGTGCAAAAGATTTTTACTTGCGGATACTTTTGCTGGAAGAACGCATTTCCTCCACAATGATCACCGTGACAATGCGTGTTGATAATTGCTGTTACCTGAACATGAGCCTGAGTCAAAGTTTTGTCAATTTCTTTAGCGACATCTTTGCTTATACCGCTATCGATTAAAACTGCCATTTTATCTTTGATGTAAACGCCTATAGAGAAAATGCCATCGCAATAAAAGCTATTTTCTTTTACTTGTATGAGATTAATTTTTGCCATCATCCACCTTCAGATCGATAAATTTTCCATCCGTCATTCTTTCTATTTCATTTGAATTGAGTTGAAAAACAGCGAATGGTGTGCCTGCAGCTGCCCATATC
>Ga0207056_1133_pt1 | contig 10282 bp, 9 predicted proteins | sample Alteio_BWMinCont_58_FD_153289 | JGI IMG/M metagenome (GOLD analysis project Ga0207056, IMG submission 153289) | Enriched cells from forest soil in Barre Woods Harvard Forest LTER site, Petersham, Massachusetts, United States -... | ecosystem: Environmental > Terrestrial > Soil > Temperate forest >... | reverse complement strand
ATGCTCAATGGATATGATTGAATAATCTTGAGCGTTACTTCATGAACTAATGCACAATCAATCGTTCTTTGTAGAATTGAAACTTTCTTAGCAATTAAAGTTTCCAGTATAGAACGCATAAATAATACATGATTATCTATTGCTTTATCACCACTGTTTGTTTGTAAATCCACAATTTTTTCTACTAAACTTTTAAAAAACAAGTGGAACCTTTGTTTGTTGTCTGGATTGTCCAATAAACTACAATATACCCCAGCAATTTCCTTTAAATGCCGCTTGGGTAAATTTGCCAATAATTCTTCTGAGAATTCTCTCAACCGTTTACCTGACTTATTGATCTTAAATAATTCAGCCAGTCTTGCTAAACCATTTTCACTTCTTTCTGGAGTTTCAGATTGGGTTTGCTCTAAAATATATGCAAAACAATCCTTGCCACTATTCGATCCATTTACAATCATATCTAACATGGCTTTTCGATAAATCTCGTCTTGTTCCTGATAAACCCTATCTAAGGCACAATGCCCATCTAGCCCACAAACTAAAAGTGATTGATGATTGTTTATCAAAACAGGAATAAGTCCGATTTCTTTTGTTTGTACACATCTTTGTAGAAGGATGCGAGATTGCTTATCAGTATAGTTTATAATATGAGGAAATCGTTTTATGCAGGCCTCTGCAATCCGTTGGGATGTTTGCATATTAATTGTCATATTAGGCTTGATATCCTGGGAGTAGAGAGGATCATTCGTGGCAAGATAATAACGTTGCACAGGAGCTGCAGCTACGCGAAGAAAATCCAATATTTCATCTGCAGGAATTGGATGTTCTGCTTCTGATTTTAAATCTAATTCTGCAATCTGGTTAATAATTTCCCCTTCAATTTTATCATCTCTTTTACCAAGAGCAGTCTCTAATCTTACCTGCATATTGATGCGTACGAAAATTAAATCTTTAATATATTGAAGCTTCTTCCTCGCGCTTGCTATTTGGTGTGGAGGAAGCGCAATACCTGGTGAATTTGGATATTTTTTTACAAAATTAGGAATGCGCTTCTCTGCGGCTTTTTTCGCTTTTGTCTCACGATCCGTAGGCTTGAAATAATCGACTTTATTCGCATAGAGCTTTTCTTTTCCCTGCTGGGATATCTTTTGAGAAATCTTTAAAGCACCGCTTGCTATCGCTAGAGTAACGCTGACGCCGCCAAGAGAAAGTAGAACCACTCCTCCAGTATTTAATAATGCGAAGACCGCAGGAATTAAACCCACACCAACACAGGCTGATCCAATTAGGATAGGGACTACCACCAAACATATGATCATAATCTTTTTCGGATATGCAGCTTCCTTTTTTGGAGTTAACATGTCTTCAGTGAAGACAGAAGTATCTGCAGCTTTTATTACATCAAGGCTTGGCATTTAAAATCCTTTTTTAAGATACGATATTATTAAATTTAAACATTTAAATCAATCTATTTTTTTATTTATTCTTTTATTTTTATACTGGAATCAATTAATTTTTCATAAATTAACCAATCAAAAAAAAGAGCAGTCTCCCACATGATTAAGGCGGAAATGAGGGTGTCGGAAAAAAAATGCCCTCCCTGAGCAATTCTCACAACGCTAAGTATAGTACCCAACCCTATTGCTAAGACCAATCCTGTATAGAAAACCATTCGATTTCTCATTCGCGTGCCGATAAATGCCAAACAGAAAAAATAAAATCCAGTAGAGCAATGACCACAAGGAAATGATCGGTGCGGTTCAGTCTCTTGATAGGTAAAATTGGGCTTATAGAAAGGACGGAATAACTCGGTTCCTCCAAATTCCACCACTTGTTTCGGACGTGGCCGCCCCCAATGGTCTTTGAGAGCTGCGTGTACTGTTAGCCCTGAGCCCACTGCCAGGACGAGGATTAGCACCAAAGAAGGAGCGAGCCATCTGCGCCAGGGCGGAATAAAAAAGGAAAGTAGCAGCACGACAACTGCAAGTGCTGCCGTAAGATCGGCAGGAAGGAATCCATATTTGTAGAAAAAAATGATGAATGCATTTGAGGTAAACTTGCCATCCCCTTGATAAAAGTATTGGGAAAATTCTATATCGAGATAAGGGGTCCACGGGGCAATGAGGGCCATCAAGACGATCGGCAAAAGCCATTTCAGTTGCATAAACATCCGCTCTATTATACAATTTTGATTCCAACATTTTAAAGAGCTTAAAACATGATTACAATAAAAAGATCGCGAAAAATAGTCTCAGACTCCCAGCTTCTGCCTAAGGGCATGCGTATCGTACTCATTTTACAGCTTTGCTTTGCGTTTTGTGTCATTTTAAACAGCCTTAGCTATCCATTCATGAAAAACCTCTTCGATTACAAAGAAAAAATACTCCTTTTTCATCAAGTCATGGGGATTCCCAATTCCGAAGAAAATCAAAAGCGTTTTTCGACCTTACAGCCATCTGAACGCCATGAAATTGTTCAAAATTACCATCGCTTGCAAGGAAAATCAAACGATTCCTTCGCAACAAAGACTCTACAAGCGGTTCATATCTTACTTTTTGAGCTCCCTCTCTTTGAGCGAGGCTGGATAGCTCTATCGATTGCCATCGCAATTGCTCTGCTATTGCGCGTCGAAGGAGCACTTTTAGCAGTGTGGTTGTTGCCAATTATTACAAGTTTTTATATTTACCAAAATTACACCTACGGAGATCATGCCAGACCCTCTGAGGAGATTCAATTGTTCCCGACAGAGCAGCTTATCGTGTCTAATTATTTAAAAGAGCCTTTAAGTACCAACATAGAGACACAACGAGAGCAATTGCTGCACGGATGGCAGCGTTATTTAATCCAGGAGTGGGCCCATCAAGATCCATCTACAGACCATCAAGTCTTATTGACGCAGTATCGGGAAGGGGAATTTGCCTTCAATTTGGCTCGACTCAAAATTGCGATAAAACAGCCCGATTCTGCACATTCATTCAATCAAAGGGAAGCCCCTTTCAAGCTATTTCTCTACATGCTCTGGAACCTCCTTGTCCCAATTCTTGTAACCCTCAGGCTAAAGCAGGAAACCTCTCAGTAAGAAAAGTAACAGGATATGCAGGATCGCAAGCGGCAGGATATGAAGGATAGTGAGCATCCTCTTGTAATTCAAAAGAATTTCCAATAAAGCTAAGGCCTCCCGGCCTTAGCTTTATTGGAAATTCTTTGTATATTAAGAGGATGCTCACTATCCTTCATATCCTGCCGCTTGCGATCCTGCATATCCTGTTACTTTTCTTACTGAGAGGTCTCTGCCTTAGCCTGATGTTCAGATTAAGATTCAGATCAACAAGTAGACGCCGATGCCGGCAAAGTAGCCCACCAATGCAGCAAAACCTATCCGTTTAATGTACCAAAAGAAATCCACTTTTTCTAATCCCATGTAAACAACTCCCGCAGCAGACCCGATAATCAAAATGCTACCGCCGGTTCCTGCACAATATGCAATCAGCTGCCAGAACTTCGAATCGGTCGGGAAATGAGTCAAGTCATACATCCCAATAGAGGCAGCAACTAGAGGAACATTGTCAACCACTGCAGAAACTAACCCGATGCCAATCGCAATCAACGTATAATTCCCAACCGCATTATCGAACCAAAGGGCCAAGTGATCCAAAATGCCCGCAGCATCAAGAGCATCAATACACAACAAAATGCCTAGAAAAAAGAGCGTGCTAGAAAGATCGACCCGAGAAAGCGCCTTCGGCATCCGCAAATGTTCCCGATCATGAAAATTTCGATGTACCAAATCAGTTACAATCCACAGAAGACTAACACCAAAAAGAACCCCCATAAAAGGAGGTAACCCTGTAATGGATTTAAAAACTGGAACAAAAACAAGTACAAAAACACCAAGCCACAGTACGCCTCTGCCAAAGGGCTCGAGCTTTTGAGTCTCTTGTACGTGCGTGGTAGCGAATGAGCCCTTTAAGCTCAGTGTCAGAGGAATCAAAGCAGCAATGAGACAGGCTATGCTTGGCAGAAAAAGCTGCATCATCACATTTGCTGCGGTGACTTGTCCTCCGATCCACAACATCGTTGTGGTAACGTCTCCGATCGGCGTCCAGGCACCTCCTGCATTAGCTGCAATTACAATCGCTCCACCAACGACCAATCGGTCTTCACTCCTCGGAGTCAACTTGCTTAATAACGTAATCATGACAATTGTCGTGGTTAGGTTGTCGAGTATGGAGGAAAGAAAAAAGGATAAAATTGCAATAACCCATAGCAGATTACGTTTTGATGAAATGTTGATAAATTGAGAAATAATAGTAAAGCCGTGATGGATATTGATGATTTCTACAATGGCAAGAGCTCCTAACAGGAAAAGGACCACTTGAGAAATATTGGCCAAGTGCTCAAGAAAACAAGAAGTATTTTTGCCCTCCAGACAGAAGTCGGTTGTAAAAAGAATTGCCCAACAAACGATACCCATCATTAAGGCAACGGTGGCTTTATTGATCTTCGTGACATGCTCCAATGTAATAAAAGCATACCCCACGATGAAAGCAACGATGATAAGCCATGTATTAAGAGTGAAAATTTCCATGAAATCGCCTTGTGTAACTCGATAATTGGCAATTGTACTATTTTTTTGTTTTATGTAACCTGAAAAAAGTAGGAAGGAGGCACAGTATGGGTGATGAATATTTCGATTATAAAGTGGACCAACCACTTATAAAGTTTCCTGTAGAACCAGGTCGAGGCATTATTGGATGTGAAATGCATGAAATAAATGGCTGGGGTAACACATTGCATATTCCTCGAGGCAGATTTCAAACAAAAGTGCACCCTAAACATCATTTGGATGCCTCAAATCGAGATCGAGAAGAAAAGAGAGTATTATGAGCGGCGACCACGATTGGAAAATTACGATACAATATCACCAATGCCCCAACTGCGGATTTATCACAGAAAGTCGACAAGACTACACTCGAAGTGGCAAAAAATATGTCAAAACATTGGAATGCGATCGGTGCCACAATAAGTTTACAGTAGAGAAAAAAGTAAAAAAGCGGTTTGGGCCACTGTTTGGGGAACCCTCCCCTCCCGAATTCGACTGGAACGCAACCTGAGAAGAAAAGTAACAGGATATGGAGGATCAGGCAGGATATGAAGGATAATGAGCATCCGCTTGATATGTAAAAGAAATTCCAATGAGAAACGCAAAGCGAAGTGTCCGAAAGAAAATAAAGGACCGAATAGATGAAGAACATCTAAGAGGGTCCTTTATTTTCTTTCGGACACTTCGCTTTGCGTTTCTCAGGGCATCTTCCTGGATCGCTTGCGATCTAGGAAAATTTATTGCATATCAAGCGGATGCTCACTATCCTCCATATCCTGCCTGATCCTACATATCCTGTTACTTTTTTACACACACGCTTATGTAGATAGGCCTGCGGGTTGCAACAAGCCTGCGGATGCTTTGCGTGGCACTGGAATCGGGACGTTTTCAGCTTTTTCAGGGATACTACGACTCGCTTCAACCCCCAAAACACCCAACTTCTGTATCAAATTCTCATAACCCCTATCCAAATAGGGCAACCCTGTGATCGTCGTTACTCCATGAGCCAATACCGCTGCCATCACATATGCAAATCCAGCTCGCAAATCGGGAATTTTGATCTCTTTTCCAACAAGAGGTGCCACTCCACTCACAATCAAACTATGCGAGAAACAATTCGATGCGAAACGGCATTCCTTGCCTCCCAGACACTGTCTGAATACCGTTATGTCTGCTCCCATCTCTTTCAAAGTTTCCGTGTAACCAAAGCGATTCTCATATACTGTTTCATGAACAACAGAAGTTCCCGTCGCTTGTGTCAAAAGGACCACAAAAGGCTGCTGCCAATCTGTCATAAAGCCAGGATGTACGTCCGTCTCCAAATGCAAACCTCCTTGAAGAGGTCCATCATAATAGAATTCAATTCCATTGCTTTTTACATCAAAGCCTCCACCAACCTCTCGAAGCTTATTCAAAAACGTAATCATATTCAGGTGTTGAGCCCCTTCCACAAAAACACGTCCACGAGAACTTATTGCTGCCATCCCCCACGATGCTGCTTCGATGCGATCAGGTATCACTGTATGCTCCACTTCATGAAAACTGCGCGTCCCCTGTATCCGTATTGTTCGGTCGACATCTAACGTGATAATGGCCCCTAGCTTCTGCAAAAACAAAATCAAATCGACAACTTCTGGTTCGATCGCTGCATTCTTAATCACAGTACTGCCACGAGCTGTTACCCCTGCCAAGATTGTGTTTTCAGTGGCCCCTATTGATGGAAATGGCAAAGTCACTACAGTCCCTCTCAACCCATTGTGAGCATGGGCAAAATAGGCTCCCTCCTTTTTCATCTCTCGATATTCAATCGTCGCTCCCAATGTCCTTAAGGCATTGATGTGAAAATCGACAGGTCTCTGCCCTATGTCACAGCCCCCTACGGTGGGAATAATAATGTCTTCATCAGTACGTCCCAGAAGCGCTCCAATCATCAAAATAGGAATGCGATTAGAACCACAAAAACGTTGAGGGATATAGGAGGTCTTCAATTCTTTAGTGATAACCTCCATCACGCCCGCCTCTCGGTCCCACTCTACCTGCATTCCAATCTCTTGACATAGGGCCACAGTGACCTCTACATCGCCTATATTGGGGACGTTGTAGAACCGGCAACGCTTGTCTGATAACAAGGACGCCACCAGTAATTTTGTGATGGCATTTTTTGCTCCAGCTGCCTTGATATGACCTCTGAGATGGGCTCCACCTTTAATTTTTAAAACTTCCATTTTGTGCTCGCTGATAATGAATTTGAGAAGGGCTGTTTACTAGTATTTATGTTTTTTGTATACACTATCCCCAGCTAACTTGCAACATCTTTGCATGGGCATCAGCGATTCCGGCTAAAAAATAATGGACTTAATAGACATAACTTTTTGACTTTATTCCTGGTTCCAGCTAAATTCTTGGTTTCAAAATGAACAAGAAGGCTGTATGGATAACGAAACCCAATTAAAACTTAGAAGCGTTGACGATCGGCTCCTGCACATGTGGAGGTATCTTTGACTTAGCTTCAAAAGAAGCTCGCGTAAAAGAACTCGAAGCACTCATGGAACAGCAAAACTTCTGGGATAATCAAGAATCGGCTCAGAAAGCAATTTCAGAATGCAATACTCTTAGAGCTTGGACAACCCCATACAACACTCTAAAGCGCCGTTTTACAGATGTGAAAGCCCTCCTTCCAGAAGCCATTGAAATCAACGACCAAGAGCTCGCTTCGCAGCTCATCGATGAACTCAATCAGATCGATAAGGAACTCTCAGATCTTGAAATACGCAAAATGTTATCCGGCGAACTTGATATCAAGAATTGCTACATTAGCATTAATGCAGGAGCCGGGGGAACAGAGGCTTGCGACTGGGTAAATATGCTTTCTAGAATGTACCAACGCTGGGCAAATAAACGGCAATGGAGTCTCGAAGTCATTGATACTGTCGAAGGTGATGTCGCTGGAATAAAAAGCATCACAATGAAGTTGACTGGAGAATTCGCATATGGTTATGCTAAGGCCGAGAAAGGGGTCCATCGATTAGTCAGAATTTCCCCTTTCGACAGCAATGCTAAACGACATACGAGTTTTGCCTCAGTTGATGTCTCACCGGAGATCACTGATGATATCATCATCGAGATCAGGCCCGATGACATCCGAGTCGATACTTACCGATCTTCAGGAGCCGGCGGACAGCACGTAAATAAGACTGATTCGGCCGTGCGAATTACCCACCTTCCATCAGGGATCGTGGTAGCAAGCCAGGGCCAAAGAAGTCAGATTCAGAATAAAGAAACTTGCCTTAAAATGCTCCGATCGAAATTATATGAACAAGAAGTGATCGAGCGGGAAAACTCCCTAAAGGCGCTGCAAGGTGAGAAAAAAGATATTGCGTGGGGAAGCCAAATACGCAATTATGTCTTTCAGCCGTATACACTGGTGAAAGACGCCCGTACAAAATTTGAATCAGGCAATATCCAAGCCGTGATGGATGGAGACATTGATGATTTTATTAACGCTTATTTGAAGGAATTTGGGTAATCATATGAGAGATGAGGTATCAACTCAACAAGGAGAAGAACAACATAGAACCCCGCCGCCTGGCTTCGACATGCGCTTCACAGAATTCACCGACGCTCCCTATCTCCATGAATGGCTTGCTGACCCTTCGGTAGCTCAATGGTTTCCCATGGATGACCCTGTCGAACTTGAAGATGCCGTAAATCGTTGGGTGGGTTTTGCACGCTACCGATCTAGTCTAACAGCGATTGCCCCCGATGGCACCCCTTGTGGAATGGCAACTCTATACTTGCAACCTTATCGTAAATTAGCTCATCAATGTGAGTTTGGCATCATTGTAGCCCCCAAATATCGCAATTTGGGTATCGGATCTGATTTGATGCGCAATATCATTCACTTAGCCAAAGAATTCTACAAGATCGAACTTCTTCATTTACAAGTTTATTCGAATAATCCAGCTATTCGACTTTACGAAAGATTTGGCTTTGAAACCTTTGGCTATCAAGCCGAGTGGATTAAAGAACGTGATGGAACTTACACCGGTCGAACTTTCATGCAAAAGCGAATATAAAAAAGATAAGAAAGGACATAAAGGACAAGGGACGTAAAGGACATAAGGGACGTAAGGGACAAAGGACATAAGAGACTTTGATTTGTCATTTTCGTCCTTTATGTCCTTTGTCCCTTATGTCCTTTAGGTCCTTTGTCCTTTATGTCCCTTTTCTTTTTTTCATCAATTAGCTATTTCTTCGATTATTTTCATTTTAGTAAAACTTATTACTTTACAAAAAACAATCTAGTTCTGTATAATATAATTTAATTATCAGAAAAGGATTGGTTTGTATGAGTTTAGATAATATCTGTAAAACATCATTTTGTAGTACATCTGGGCAATTCATCCTATGGGTTGAAGCTAAGTGTGAAGGGTATAACGCCGAAACTAAGCCTGAAAGAAATAACGCCCTCGAAAAAGCGTCTGATCCTGTAGACTCAATTACCTCGGGGATCATAAAAAGAATCGCTGCCTTAGCGATAATTGTAATTGCCGTTGCTGAACTTACCCTTTTTGAAATTCATTGTCTGATATTCCTTCCACTTGTGTGCTTAGATAACCAAGAAGCCGTTGCAATAAAAAGACATGCCAAAAACATTACTGGGTCATTTGCAACTATCTTTAAATGCCTACTAACAATCTTCACAGGTAATCTCCCTGGAGTAAATTACTCATTGCATGGCGAAGGAATCACCCCAGCATTAAAGACATTAATATTAGAACCTATGATACAAATTAGTCGAGAGGCCATATACGAAACAGAATTCTTAGGTGAAAAGGAGCAAAAAGAACAAGATGTAGACGTAAAAGAACAAAAAGAAAAACTTTCCCAAATTCAAATTATCAAAAGAGATAAGATTCTAAAGCGTCATACTGAATTGATAAGTAAATCGAAAGCTGTATTCAAAAAAATTATTAAAGAGCTCGATTCAGTAAAAGACACAGCTCAACAATTCGAACCTTTGTTTAAAGAACTAGTAGGGCAAGTAGAGCTTTTAAGAGCCAAAAAACTAGGGTCAGAGAATCAAATGTATTTTATCAGGCAAATACTAGCAACTTTAAATAAAAAACATATTCTTTTCTCTGAAGAAATGATTAGAAGCGCAAGTATAAGCGAAGAAGTAAGAAAAATAATGAATCACTATAGCCTAAGCACAACACACTTAGCGGCGGTTATCGCAAGACCTGCCCTTATTGCAACAGTCCTCACAATTCCTGCCCCAACTTCTGGACGTTTTGATGTAATGGCATCAGCGCCCATTGCTATAACCAAAAGTATGGTTGCAGAAGCATCTTGTTTAGAGAATGAAAGGACTCCTATTGATATGGAAGCTAGCCATAAGAAAAAAACACAAGTTGCTCCGATATCAGGTCAATCTTTGCTCCTTGGAAAACTGCTTGAGCAAAGAAACTATGTTGATAAATTAGGCAATCCCCTTGTAGGTAAAGATGGAAAGCCAATCAGAGCTCCTAGAATACCCAGCCACTTAATCCCCAACATTAGTGAGTTTATTAATAAGTAAACACATCTTAACTCCTGTCGCCGCATTCGCGGCTCGAGATGTTGTTTGGATCTTCCCCATGCTTACGCATGGGGCTACATGCTTCAACCGCATTCGCG
>Ga0207056_1130_pt1 | contig 10334 bp, 11 predicted proteins | sample Alteio_BWMinCont_58_FD_153289 | JGI IMG/M metagenome (GOLD analysis project Ga0207056, IMG submission 153289) | Enriched cells from forest soil in Barre Woods Harvard Forest LTER site, Petersham, Massachusetts, United States -... | ecosystem: Environmental > Terrestrial > Soil > Temperate forest >... | reverse complement strand
TAGGAGGATGAGCTCACTTTGCCGCCCTTGCCTGTCCAGTTGGTATGGAAAAACTGGTTGCGCGGCTTGTCTCGACGCTCATAAGTGTGAGCTCCAAAATAGTCCCGCTGCGCTTGTAAAAGATTCGCAGGCAACTCCGCCGATCGATATCCATCAAAAAATGACAACGCTGTGCTGATACACGGAATTGGAATCCCCATTTCTGCACCTGCTGAAACCACTTTTCTCCACCCCTTCTGCACGCGCGATAACTCATTTTGAAAGAAATCATCCAGCAATAGATTTTGAAGATTGGGGTTCTTGTCAAACGCTTTTTTAATGTCCGCAAGAAAACGGCTGCGAATAATGCACCCTCCACGCCACATGAGGGCAATCCCCCCATAATTAAGCTTCCAGCCATAATCCTTAGCAGCTTGTCGCATCAACATATACCCCTGCGCATAACTGATGATTTTAGAGGCATACAGCCCTTGGCGAATTTGCTCAATAAATTCCTCTCGGTTTCCTGAGAATGTGATGGGAGGTCCTTTTAGTGTTTTGCTTGCCAGAACTCTTTCCTCTTTTAATGCTGATAAGCAACGAGCAAAAACAGCTTCACCAATAAGCGTCAGTGGCATTCCCAAATCTAACGCATTGATAATGGTCCACTTTCCTGTTCCCTTCTGGCCGGCAACATCCAGAATGTGATCGACTAAAGGAGCACCGTCATCGTCTTTTTTCGTGAATATATCGCTTGTGATCTCAATCAAATAACTGTCGAGCTCCCCTTTATTCCAATTCGCAAAAACTTGATGCAACTCATCTGCATTGAGTTTTAAAGCCGTTTTCATCAAATTATAGGCTTCTCCAATCAATTGCATATCGCCATATTCAATCCCATTGTGCACCATCTTCACATAGTGGCCTGCTCCTGCCTCTCCAACCCAATCACAGCAAGGTTCTCCATTGTCAACCTTTGCACTAATTGCCTGAAAAATAGGCTTGATGTGCGGCCATGCAGCGGGATCCCCTCCAGGCATAATAGAGGGACCATGTCTTGCGCCCTCTTCTCCTCCTGAAACGCCGGCGCCAACAAATAAAATACCTTTCTTTTTTAACTCTTCACAGCGACGATTGGTGTCGGTAAATAGGCTATTGCCCCCATCGATGATAATGTCGCCAGCAGAAAGATACGGTAAGAGGTGATTGATGAATTCATCCACGGCTTCACCAGCTTTGACCATAAGCATAATTCTGCGAGGTCGCTTAAGTGCTTTGCAAAACTCTTCTACCGAATGGGTTCCGATTATTTGACTTCCCTTTGCAGGTCCTGCCAAAAAGTCGTCAACCTTTGAAGTGGTCCGGTTGAATACCGCTACTATGAATCCGTGATCGTTCATGTTGAGGGCCAAATTTTGCCCCATTACAGCTAATCCGATAAGTCCAATATCCGCTTGTGTCATTGCGATTCCTCCCGCTTGTTGATATCAATCTTTTTCGATAGAGACAATTTTTGCAAGCATCTTGATCAAAAAGCCGCAATTCCCGCTAAAAAGTAAATGGACATGGACGGTAATGGACCATAATGAGGTAATTGCAGAAGTACCAAATCATCAGGCCAACGGCCTGACGTATAAAAGCCTAGGGCACCGCCCTAGGTATAATGTAAATGTTGTTTCAGGCTGAAAGCCTGACGTATAGCTATACGTCAGGCTTTCAGCCTGAAAAATATGTTTGCATCTCACCTAGGGCGGTGCCCTAGGCTTTTATACGTCAGGCCGTTGGCCTGATGATTTGGTACTTCTGCAATTACCTCATAAAAGACTAGCTGTATCGTCCATTATGGTCCATTACAGTCCACTACGGTCCATTACCGTCCATGTCCATTCTGTGCCTTAAATGAAAGCAATGCAAAAAAATATTTGACAGATTGTGGTCGCTTAAATATAAGCAAGTTTAATAAACCATTTTAAATAATGTGCTCCCCCCGAGAAATGGTGGATGTGTTGAAGATAAAGTATCCAAACTAAAATAGGAGGATAGTAATGATAAACAAAATATGGAAAGTCGTTGCAGGTCAACTCACTGTGTTGAGCCTCTCTGCAATGTGCTTGAGCCCTGCTAATAGCATCTCAGCCCAAACATACTACGGCAACTCAAATTGCTGCCCCGAAGACTGCTGTGAAGCCCCATGCAAACCTTCAATCTGGGAATCAAAAGCATTCCTCATTCTCGGAAGCGTTGCATTAGGAGCTGCTGCTGGCGCTGCTGCAGGAGCTGGTGTTGCAAGTGGAACACGCGGACATCGTGGTTCCGATGGACATAATGGTAAAAACGGTCATAAAGGTCGCACAGGAGATCCAGGACCGACAGGAGCCACTGGCGCAACTGGTGCAACAGGACCCACAGGCGGAGCAACTGGTTCGACAGGAGCTACCGGTGCTACAGGCGCAACTGGTGCTACAGGTGTTGGCGCTACAGGTGCAACCGGAGCCACAGGAGCTACTGGAGGGACTGGCGCAACAGGAGCTACAGGAGGAACTGGTGCCACCGGTGCAACAGGAGCAAATCCATTTACTCCAGATACTGGTCAGTCCCTTTCCTTTACATTTAGTAATACAGGTATTGTTGTAGGCGGCCCTACTGGAGCAACAGTAACAATGACAGCATTTGTTGCTGAGCCCAATGGCACAGTTTTAACAAGTCCTCCTATTCTATTTACTAGTCCAACCGCTGGTGGTACTTTCACTGAAGTTATCAACGTTCCTAATCCAGTGTTTGGAGAATATGATGCTGGTATACAAATAGTTACTACTGGTACCCCAACCCTTGTTGTTGGAGCATCAACTGTTACTGTAGGAGCAAGTAGAGGTGGTGGGTCCACGACAACATTTACATTGGTTAATTCATTACCCCCAACTTCAAATGAGACACAAAACTCAATTGATTACGCTTATGGCCCAGTCCAGAGTGGTGGCGATGGTAACGTACCTTTCCCATGATTTAGTTTAATGGGATAAGAACGAAGTAAGTACTTACGCCTTTGCAGAGCGCAAGCTTTGCAAGGGCGTTTTCTTTGGTCAATTCATTCATTATTTATTTAAAAAAAGACTTATGAATGCTGTTGAGGCCAACTTTGAAGAATTTCTTTTAACTGCGAGATAAGTGGGGGGAGCGATTCTTTAACGACTAACCAAACAGCCTGATTATTTACATCAAAATAAGCATGAATTAAACGATTTCGTAAACCAATCATTTCACGCCAAGGTAGTGATGGAAATTGTTTTCGAATTGTTTGAGATACTTGAGAAGCAGCTTCACCAAGAATTTCCAATTCTCGTACGACTCCATTTAGCAGGAGCCGATTGCTATCAAGATCTTCTCGTTTTTTTTCTAATAGATGGGAAACAGCTGCTGTTGAGGCATCAAGCATATGTTGTAACCGAATATAGTCACGATTTAACATAGATTGGTCTGGCATAAGCTAAAACTTCATTTCGAAAATAATGACTCAATTCCTCGGGAGTACGTAAATCTGTCTTCCGGTCTATAATAGTTGCAAGCTCATCTTCTAGGTTAATGAGGATGAATAATGAGGGTGTTTTTCCTGGTACAAATTCCACCAACAAGTCAATATCGCTGTCCTTACGTAAATTCCCTGACAAGGCTGACCCAAAAAGCGACAGTTTAGCGATAGCAGGATTCCTTTCACAAAATTCAGTGATTTCTTTAATAGGCAAAATTTTACTGGGATTTGTCATCTTAAATCCTTATATGTCCTGCTAATCACAATAAAGCATTGCCCCAATTTCCTACAAAATAAATTATTTTCGGAATATTATTTTTGAGATAAGTAATTAATAAAACTATTGCGAATTTTTAGTATTATCATTACAAGAATATTAAGCATGATAAATACTAATAATATCTGATTTTTATAAAATTGGAGAGGATATGTTCGCAGAACTGTACAATAAATTAATGAAAGGAATGATCTTACCCATGATTTTAGTAATGGGTATCGTGTCGTGGCAGGCTCCTGCAAGTGCTCAAGAGTATTACTACAATTATGATCAGAACGTTCAAGAGCAAGAAGAGGAAGAAGACGAACCCTTTTGGAAATCGACTGCATTTATCATTATAGCGACCGCTATCGGGGCAGGTGCAGTTGGAGCAGGGATTTATGCAGCAACCAATGGAAAGAAGAAAAGCCATAGCCACAGTGATGGTATTAATGACAATGCCAGCGTAAAAGACTGCAAAGATGGGAAAAACGGAAAAGATGGCAAGCATGGTCGTCATGGGAAAGATGGGTCAAGTGGTAGCGATGGAAAGCACGGGAAGGATGGATCGCATGGCAACGACGGGAAGCATGGGGAAAAAGGGGAACGGGGAGAAAAGGGAGAGCGCGGCGGACATGGTGAGAAAGGAGAGAAGGGAGAACGGGGCGGACATGGCGAGAGAGGAGAAAGAGGTGAGAAAGGCGAAAAAGGAGAACATGGCGAACGCGGGGAAAGGGGCCATAGTGGTGAAAAGGGAGAGCGTGGTGAAAGGGGTGAACGCGGGGAAAAAGGAGAACATGGCCATAAAGGAGAGCATGGCGAACGAGGAGAACGTGGCGATGATGGAGATGACGGGATTACGACAATGATAGAAATTGAGGCAGAGCGCATTTCTCCTTTTCTTCATGACACTTCAGAGGGGGCCAGTTTATCGTTTGCATTTGATTTGGCCATCGGGACACTTACAGGGGGTTCCGTTACAATTACACCATTTGTGGCATTGCCCGATGGAACAGTGCTTACAGATGCCTCTCAAACCATCACATCAGCACAAGTAGTCCATTTTGACTCTATTATAATCACTCCGCCAGAATATGGAGTATATGTTGCAGGTTTGAAGTTTTTAGGAAGTGCGACGACATTGTTGACGAATCATAATATTGTAACGGTGACGGCAGCACGAACTCCTTCATTTTCAACAACTTTGACATTGCAAGCGATCATTTCATTGAATGCTGGGGAAATTCAGGCCAGCAGCAACTATGTGTATGAGCCCGTTCATGAATAAATCAAAAGGACAAAGGACGTAAAGGACATAAAGGACGTAAAGGACATAAAGGACATAGGACAAAGGACATAAAGGACGTAAAGGACATAAAGGACATAAAGGACAAAGGACGTAAAGGACGTTGATACCCAGTCTCTTATGTCCTTTATGTCCCTTCGTCCTTTATGTCCCTTCGTCCTTTACGTCCCTTGTCCTTTGTGTCCCTTATGTCCTTTACGTCCCTTGTCCTTTGTGTCCCTTATGTCCTTTACGTCCCTTATGTCCCTTATGTCCTTTACGTCCCTTTGTCCTTTTCTTTGCGTCTTTGCTCCTTCGCGACTCCTAAATAACTTAAGTTATTTTTCGAAAGAACCGGAGTATGTCAAAGACGAAACCACAATTGCCCCTCCGGCAGGGAGCTTTGCGTTGAATTTTTTGACAAACCCGAGTAATATCAAATTTCATTCTTATAAACCCTTTTGGCATCATGAAAATATACACCAGAACAGGCGATAAGGGCGACACCTCGTTGTACACAGGTCAGCGCCTTCCCAAGAACGATCCATTAATTGACGCTATTGGCACCATCGATGAATGCAATTGCAGCATAGGCATGGCTTTGTCATTCGCAAACAAAGAGCCGCGTTTAGATCCAGTTAAAAGCCATTTAGAGAATATCCAGCACGCCTTATTTGATGTCGGTGCCGCTTTAGCAACACCGCGGACCCGATCTACCAATAGTAAAATCGACAAGACACGATTCGATCATGAAGCAACGCAACAGCTTGAAGAATGGATGGATCAGATTGAAGTGGTCTTGCCTCCTTTGCATTCGTTTATTCTTCCTGGGGGGCATCCCTGCGGCGCCACTTTGCATCTTGCCAGGAGCATCTGTCGACGAGCCGAGAGGTTAGTTGTGCCATTCAATAAGCAAGGCGATGTTTCCGATCACATCTTATGCTACCTGAATCGACTTTCAGATTATTTATTTATGGCATCGCGTTATGTCAATCATCTCATGAACAGTCAAGAAATTATGTGGGAGCCGCATAAGAAGAATTAGTTGCAAACACTTTACACTTTACACCTTACGAGGAAAACACAAATGAAAATTCGCGGATATTTAGTTATTTTGTATGGCATTCTTTTGGTCGTGGGTGGCTTTATGGGCTATCTCAAAGCAGGGAGCATCTATTCTGCTGTAGCAGGAGGCATCACGGGCATTATTTCTATCATTTTGGGCGTAGGGATGTTAAAAGAATGTGTGAAAAGTCTGCTGTTTGCTCGCATATTGACCGGAGCACTTTCTGCATTTTTTCTGTATCGATTTTTGCTAACGTATGCTTTTATGCCAGCGGGGATGATGTGCATTATTAGTTTGATTCTCTTTATCGGTCTTGTGTGTCCTTGTAAATGCAAAGGATCTTCTGGATCTTCTTAGCACTTAAAATTACCATCTGCTAAATTCTGTGCGTAATATGCGTTAGAGGCTTGACAGAAATCTTATTTCCTCATAGAATCGCCTTGAAATTTGTCCAACACAAGGAGTATTGATTATGGCGAGTATAAAACCATTAGGTGATAAAGTTCTTGTAAAACGAGCAAAACGCCCCACAACAAAGGGTGGCATTCTTTTACCTGACAGCGCACAAGAGAAGCAAAAAGAAGGCATTGTCATCGCAGTAGGTCCAGGCAAAGTTAACGATCAAGGAACGCGAGAGACTCTGAGTGTGAAAGTGGGCGATAACGTCGTATTTGGATCTTACTCAGGAACCGAAGTGAAAAATGCTAATTCAAATGAAGAAGAAGAATACCTGATTTTGTCAGAAACTGACATCTTGGGAATTAAAGCTAACTAGGAGTGAACCATGTCAAAAATGCTACGATTTAATGATGATGCACTGAAATCCTTGCTCAAAGGGGTTCGCACATTAGCTAAGGCAGTCAAAGTGACCCTCGGACCCAAAGGACGCAATGTCGTCATTAATAAGGGATATGGCTCCCCTTTGTCGACCAAAGACGGCGTCACAGTTGCCAAAGAAATTGTCCTAAAAGATAAATTTGAGAATATGGGAGCTCAACTCGTTAAAGAAGTTGCAGCAAAAACCTCTGATAAAGCAGGGGATGGGACAACGACTGCCATAGTATTAGCCGAAGCAATCTTTAGTGCAGGGGTGAAAAACGTAAGTGCTGGCGCAAACCCAATGCGCTTAAAGAAAGGGATTGATCAAGCAATTGAGATCGTTTGCCAAGCTCTGACTAAAATGGCATCTCCAGTAAATACAACGACTGAGATCAAACAAATCGCTACTATTTCAGCAAATAACGATGAGGAAATAGGCGATATCATCGCTCAGGCAATGGAGAAAGTGGGTAAAGATGGGATCATCACCGTCACAGAAGCCAAGGGCATTGATACCACTTTAGACGTTGTTGAAGGGATGCAATTTGACAAAGGATACCTATCACCCTATTTTATCACGAATCCAGAAACAATGTCTGTTGAGTTAACAAATGCGTGCATACTCATCGTTGATAAAAGGATCTCCAATGCAAAGGAACTCATTCCTATCCTCGAAAAAAGCGTCGGCAAAGACAGCCGCCCTCTACTTGTGATTGCCGAAGATCTCGATGGAGAAGCTCTTGCAACACTCGTTGTCAACAAAATTAAAGGTGGGCTCCCCGTTTGTGCTGTGAAAGCTCCAGCTTATGGCGATCGGCGCAAAGCTATTCTACAAGACATTGCAATTCTGACTGGCGCTACAGTCATATCAGAGGAAATCGGCCTTCGTCTTGAAGATGCAGATCCCCGCATGTTAGGACACGCCAAAACCATTAAAATCACTAAAGATGACACAACAGTGATTGATGGGATGGGCAACCCAGCTAAAATTAATGAAAGAGTCGCTCAACTGAAAACGGAGCTGAAAGATCCCAATCTCTCTAGCTATGAACGTGAAAGCAAAGAAGAACGCCTCGCACACCTCGTAGGTGGTGTCGCTGTTATCAATATCGGTGCCGCTACTGAAACAGAGCTCAAAGAGAAAAAAGCTCGCATAGAAGATGCCCTGCATGCGACTCGAGCCGCTGTTACAGAAGGGATCGTCGCTGGCGGCGGTGTTGCCTTACTGCGAGCTATCAAGAGCCTTGATGAAGTAAAATTCTCTGATCCAGAAGAACAGATTGGTTTAGACATCATCCGAGAAGCTGCTTACGCTCCTGCAAGCGCAATCGCAGATAACTGCGGCAAACCGGGCAACCTGATTGCTGAGAAAATCTACGAAGCAAAGGGTGCTTATGGTTATAACGGATTGACAGATGAGTTTACTGATTTGATTAAAGCAGGCGTCATCGACCCCGTGCTCGTTACAAAAAGCGCTTTGACAAATGCAGGGTCTATTGCTTCAATGCTACTGACCACAGCTGCCATGATTACCGACAAACCAAGACCAAAAGTTGCAGCACCGATCGGTGGTGGAATGGGAGGTATGGGTGGAATGGGAGGTATGGGTGGAATGGGCGGCATGGGAGGAATGGGTGGCATGGGCATGGATGACATGGGTATGATGTAAAGTCAAGCGTCTTCGCCGAAAAATCGTGCCCGAAGAAAAGGACAAAGGACGTAAAGGACATAAGGGACATAAAGGACGAAAGGACTGGGTATCAGCGTCCTTTGTCCTTTAGGTCCCTTATGTCCTTTACGTCCTTTGTCCTTAGGTCCCTTATGTCCTTTACTCGGGCGCGTTCACGAAAAAGTTAGGGCGCGTTCACGAAAAAGGAAGAAAACCCAATGCCAAATTACGACTATCGTTGCACAAGCTGTGGCAAAATGTCCGAAGCCTTTCAAAAAATTACAGATGAACCTCTCGTCACATGCCCCAATTGTCAGTCAAACACTTTGCAACGTGGTCCTGGTGGTGGCATAGGATTGGTTTTCTCAGGTTCTGGTTTTTACTCCACCGATTATAACCCTTCCACAAAGCCTTTAGATGAACCAAGTCCAAAAAAGCCTGGTGGTTCTTGCTCCTGCGGCAATACACATACCTGTGGCTGAAAATCTTCTCCTCTTGTAAAATGCCGATAACTTAGGAATTAATAGGACTGTGCACATGACTTCTTCGCGTTTCAGCATTATTTTAGGACTTCTTTTTCTTGGAGTCCTCAGCCGTTTGCTCCCTCATCCTCCAAATTTTACCGCAATGAATGCCATCGCTTTCTTCAGCGCTTATTACCTCCATAATCCATGGTTGACCCTATTCACAACGCTTTCTGCGATGTTTTTAAGCGATTTCGCCCTAGGTGGCTTTCATAGCACGTTACCTTTTGTCTATCTCTCCCTCGTTTTAATTGTTTTCATAGGACACTATGTGAAACAAACAGGTTCTCTCCGCTCCACTGTTATACGCAGCATTGGGATTTCATTGCTGTTCTTTATGATCTCTAATTTTGGCTCTTGGGCGGTGGATGGGATCTATCCGTTAACACTCAATGGATTATCCATTTGCTACTTTATCGCTCTCCCCTTTTTAGCAACGCAAGTCCTCGGAGATATTGTTTTCGGGGTCATGGTGTCCTCCATTCTTTTAATATATGAAAGCAAGAAAAGTCACATCAATCAGTTGGGTTTGTCTTGAACTTTCGCATCTTCCTTTTTTTTGCAACATTGCTAATATTATGCAGCTCTTTGCTGGCTGCATATGAGAAGAGAGCGCTCCAAGTGGGCGCTGTTATGTATGATGTTGAAGTCGTCCAGACAGTTCCAGAAAGGCGGCAAGGGCTTTCTGGAAGATCCCATTTGAAAAGCAATTGTGGAATGCTTTTTGTCTATAAAAATCACCGTGAAATTCCTGCATTTTGGATGAAAGGGATGCTTTTTCCAATTGATATTATTTGGATATCTAACGACGAAGTTATTCAAATCACTTCAGACATACCTGTGGAGCGATGTGAAGAATTCTGCTTGCAAAAGTATTCTCCCTATAAAGCGATAGATCACGTTCTAGAAATTAATGCCGGAGAAGCCAAGGAAATGGGCATTCAAATTGGCGATCGCGTGAAATTTAGGTGATTTCTTCTTATATAAAGAGTGTTTTCATCAACGAAAGATTAATATATTCCGAAATTCGGAGTCTGTCGCCGCATTCGCGGCTCGATATGTTGATTGGATCTACCCCACGCTGACGCATGGGGCTACATGCTGCCACCGCATTCGCGGTTTTTGCAGCCCACGCCCGTCCCTTTTCGTGAACGCGCCCGAGCCCGTTGCCCGAACTTCCTTTGTCCGAACCCGATCATACCCAAATTCG
>Ga0207056_1129_pt1 | contig 10424 bp, 8 predicted proteins | sample Alteio_BWMinCont_58_FD_153289 | JGI IMG/M metagenome (GOLD analysis project Ga0207056, IMG submission 153289) | Enriched cells from forest soil in Barre Woods Harvard Forest LTER site, Petersham, Massachusetts, United States -... | ecosystem: Environmental > Terrestrial > Soil > Temperate forest >... | reverse complement strand
AAAATAATTTGGTAATTCTTAAACGTTGATCAACGATTTATAAGCGGCAACATCCAACAATCCTGATGATTCGGCAGGATTCGATAATTTTACTTTTATCATCCAGCCGTCTCCATAAGGATCATTGTTAACCGATTCGGGAACGTTTTCAAGCTTTGAATTTATTTCAACAACCTGTCCCGACAACGGCATGAAAAGATCCGAAACAGTTTTCACAGCTTCTACAGTGCCGAAAACATCATGCTGTTTTACAGTTTTGCCTTTGCTTGGTATATCCACGTAAACAATGTCTCCAAGTTCTTTTTGTGCAAAATCGGTGATGCCGATAAAGGCGGTGTCACCTTCAATTCTTACCCATTCGTGGTCTTTGGTGTAAAGAAGATTTTCAGGAAAATTCATATCTGATATTTTTTATAAAACGGACGAAAATAAACTTTCTGATGATGAAAAAAAATGAAAGAAATTATTCTTTTATCTTGCGTGCATGAGCGGCAAATTATTTCTTGTTCCAACACCTGTTGGAAATCTTGAAGACATTACTCTTCGCGCATTGAAGGTGTTGAAGGAAGTTGACCTGATCCTTGCTGAAGATACAAGGCAAAGCATAAAACTGTTGAATCATTATGAAATTTCAAAACCGATGGTTTCTTTTCATCAGCACAATGAACACAAAGCTTTATCCGGAATAATCCAGCAACTCGAAAGCGGGAAAAACATGGCAGTAATTACCGATGCAGGAACTCCTGGTATTTCCGATCCGGGATTTTTAATTGTTCGAGAATGTTTGAGAAAAAATATTCCGGTTGAATGTTTGCCCGGTGCTACAGCATTTGTTCCTGCACTTGTTAAATCAGGCATTCCGTGCGATAGTTTTTGTTTTGAAGGATTTCTTCCCGAAAAAAAAGGAAGGCAAACCGAGTTAAAAAAACTTGCTGAAGAAGAACGCACCATTGTTTTGTACGAATCGCCTCACCGGTTGTTAAAAACATTGGAACAGTTAAAAGAATTTTTTGGTGAAGAACGGCAAATATCCGTTTCGCGCGAGCTTACAAAAATATTTGAAGAAACCGTGAACGGAACGGTAAATGAACTTATCGGACATTTTAAGTTAAAAACTGTAAAAGGTGAGATTGTGATTGTGATAGCTGGAAAAAAAAACACCAAATAATTATAACCTAACGCGTTGTGCTATCAAGATAATTTTTCAGAATATTTTCTTTATTATTTTGCCTGGTTGGGTAGGTTTAATGAAAAATAACTTTCTTTAAACGGGTTTTCCAAGTGCAATGAATTCCTTAATGTTTCGTTAAGTCTCCGACATTAATTTTTTTATTTTGCTTCACAGCATATATTTGTTTCCTTTTAAAAATAAAGCACAGAGAAGAATGAACAAAAAATTTAATCTTTTTAATAATGTATTTGGCTGGGTAGCTTTCATTATTGGACTTGTAACCTACACGCTCACACTTGAGCGCACAGGCAGTTTTTGGGATTGCGGAGAATTTATTTCTTCGGCATACCGATTACAAATATGCCATCCACCAGGAGCACCGCTGTTCCTTATTATCGGAAGGCTGTTTTCCTTATTTGCAGGAAGCGACACAACTAAAATTGCATTTTGTGTAAATATGGTATCCGCATTAGCCGGAGGTTTATCGGCAGCATTTTTCTTCTGGACGGTAACACATCTTGGCAAAAAGATATTGAGCAAAGGCGGAACGGTTGAATTAAACGGAAACCAGCTCGTTGCATTAATGGCAAGCGGAATGGTTGGCGCACTTACAATGGTTTGGAGCGATACGTTCTGGTTCTCGGCAGTGGAAGCGGAAGTATATGCATCATCAAGTTTTTTCACCATCCTCACTTTTTGGTGTATTTTAAAATGGGAAAATGTTGCCGATGAAAAATTTGCCGACCGGTGGATCATTCTTATCGCATTTTTAATTGGTCTTGCCATCGGAGTTCACTTACTTAATTTGCTTGTAATACCTGCAATGGTTTATGTGTATTATTTTAAGAAATCTAAATTTACACGGTTAGGTTTTGTAAAAGCATCTGCTATTGCTATTGCCGCCATAGCTATTGTACAGTTCGGAATTATTCCCGGAATACCTTCTCTCATGGCAAACTTTGATTATTTTTTTGTGAATATACTTGGCATGGGTTTCAACATTGGAATATTTGTTTACTTATTAATTGTTTTTGCATTTATCATTTCTGCGTTGCATTACACACACACCAATTCAAAAAACAGTTTGTGGATTGCCACCGGAAGTTACATACTTATTTTTCTGGGAACACTTATAATTAACCCAAGCGCAACAGGAATATTTATCTGGGTAGTCATCAGCGGTTTCATTTATTATTATGTTTTCATGCAAAAAGCTGCACGGGCTTTTGTAAACACCGCATTGTTAAGTCTTGCTTATATTATTATCGGTTATTCATCGTATGCAATGGTTATAATCCGCTCGAATGCAAATCCTCCTATTGACATGAACGATCCTCAAAACCCTTTTGCATTGCTTTCATATCTTAACCGCGATCAGTATGGCGAAAACCCTTTGCTGTACGGACAATATTTTTATGCAAAAGTTATTGAGATCGAAAAAGGAAACATGCAGTACAGAAAAGCAGAAAATAAATATATGGAAGTGGGTCCAAAACCTATTCGTATTTATGACCCCAAAGATTGTACTATTTTTCCCCGTATGTGGGCTGATCGTGCTGATTATATCCAATCATACCGTCAATGGGAAAATATTCCGGAAGGAAAGAAAGCAACGTTTGGTAAAAATATTGACTTCCTTCTGACATATCAAATGCGGTTTATGTATTGGAGATATTTTATGTGGAACTTTGTTGGAAGGCAAAATGATCACCAGGGATATGGGGGAAGCATAAACGGAAACTGGATATCCGGAGTTCCGTTTATTGACAACTGGCTTGTTGGTCCGCAAAAGAATTTACCTGAAAGTATCAAAAGTCAGAAGGCAAGAAACACGTATTTTTTCCTTCCTTTGATACTTGGATTGATTGGATTATTCTGGCATTTCAAGAAATCAAAAGAAGATGCAATTGTTGTTACAACATTATTTTTATTTACAGGGGCATTTATTATTCTTTACCTGAATTTCCCTGCACACCAGCCCCGCGAGCGCGATTATGCTTATGTGGGATCGTTCCAGACATTTATGATATGGATAGGTTTGGGAGTGTTGGCACTTATTGATTGGCTATCAAAACGAATGAGCATAACACTTGCAACAGGAGTGGCATCGGTGGCATCCATTGTTGGAGTTCCGGTGTTGATGGGACAACAGAACTGGAATGACCACGACCGTTCACTACGCAGCACTTGTCTCGATTTTGCAATTGATTACCTTGAATCGTGCCAAAAGAATGCAATACTTTTCACGAACGGTGATAATGATACTTATCCATTATGGTATGCGCAAAACGTGGAAGGAATAAGAACCGATATTCGTGTTATCAACCTCAGTCTGCTCAATACTGATTGGTATGCCGATGCATTGAAACATAAAGTTTATGATTCTGAACCTGTACCTTTCTCAATGACACCCGATAAATATGTTCAGGGTGTAAGAGATTATGTGGTGTATTACCAAAACCCTGAAGTGGAGAAAAAATATGGAATCAATCAAACTGATTATTATCCGCTGAAAAATATTATTCAGTTTGCAACAGATGATAATGACCCGATGTCGAAGTTGCAATCTCAAAATGGTGAAATGTACAGTTATTTTCCAACCAAGAAATTTTATATCAAGATAGATAAAGAGCATGTAAAAAAAACAGGCTCAGTTGTTCCTAAAGATTACAATGAGATTGCTGATACGATGAAATTTGAAATCAGCAATAACAACCTGATGAAAGCAGATCTTATCACACTTGATATTTTATCTACAACCGATTGGACACGCCCTATTTATTTTGCGATAACAACCGGAAGTGAAGTGTATTTGAACATGACAAATTATTTCCAGCTTGAAGGATTGACTTACCACATTGTTCCTATTGCCAATAAGGAAGCATCAGAAGGCGGTTCATACGGAAGGATCAATACAGATATTTTGTATAACAACCTGATGAATAAATTTAAATGGGGAGGAATGAATAAACCTGGAGTTTATCTTGATGAAACTATTTTAAGACAAACAAATAATTTCAAAAATGTTTTTTACCGTCTTGCCACAAAACTTATTTCTGAAGGCAAAAAAGATTCCGCTATAAAAGTTGTTGACCGTGCATTAGAAGTGATGCCAAAAGAAACTGTTCCTTTGGATGTGGAGTCATCTTATTTTACTTTGCGTTTGTGTGAAGCCTATTTTGCCGCAGGCGCAAATGCTAAAGCAACAGCTTTGTTAAAAGATATTGTAAAAGAAAGTTCAGACAGATACCGTTATTATTCATCGTATAAAGGAACAAACAAATTCAATTCAGTGCAGGAAGATTTCAGTAAATACGGACAGATAGTTGAATATGCCAAAGAGATCGCCACTTTTAATAAACAGGATTCTCTTGCCAAAGAAATTGACCAACTCAACACCACGATCACCGGTGGAAAACAACAGTGATCTTTTTTTAAAGAATTAAATAATAAAGGCAGTTGTATTTTTACAGCTGCCTTTCATTTGTAAAATATGATTTCTGAAAAATCAAACACTCAAAATATTTACGGAATACAATCTGTACTTGAATCGCTCGATTCGGGAATTCAATTGAATAAAGTTTTTGTTCAAAAAGATATTCGCAATGCGCAGATAGATGTAATTATTAATGAATGTAAGAAAAGAAAAATTCCTGTACAGTTCATTCCACGCGAATCCTCATCATTTCCTGAATTTAAAAATCATCAGGGAGTTGTTGCAATTGTTTCTCCTGTAGAATATTTTCAACTTGAAAATTTATTGCCACAAATAATTGAAGAAGGAAAAATTCCTTTTTTTATTTTATTGGACAGGATAACGGATGTCAGAAATTTTGGTGCCATTGCACGATCGGCATTTTGTGCGGGAGTACACGGAATTATTATTCCAGAAAACGGAAGTGCACAGGTAAGCGATGATGCCATAAAAACTTCTGCCGGAGCACTTTTAAAAATTCCTGTTTGCCGCGAAAGAAATATGAAATCAACGATGGAACTCCTCAATCAATCGGGAGTGAAAACAATTGCGTGCACCGAAAAAGCGAATAAGGATATTTCATTCGTAAGTCTTGTTGAACCGGTTTGTATTGTTCTTGGCAGTGAAGAAAACGGAATATCAAATGAGGTGTTGCGTAAATGTTCTGTCATTGCAAGAATTCCTCTTGATAAAGGATTGGCATCCTTGAATGTTTCGGTTGCGGCAGGAATTGCCATGTATGAAACGGTTCGGCAAAGAATGAATTAAACAAAAATGAGAGCAATATTTTTTCTATTAATTTTTTTATCGCAAAATATTTTTGCACAGGAAAGTGATTCACTTATCATCCGAAAATTTTTTAATGAGGAACTTTCTAAGGGAAAATCTTACAGTATGCTCGATCATCTTTCAAATAAAATTGGCGGACGATTGAGCGGTTCTCCTCAAGCTGCACAAGCAGTTGAATGGGGTAAAAAAACCATGGAGTTTCTTGGTTTCGACAAAGTGTGGCTCCAGGAAGTAATGGTTCCACATTGGGTTCGAGGAGAAAAAGAACAGGCGAAAATTATTTCAGGAAAAGAAAAAACCGAAGTAAGGATATGTGCGCTTGGAAATTCTGTTGGTACACAAAAAAATGGAATCACTGCAACTATTATTGAAGTGAAAAATTTTAAAGAGCTTGAAAAACTCGGAAGAAAAAATATTGAAGGTAAAATTGTTTTTTTCAACCGTGCGCTTGATCCGACATTTATTACAACCGGTGCTGCCTACGGGAAAGGCGTTGACCAACGTGGAGGCGGAGCAAGTGAAGCTGCAAAATACGGAGCAGTTGGAGTGGTCGTTCGCTCGATGACACTTGCGATGGATGATCATCCGCACACCGGTGCGATGATATATAAAGATTCTGTTGCAAAAATTCCTGCATGTGCCATCAGCACGATTGGTGCAACTAAATTAAGCGATGCGATAAAATTGAATGCGGATACGAAATTTTATTTCCGTCAAACGTGTGAAATGTTGCCTGATGAAAAATCATTTAACGTGATAGGAGAAATTCTCGGAAGTGAATTTCCGGAAGAAATAATTGTTGTCGGTGGACATCTCGATTCATGGGATAATGGTGACGGAGCCAGCGATGACGGAACAGGAATTGTGCAATCAATTGAAGCATTGCGATTGTTCAAAGTTCTTGGTATTCGGCCGAGGAGAACCATACGTGCAGTTCTTTTTATGAATGAAGAAAGCGGTGTTCGTGGCGGAGATAAATATGCGGAGCTTGCAAAAAATAATAATGAAAAACACATTGCTGCCATTGAAAGCGATGGTGGAGGATTTACTCCGCGCTCATTTGGAGTTGACAATGAAAAAGCAATTTCTAAAATGCAACCTTGGGTTGAATTATTAAAACAGTATGGGATTTCAGAAATAAAAAAAAGTTGGGGAGGCGGAGGAACGGATATTAATCCGCTGAAAAAAGAAGGCACAACTTTAATAGGATACCATTGCGATTCGCAAAGATATTTTGATTATCACCATTCGGAAATCGACACTTTTGATAAAGTAAATAAACGTGAACTCGAACTTGGCACCGGCTGCATCGCTGCAATGATATGGCTTATCAGCGAATATGGTTTGTGATCAATCAAACTGATAACCGATACCTAATTTCAGGTGAACTAATCTGAATGGTTGAAGATAATCAGGCAAATTTGTATATAAAGTATTACCGGCAGTGTCTGTAAAATATTGTGTAATTGATCTGAATGTAAGGTCACAAATAATTACATCTGCGGAAGCCGAAATGATAAGATTTTTTGAAATCATGTAACGGATTGCAGCTTCAAAAGAAACGGCATAATCACTTGCCGTGTATGAAGTTTGGTATGTATTTACAAATTTTGTCATTTGTTGCATACCATTAATACTAATAGGATATGGTATTGGTGGAGAAAACTGAGTTGTATTGGCAGGTAAAGTACCAGACAATTTTCCGACAAAGATGCTTGTTTCAAAATTCATTTTAGATGTTGGAAAAATATAAGTTGGACCTAACATTAAACCACTTAGATAATATGGATCGGAAGCAAAAGTTGATGTATAAGAACTACCTGAATTCAAATCGGCATTCATTTTCTGAACATCAAAAGGATTAGTTGTACTAAAATATTTTAACGACAGCCCGAAAGTTGGAACTATTGCATACTTGAATGATGCCGAGAAGCTATATCCCGTCATTGCATATCCCGCACGTGCATTGCTTGGAGAAGTGCTGGCAAATTCCTGAAAAGGAATTCCAATACCACCTTCAATTGAAATCAAACCTTTCTTTAATAAACTTTCAGTGTATTTATCTTTATCAAATTGAGCGTTGCTAATTTGAAAAATGAAAAGAGAAAAAATAAATAAAATGAACCGTATCATTCTACAATATTAACATACATATTTTTTATATGCTGAGAATATTTTTCAATAATGAATTTCCTTTTGGGTTTTAATGTTACTGTAAGTTCTCCAGATTCCACGGAGAATGCTTTCCGTTTTATAATAAATGATTTCACACGTTCAAATTTTCCAAGATCTTTTTCAAGATGTTTCATGTCTGATTCTATCCATTTTTTGATTTTTTCATCATCAATAAAATCATCACCAGAATTAAAATATTCTTCATTCACTCCGAATTTTTCTTTCATTTCTTCTTTTGACGGAACAATGATTGCTGTTAAATATTCTTGTCCGTCACCGATCAAAAAAAGTTGTTCGATCTTTGCAGATTTCACATACATATTTTCAATCGGAGTCGGGTAAACATTTTTACCGAAAGAATTTACAATGATATTTTTTATTCGATCCGTTATCTTCAAATAACCTTTATAAAATTTTCCTACATCTCCGGTGTGAAGCCAACCATCTTTGTCAATAGCTTCGGCAGTGAGTTCCGGAAGATTCCAATATCCCTGCATCACATTCGGACCTTTAACCAAAATTTCTCCTTCAGGCGATTCAAAATTTTCATCAAATGAATCGTGTGTTTGTGTGGTATGAATTTTTTTTGTTTCCGGATTTTGTAACGCAACGGTGCAGCCTTTTCCAATTCGACCAACAGTTCCATAAACCTGGCGGTGATATTCATTCACACTCACGAGAGGAGAAGTTTCAGTTAAACCGTACCCTTCACAAACAGTAACACCAATATTTCCAAAAAACTCTCCCACATGCTGTGGCAAAGCACCTCCACCGGAAATGATAACCTGCATACCTCCACCAAGTCTTTGTTTTATTTTAGAGAAGACAAGTTTTTCTGCCAGTAATAATTTTGCAGAAAGCAATACGCTGTCCGATTTTTTATTCTCTTTATTTATTCTGTTTTCTTCACCGGTTTTCAAAGCCCAGTTAAAAATTTTCAATTTAATTCCTCCGGCACTCTGCGTTGTTTTTTTTACACGTTCTTCAATTCTCTCAAGCAAACGCGGAACTGTGAGAATAGCGGTAGGACGAACTTCAAGCATATTTCCCGATAATGCTTCAAGGCTTTGGGCAAATGCAATTTCAGAACCAACATAACTGCTCAAATAATAGGTTGCTGTGCGTTCGTAAACATGACATAATGGTAAAAAAGAAAGGAACCTGTAATCTTTATTTACGATAGGAACAAGATCAACCGCCATGATAACATTGCTCATAAAATTCCCGTGTGTTAACATGGCGCCTTTAGGTTTTGCAGTAGTTCCCGAGGTATAAAGTAAACATGCAAGATCTTTTTCGGTAACAGATTTAAGTTGTTCTTCTACTTTTAACTTAAGTTCAGGATATAATTTTGCTCCTTCATTTATCATTTCAGAATATGAAATGATGTCATCCGCTTTTATATCTTCAAATAAAGCAATGATCAGTTTCAGATACGGACAATTCGGTTTTATTTTTCTTACTTTTTTATATAAAAAATGCGTTCCGGTGAGAATAACAGTTGCCTGCGAATCATTCAGAATATGTTCAATTTCGCTTTCTGAAAGAGTTGGATAAATGGAAACATTTATCATTCCGAGCTGCATTAAACCCTGATCGAAATAAATATATTCAGGACAATTTTCTAATATCAGAGCAACCTTCGAGCCTTTTGTAAATCCTTTGCTTAAAAGAAATGCAGAAACAGCATTCGCTTTATTTAATACTTCACTAAAAGAAATCTTTTCCCATGCATCATTTCTTTTTCGAAGCAAAAAAGTGCTTTCAGGAGTTTTAATATTATTCGCAGCATTTCTTAAAAAATAGTGCAGGGAAGAAAAAGATTTTGTCATACCTTAATTTTTTAACGCAATTACGCAAATTTGATAAAAACAAAATAATCGCTATTCCGTAAATTATTTACTAGTGTTTGCAAAAAATAATACGAATTGCAGTGTTGAATAAGGTTTTGTGAAACTTTTAAGGCAGTATTCAAAATATATTACCATTCTTCCTCATCAGGAACAACAGGGTCTTTCATGTGTTTTTTAAAGTCATCAATCAGTTTATTGATGTCTTTATCGGCATACCGGAGTGTTTGGTCATTACCTTTAACATTGTTGGGCGATGTATAATAAAATTCAAAATAATTCCTTGTAGCAACTCCCTCATTCGATTTAATTCCTTCATGAACAAAATTTGAAAGCTGGTATTTATAACGACCTTCTTTTATCCAAACAGTCATTTTAAATTCTATTCTGCCGATATTCCTTTTTGTATATTTATTACTGTAAGCATTGGCTGTCATCCATCCGTTCATCACCACTTTCTGGTTCTTTTTATCAAGGTCAAATATTGCTTTACCGCCAATAAATTTTCTTGCAGCCCAGCGTTTTGCCCTGAAATATAAAGAGTCAGAGCCTGTTTCTTCCTGCTCCACAACCCCAATGTATGAAATCAGGTTTGTAATTGAATCTACATAAAGCACAAGCCGTTCATAAGGTTTCGCAACAACTGGAGCTTGACCGGCACTATCCGTCAAACCTGATTTTGTAGAATCAGCAGAAACCACAATATCAAAGCCCGGAGACTTCGGATCCTGTACCTGTGCAAACAGTGTAACGCTAAAATATAATGATAATATTATTGCTGACAGTTTTTTCATTTCTATACCTTTCCGAAATAATTGATATTCTTTTTTATAAAGTGCACGAAAATAGAAAATGATTTTATTTTTCAAACTCCTTTCAAATGATATTTTTGACAATTCATTTTATTAATTTTCAATTGTCGAATATATTCTAATTCCGTTAATAAAATGATGATATTAAGTAA
>Ga0207056_1127_pt1 | contig 10478 bp, 11 predicted proteins | sample Alteio_BWMinCont_58_FD_153289 | JGI IMG/M metagenome (GOLD analysis project Ga0207056, IMG submission 153289) | Enriched cells from forest soil in Barre Woods Harvard Forest LTER site, Petersham, Massachusetts, United States -... | ecosystem: Environmental > Terrestrial > Soil > Temperate forest >... | reverse complement strand
TGGGTTTTCGGCGGGTCTGCGTGACTGCGAACTTGCGCGAGAGATAGAATAAAATAGATTGTTTTCCATAAAATATTTCTGTAATATACACGACACGCTGATGCGGTTCTATTTCAACGTGAATGCAATATCGAAAAACCTTGAGTTTCCATCAAGGTAAATCAGAAGAAGCTTATCAAAATGCATAGTCATTTTCTGGGCGAAATATATATGAAATTAATAAGAGGGACCTTTTATGAAAAAATTAATTGCCATACTTCCTTTAATAACAATCTCAACGGTTGCACAAGCGCAAATTTTTCATTGTCCAGAATTCTTGCAAGCAAAACCTTTTTATGAAGTTGTCATTTTTGGTGATCAAAAAACTGGTTTTGGGCCCGTAAGATGCGCCTATAAAAATAGCAATGAAGACATGGTGACCAGTTATAATTTCAATATAGGCAAAGAATATTATCCTGTTTCTGGTACATGGATAAAAACAGGTGGTTTGGCTAGGTGTGCAACCAAAAATGGTGGCCAATTTGATTCATGCTTATTTTCGGATGAAAAACTTAACATAATTGATAACCAAAGATAGAAATACAGACGTTGTTGCCGAAACCGCATGCGCGCTTAGCTGTGCTTATGCGAACGAGTGTTGAAAAGTCGTCATGTATGGACCCTGCCCTGGTTGCAAGAGATATTTTCAATTTTTAGCAAAATAAAGGTTGAGATGCAGTCATGTATTCGGCCTCCGGTTGAGTGATATACGTTCACTCGGGCCCTGATAGTATCTGCGCTCTTGCTCCTCATCATTGCGACGGCCTTTAACGGCCTATGACGACTATAGGTTTTGCAAGAACCGGTCTTACCTATTTTGCTATCAATCTAACTTACCTTAGCAATCTCCAGAACTGGTTTATATACAAAAACTACTACTACTTTTACTTCCAACAACTAACACATTTTTCGTCATCGCGAACCCAGCGTTTTTGCTGGGTGTGGCGATCCAGAAACATCTTTAACCACGCAACACCTCTTTTGGTTGACGGTAGCATTCGCCTGACGCCATGATTGCCCAAACTATTCGAGCATTTTTATTGGCTAACGCCACCGCTGCTTTATTGAAACCACAACGTTGCTTTTTATTAGCCACCCATAAACTTAACTTATCTTTCTTACTATCACATACTTTTACAGCAGTACGCGCTCCTTGAATCAGTATCTTTCTCATATAACGATCACCACGTTTACTGATGCCACCCAACACTGTTTTCTCACCACTTGAATATTGTTTGGGTGTTAATCCTAACCATGCAGATACTTCACGGCCATTTTTGAAAACTTTAGCATCACCTATTGTTGCAACAATTGCAGAAGCAATTAAAGGGCCAATTCCATCTAATTTTTGCACTTCTTTGCATAGATTATTATGTTTTGCCAATTTCTCTAATTGTTGATCATATTTTTTAACTTGCATATCATAAATCTTAAATTGCTCATAAAGTTGTATCATTAGTTCCACTACCAGTAGCGATAGCTTGTCTTTATTCATTTCAATAATTTCACTCAACCGCTTGATTTTGCTAATTCCTTGCGGCATCGTCACTCCATATTCAAGTAAAAAACTTCTTATCTGGCTAGCTTGTGCTGTTCTGTTTTTGATAGACAATTCTCTTGCTCGATGAATTGCTAATATGTCTTGTTGTTCCGTCGTCTTGATCGGAACAAAACGCATTGTCGGTCGCATACATGCTTCTGCAATTGCTTCTGCATCATTCCGATCATTCTTGTTAGACTTTACATAAGGTTTTACAAATTGAGGCGACATCATCCTGACCTCATGACCAGATTGTTTAAATAATCGCGCCCAATAATGCGATCCGCCACAAGCCTCAATTCCAATAATGCATGGTTGAAGATTGGCCACAAATTCTATTAATTTTGTCCGGCTCATTCGTTTACGTAGCACACATTTCCCTTTAGCATCAGAACCATGAATTTGAAAAACATTCTTTGCCAAATCTATACCTAATACTTTAATATTCTTCATTGTGGACTCTCCATTGAAATTGAATGAAATTAACATACTCATTCTGGCTCTTTTGAAGCCTTTTAGTAAATGGCAGGGTCCATACTATTATTGCGAGGAGCTTTGCGACGTGGCAATCCAGAAAGAAGCGTTTAATAAATTTTGACATATTTATGGATTGCCACACCTCCTTCGGATGCTCGCAATTGACGGTCATGCAACAAAGCCTTCCAGGATGACAGCGTTTTTTATCAACAGCGGGAATTGTTGCAATTTTATTCGACTAATTTTAATATTGGTTTGCGATGATTGTTAGCACTAGCGCTAGCACTATTATCTATCTGTTGCATCTGTTGGCCTAAATCACCCTCATCCTCATCTTGATTGTCTTCTGCATCAAAATAATAGCCTGCGCCATTTTCTTCAGCATAGATTGCTAATACTGCTTGTAATGGAACAGATATGAACTGGATGACGCCAGAAAAGGAAGCCCTGAATTGTATCCTATCATAAAAAACTTCGAACTCTCGGACTGCTTCTTTAGAAATATTAAATAAGATTTCATCATTTTCTAAAAATTCAGGTGGCACTTCTAATTCAGGATGCGAGGTGTGAATGACTAAAATAGGCGTACAATGGCTATCACAAATCCATTGGTAGTAAGCAGGTATGACATATGGTTTTTTTGACCTCATACGGCCTCCTCTTAAGCTGTTTCAATACATGATTGCTTTCTAAATTCCTGCTCAGCATCAGTGAGACTTGCTTGAAATGAATCTCGTTGGAACAATCGCTCAGCATATTTATTAATGATTTTACTTTCATTTGGTGAAAAAGATGCCCCCCATTTGGGTAACCGCCACATAATAGGCGCAATACAACAATCTACTAATGAAAATTCGTCGCCTAGAAAATATTGCCCATTTGAGAAAATTGGTAACAATTGCATGATATAGCTCATTAGCTCTTTTACTGTGGCACGAATATCATTAGATTTAGTCGTTTCGATTTTTCTAATTAAGGGCCCCCACTCACGCTCCAAACGATAAATAATTAATCTTGCTTTTGCTCTCGCAACAGGATAAACAGGCATCAAAGGAGGATGTGGAAACCGTTCATCTAAATATTCTGCAATGATATTTGGTTCGTATAAAACAAGCTCTCTATCTATTAAAGTAGGGACCGTGCCGTAAGGATTAAGTGCTAATAAGTCCTCAGGTTTACCATGGTCAACATTGATGACCTCATAGGAGACGCCTTTCTCAGCAAGCACAATGCGCACTCTATGGCTAAGGATGTCAACAGTGCCTGAATAAAGTGTCATGACAGAACGTTTGTTTGTAATAATGGCCATAACCGTTCCACTTAAAATTGAATTGATTGGTTTACTGGGGGACTAGGGTTCGAACCTAGGTTAACGGAGTCAGAGTCCGTTGTCCTACCACTAGACGATCCCCCAAATACATCCATAAAGCAAAAAACCCTATGGGCAAAATATATTATCGTTTGGAGTACTGAGTTCCTTTACGAGCTTTATGTCTACCAACTTTTTTACGTTCAACTTCCCTAGCATCACGCGTTAAATAACCAGCAGCGCGTAAAGCTTTCTTTATTGGGCCTGCTGCTTGAAAGGAACCATCTCCACTCGTACCTCCTTCCGTGGTTTCTTCTTCCGAATTTAAATCGGTATCACCTGCTTCATAACGTAATAAAGCACGTGCGATACCATGACGAATGGCACCTGCTTGCCCACTAATACCACCACCACATACTCTCACATAGACATCAAGGTTAGTGTGCATGTCAGTGACATCAAATGCTTGCCTAACAACCATACGAGAAGTTTCACGACCAAAATACTGGTCTAATACTTTGTCATTAATAATAATGATACCTTTACCTGGCTTTAAAGAAACACGTGCAGTGGCTGATTTACGTCGCCCGGTACCATTGTATCTTTTTAACCCTGCCATAATTATTATTCTCCTCGTTGTTCAAAATTGATTTCCACAGGCCCTTGAGCAGAATGTGGATGACTGGCACCAGAGTAAACTTTCAACTTACGAAACATGGCGCGACCTAATGGATTTTTAGGTAACATCCCTTTAACAGCGGACGCTATGATGTTGGTAGGGTCTTTTTTGCGCATTTGACCTAAACTTATTGATTTAATGCCGCCAGGGTAACCTGTATGACGATAATACAATTTGTCCTGCTCTTTATTGCCAGTTACTTTGATTTTATCGGCATTAATAACAATGACATAATCGCCTGTATCGGTATGGGGGGTATATTCTGGCTTATGTTTGCCTCTTAAATATTTAGCGATTTGTGTCGCCAAACGACCTAAGATTTTTTCAGAGGCATCAACAACATACCATTGATGTGTTGTGTTTTCAGATGTTGCAAAATATGTTTTCATTGATATACCTTCCTGCTGCTTCGCTTCACGCAGTGGATGATATAGAAATTTGCTATGGTAAGCAATATTTTTTGTCATAATCCATACCATCTAGATACTTTCTGCGAGCGTATCACTGACTATGCTATTATTTTTTATAATTTTTTTAAAAAAAACTCGCAAAATTTTATAAAAATGGTATTTTATAAGATGTCTTTTTTTACTTCAGTGAGGAAAAAACATGGCTGTGAAAAAATCTACATCTAAAATGAAAAGGAAGTCTGGAAATAGCAAGTCGACTAAAGCTGGAAAACTTATCAAAAAGGCTGCTAGCGTTAAAATGCCTATTATCAAAGAACCTTTGTCCAAGAGTAATATGATCAAAACAATCACCGATGTGACCTGTCTTCATAAGAGAGATGTTGTTTCGGTACTTGATTGCTTTGCTCAGGTCATAGAAAAACATGTTAGAAATGGTGGGCCGGGTGTATTTGTTTTACCAGGGATGATGAAAATTAGTGTGGTGAAGAAAGCAGCCAGACCAGCACGAAAAGGAATTAACCCTTTCACTGGCGAAGAAATCATGATTAAAGCAAAGCCTGCTTACAAAACTGTTAAAATCAAAGCATTGAAAAAGCTTAAAGAAATGGTCGCTTAACCCTTACTCAAAAAAACCCTTCCCTAGAGAAGGGTTTTTTATCTAACCTAATTCTTTTTGCACAACTTGCGATAAATTAGTAGCAACTTGCTTCACCATTTCTTCTTTGTTGCCTTCAACCATCACTCGCACGACTGGTTCAGTGCCTGATTTTCTCAACAATACTCTGCCTTCTTCGCCTAATTGGTTTTCAGCATGTTTAAGCGCTTTTGATATAGCAGGATTTTCTAATAATTCACCAGAATGCTTAACTTTGACATTGATGAGTATTTGTGGGTATTTTTTGAAGTCTTTCAATGCGCCAGTTAAAGTCGTTGCCTGGTGATTGAGTGCTGCTAATACTTGTAATGCCGTAATGGTCCCATCCCCTGTTGTTGTTAATTCTCGACAAACAATATGGCCAGATGGCTCACCTCCCAAAAACCATTTTTTTGCAAATAATTCGCTAATGACATAACGGTCACCAACAGGAACACGTATGAATGGAACATCCATTTGTTTTAAAGTGGCTTCCAATGCGTAATTAGTCATGACCGTACCGACAACACCACCTTGTAACGTTCCTCTCAGATATTTATCTTTTATGATGATGTAGATAAGATCATCGCCATCATGAACATTGCCAAATTTATCTACCATCACGACCCTATCACCATCGCCGTCAAACGCAATGCCTAGGTCAGCCTGATGTGTCAATACACTTTGTCGCAAAAAATCTGGATGGGTTGCGCCACAACCCGAATTAATATTCAAACCATTAGGATCAACACCAATTTCAATAACCTCTGCACCAAGTTCTCGGAAAACATTAGGGGCAATGTGATAAGTCGCACCATTGGCGCAATCAACAACAATACGCAATCCATTAAGATTAATATCTGAGGAAACGGTACTTTTACAAAATTCTATATAACGACCAGGTGCATCATCCACCCTGATTGCTTTTCCTAATTTCACAGAATCTACCGTTGTCATGGGTTGGTCTAACTGTTCTTCAATGGCCAATTCAATATTGTCTACTAGCTTCAAACCCTGCGATGAAAAAAATTTAATGCCATTGTCGTAATAAGGATTATGCGATGCACTGATAACAATGCCAGCTTGTGCGCGCAATGTCCTGGTGAGGTAGGCAATTGCGGGGGTCGGCATGGGCCCTAGTAAATGTGTATCAATTCCTGCCGCCGACAAGCCAGATTCTAGTACTGATTCGAACATATAACCTGAGATACGCGTGTCTTTACCTATCAGTACTTTGCCATTGCCTTGTTTAGCCAACACAGTGCCCACTGCCCAGCCAAGCTTTAATACAAATTCAGGCGTGATCGGCCATACACCAACTCGGCCACGTATGCCATCGGTACCAAAATAACGTTTTTTTTGTAACTTTTCTTCAGTCATATTTGCAAACTTAGGGGATACATTAAGAACGAGATCCATCAATTGAGGGAGCTCCTTGCTTATCATTGTCTAAATGTCCTGGCCTTTTCTCAGATTCTGGAGCGATGATACCCCCTTTATCTTCTTCAGCTGTTTCTTTGTTACGCCAATTATCGGGTTCTCTGATTGGACGGCCGGCCATGACATCTTGGATTTGATCTTGCCCAATTGTTTCATATTTCATTAAAGTATCAGCCATAATATGTAATTTTTCCAAATTATTTCTCAATATTTGCTCTGCACGTTTATAGTTACGCTCAATAATGGAATGTACCTCGCCATCAACGATGCTAGAAGTAGCTTCTGAGATGTCCTTGTGCCTGGTAATGGAATGTCCCAAGAAAACCTCTTCATCATTGCTGCCCAACGTGAGGGGCCCTATTTTTTCAGACAAGCCCCACTTTGTGACCATATTTCTAGCAATTTCCGTTGCTTTTTGGATATCATTAGAGGCCCCTGTCGTCACTTTCCCAGGGCCAAAAATAATCTCTTCTGCTAGGCGGCCACCGAATAAACTAGCTAATTTGCTCTCAAGATACTCACGCGTATAGCTATACTTATCTCCCTCAGGCAAGAACATAGTGACCCCTAATGCACGTCCCCGCGGAATAATCGTTACTTTATGGACTGGATCATGGGAAGGCATCGATAAGCCAACAATAGCGTGCCCTGCTTCATGATAGGCGGTCAAACGCTTTTCTTCATCTGACATCACCATGGAGCGACGTTCTGTCCCCATAATAATTTTATCTTTAGCTTTTTCGAAATCTTCCATATCAACCGCACGTTTGTTAGCACGTGCAGCAAACAATGCTGCTTCATTAACAATGTTAGCAAGATCGGCACCTGAGAACCCTGGCGTACCTCGTGCAATGATAGCAATATTGACATCATCAGAGGTGGGGATTTTACGACTATGCACACGTAAAATTTGTTCTCTGCCCCTCACATCAGGCAACCCAACCACGACTTGGCGATCGAACCGGCCAGGGCGCAATAACGCTGGGTCTAAAACATCAGGGCGGTTAGTAGCAGCCACCACAATGACGCCTTCGCTGCCTTGAAACCCATCCATTTCGACTAATAATTGATTGAGAGTTTGCTCTCTTTCATCATGTCCTCCCCCAAGGCCTGCTCCCCTATGGCGGCCAACCGCATCAATTTCATCGATGAAAATAATACAAGGGGCTTGTTTTTTGGCTTGTTCAAACATGTCTCGAACACGTGATGCACCAACACCAACAAACATTTCGACAAAATCAGAACCAGATATCGTAAAGAAAGGAACTTTTGCTTCTCCAGCAACCGCACGCGCTAATAATGTTTTACCTGTACCAGGCGGCCCCACTAATAACACCCCCCTTGGTATCTTCCCACCAAGGCGCTGAAACTTGCCTGGATCTTTTAAAAAATCTACTAGCTCTTTTACTTCTTCTTTTGCTTCATCACATCCCGCTACATCTGAAAATGTGACCTTCACCTGATCAGCATTCAATAAACGTGCTCGGCTCCGACCAAAAGAAAAGGCACCCCCTTTGCCACCACCAGATTGTTGTCGCAAAATATAAAACCAAATTGCAAAAATAATTATCCATGGTAACCAAAATGTTAAAATATGAGCCAAAGTGCTCGGCTGTTCTGGTGGTTTGCCTTTAATTTCGACATTTTTACTTACCAATTCCTGTAATAATACATTATCTTGAGGCATAGGAATGTAAGAAACAAACTTTTCATGGTTCTGGAGTTCACCAGTAACATTTTGTTCAGAAATCGTAACAGATTGGACTTCGCCCTGCTTTACTTTGTCCAATAATTGAGAATATGTAATTTTTTTGTCTGTTTCACGAGGGGGGCCGAAATTATTAAAAACAGAAATCAAAATAATGCCAATTACTAGCCACAATAAGATTGTTTTAATTACATCATTCACGTTCGTCGACCTCTTAAAGTCTCGTCATCTCTCAACATCATACCAGTGAAATTGTTCATGAGACTAGGGGAACTATTCATAATTTTGACCCACGCGCTAACAAATAAAGCTCTCGCGAACGTCCTCTAGACGCTTTGGGTTTGCGTATAAGAACAGTTTGAAAATGTGACTTTACATTTTTCAAAAAAGTATCAAAACCTTCTCCTTGGAATAATTTAATTAAAAAGCCCCCTTTACGGTCCAAAACTTTTAAAGAAAACGTTAATACATGCACCGCTAAATTCATGGCGCGAGGCATATCAATTGATGGATCACCACTCAAATTTGGCGCTAAGTCTGAAATGACCCAATCTACTTTTGAACCATTAACCATACTTAGCAACTGAGCTTCCATTGATTCATCACAAAAATCGCCCTGAAGAATGGTCACACCACAAATAGGATCGATTGGTAATAAATCAACTGCAATCACTTGGCCTTTGGGTTGTACCAACTTCGTAACGACTTGTGACCAACCACCTGGGGAGGCGCCTAAATCAATGACTGTCATACCTGGTTTAAATAAACGGTCCCTCTCCTCAATCTCAAGTAACTTAAATGCTGCACGTGAGCGATAGCCACTGTCTCTTGCTTTTTTCACGTAAGGATCAGAAAAATGTTCTTGCAGCCATAATCGACTACTTTTACGTTTACGAGGCATTTAAAGATGCGCCACTTCTAGGATTTCATAAACAACCATGCCATGAGGGGTTGCTACCTCTACCGTGTCGCCTTCATACTTACCAACCAAAGCACGCGCCACAGGAGAAGTCACTGATATTTTATTTTGATTGATATCAGCCTCATCTTCACCAACAATTTGGTAAACCAATTTACTTTCAACTTTGTTTGTTAATGTCACCGTCACGCCGAAAATAACCCTTCCAGTATTTTCAATTTTCGCAACATCAATCACTTGTGCATTCGATAATTTGCTTTCTAATTCAATGATGCGGCCTTCCATAAAACTTTGTTGTTCACGTGCAGCATGGTATTCCGCATTTTCCTTTAAATCACCATGCGACCTTGCCTCAGCAATAGCCTGTATCACACGAGGACGTTCAATTTGTTTTAAACGGGCTAATTCTTCACGCAATTTTTCGATGCCCTGAACAGTCATCGGCACTTTTTGTATCATAATTTCATCTCTTCAAAAAACTTTTTAACTTTATTAAACCAGGAAGTTGATTTCGGACTATGTTTATTACTCGTTGATAATGTTTTATCAAATTGAGTTAATAATTCTTTTTGTTTCGCTGTTAAGTTAACTGGTGTTTCAATTAACACGCGACACATTAAGTCACCAATCTCATCACCTCTCACTGATGGTACGCCCATGCCTTTAACACGAAAAACTTTGCCTGTCTGTGTCTCTGCAGGAATTTTTAATTTTACTCGACCATGCAGCGCGGGGACTTCTAGCTCCCCGCCTAAAGCAGCAACACCAAATCCAATCGGGACTTCGCAATATAAATTCTTACCTTCTCTTTCAAATAATGTATGAGGTTTCACTTGTATTTGAATATACAAGTCACCAGGCGCCGCACCACTCTCACCAGCTTCTCCTTCCCCTGTCAAACGAATACGGTCTCCTGTATCCACCCCCTTAGGAATTTTGACAGACAAACGTTTGTTTTCTTTCTTACGCCCACGACCATGACAACTGACGCAAGGCGTTTTAATCACACGTCCCTTACCTAAACAGTGAGGGCAAGTTTGTTGCACTGAAAAAAAACCTTGTTGTATCCGAATTTGACCATAACCACTACACTCACTACAGGTCACAGGTGTCGTGCCTGGTTTTGCACCTGATCCATGACAATCTTTACAATTGACAAGTGTTGGAATAGTGACTTCGGCCTGTTTACCAAAGACCGCATCCTCTAAAGTCACTTCTAAAGTAAAATACAAATCAGACCCGCGTTGCGAGGAAGACCGCCCGCCAAAAATATCGCCAAAAATATCGCCAAAAATATCGCCAAAATTCATGCCTTGTGCGCCA
>Ga0207056_1126_pt1 | contig 10497 bp, 8 predicted proteins | sample Alteio_BWMinCont_58_FD_153289 | JGI IMG/M metagenome (GOLD analysis project Ga0207056, IMG submission 153289) | Enriched cells from forest soil in Barre Woods Harvard Forest LTER site, Petersham, Massachusetts, United States -... | ecosystem: Environmental > Terrestrial > Soil > Temperate forest >... | reverse complement strand
AGATGTTTTGAATCATTCCATAATTATTGAGAAAACCGTTTGCGAACAGCATGAACTTACTTTTGATTTTGAACACGAGAATGAAGCATTCCGAATCATCAAACAATTCGGATTAAAAGTTATTCAGCATCATCACACTGAAAAAATTTCTCTTATATTTGATGTACGAAAAACTTTGGCAGAGCAGGTAGTGAGAGCGTTCAATGAAAAACATTTTTTTGAAATAAAATTTATTAAAGAACACTGAATCTTATAACGTGTTGTGCTATCAAGATAATTTTTCAGAATACATTCTTCATTCTTTTGCCTTGTTGCAAAAGAAACAAAAAAACAAGGCTTCTTTTTCCTTGCCTAACTTGTAATCCTGTCAAAAAAACCAGCGCAAGCAAAGGCTAATCAAAGTTATTCTCAAATCAAACTAATGGATACGCATTGCTTGCTTACTAATCCTAAATCATTTTTGACAGTCAACAAGTTTTAACGGCAATGAAAAAAATGCCGGTCATTTACACCATTATTATTAGAACCGACCTTCAGAAAACATGACAGAAAATGTGTTGTTTTTTTCAGTGATGGGAAGTGAAAGCGTATCACGAGTCACGCGATATTCGAAAGACTTTATTCGCGTGACGGCTTGATACGCGCAGGGAAAACATCAACTTACATTTTCAAGTGTTTTCTGGCAGTCTTGATTTTTGAGTAACTTTTTATCAAGAAAAAGTTACAGAAAAGAAGTTTGATTAATTTATTTTCTTGATGGCACAATACACTGAACCTTATAAATAAAATTAACATCAGGTTAATTTATGTGAATTAAGGCAACCATTTTGGTATTATCATTGTCTAACTGAAATCATGAAAAGAATAATTTATATATTGTTTTTTGCTCCGGCATTTGTGTGGGCACAAAAGAATTCTTCAAAAGCAACTGATAACGCGATCCTTCAGCAATTGATGAGTAAAATAGGTTTGCCTGCTGTATTTGCAGGCTCGCGGTCGTCATTCGATTTCTGGACTTCCTGGTTAAATCCCAAAACATAAGCATAGCAATGATGGGTGGCATCATAAAATTCTTTCTTCAGCTCGTTGATGATATTTTTTATCTGCTCCTCATGTTCCACATGGTAGGCATACGCGTAAAATTTACTGCTCCGGTCTTTATAAATTCCTTCTGCCGGTGCTGATATTATTTTATAAGTATCAGAAAAGAGCATTAATTGTGATTAGAATAAATAGTTAATCTCACTCCATCTATTTTATTTTGATGAATTATTTTCCCTGAAATTGTTGGAGCTTTTATTCCATCACAAAGAATTTTTGGTGAAATAAATAATTGTGCTTCGTCCCATAATCCACTATTGATAAATGTTTCCAAAGTTTTTGTTCCGCCTTCAATTATCAATGATTGAATATTGAGTGAAAATAATTTTTCTATAATTTGGCTTGAAATATCTTTTGTAAAATCAATTGAAATAAAATTCAAATTACTTTGAGTAGAATCTTTCTTTCTGTAGTTAAAAATAATTGTCGGTTGTGTTTGATCAAAAATTTTAAGTGACCTTGGAAGTCGTAAATTTCTGTCAATAATTATTCTTGCCGGATTTTTTCCGTTCCAAGAACGTACGTTAAGAGCAGGATTGTCGTGCATCGCGGTGTTTGTGCCAACTAAAATTGCATCTTCTTCACTTCGCCATTTGTGAACTAATTTTTGAACCACAAAACCTGTGATGTGTCGTTTGTTTTCAAATTCTTCAGCACTCATTTTTGAAATATCAGGAGCAATAAAACCATCCAAAGTTTGTGTCCATTTTAAAATTATATACGGACGTTTTTTTGCATGAAAAGTGATGAATCTTTTATTCAACTCTTCACATTTTTTTTGTAAAATATTTTCAACAACTTCAATTCCGGCAGCTCTTAATTTTTTTACTCCTTCACCTAAAACTTTTTCAAAAGGATCGGTCATTCCGACAACAACTTTTTGGAATCTATTTTTAATGATGAGATCACAACATGCCGGTGTTTTCCCTTGATGGCAGCAAGGTTCGAGGTTGACATAAAGCGTGGATGCTGACAAAATATTTTTGTCTTCAACAGAATTTATTGCATTTACTTCTGCATGTGATTCACCGAATTTTTTATGCCAGCCTTCACCTATGATCTTTTCGTTGTGAACAATTATCGCGCCCACCAAAGGATTTGGTGAAACATAACCGGCTCCGTTTAAAGCCAGCTCGATGCAACGTTGTATAAAAAGTTCATCTTTGTTCACGATGCGAAAGTAATCATTTTTGTACTTTGCACCGGAATTCATGGGTCAAAACGTTTACACATATTACAAAGAATTTGTAGTCAAACTCAATTCAATATATGAATTGCGCGAAGCTGAAAGCATTGCTGCCATTGTGTTTGAAGAAGTTTTGTTCATGAAAAAGCAACACATCATGTTTTTGCAAAAAGAACTGATTGAATCTGAAATTTCCTATTTAAATAATATTCTCGAACGATTGCTGAAACATGAACCTGTTCAATATGTTCTTGGCATTGCTGATTTCTGCGGACTGAAATTTAAGGTTGATAAAAATGTTTTGATACCAAGACCTGAAACGGAAGAATTGGTTTACTTGGCAAAAAAATATTTAAAATCTATAAATCAAAAATCAACAAATCAAAAATCAAGAATCCTTGACATTGGCACAGGAAGCGGTTGTATTGCCATTTCACTTAAAAAAAATATTCCGGATGCCGAAGTTTTTGCAACCGATATTAGTGAAGAAGCATTGAATGTTGCAAAAGAAAATGCACGGATAAATCATGTTGAAATAAATTTTTTTCAAGACGACATCCTTAATTCAAAAATCGTAAATCAAAAATCTAAATTCAAGATCATTGTCAGCAATCCGCCTTACATCACCGAAAAAGAAAAAGCCTTGATGGATAAAAATGTTTTAGAATTTGAACCGCAACAAGCTTTGTTTGTGGCTGATGATGATCCGTTGAAATATTACAAAGCCATCGCTCAATTTGCGAAAATAAATCTGAAAGAGAACGGAAAATTATTTCTTGAACTCAATGAACAATTTGCTTGTCAAACTTCTGAGTTGTTGGCTCAGGTTGGTTTTGCAAACATTCAAATTATAAACGATATGCAGGGGAAAGAAAGATTTATTTGGTGTTCAAAAGAAATTCAATAAATAAAAAAAATCCATTTTGTTCTTTTTTAAACACATACCGTGTTGATATACTTGGTTACTTTTTGGTAATATTCCTTTGTTTTGTTAAATATTTATAAAAACATGAAAAATATTTTTGTACCTTTTCTCACAATGATGACCATTTACACTTCTGCACAGCAACCTGCCAAATACGAACTTGTGGAAAAGACTTCCCCTGACGGAAAATACAAATACAACATCGTAACAAACGATCTTTTAAAAGTAAGGATGTACACGTTGCCAAACGGATTGACCGTACTTCTGTCGGTGAACGCGTTAGAACCTCGCATTCAAACCATGATTGCAACTAAAGCAGGAAGCAAGAATGATCCGGCTGACAACACAGGTTTGGCGCATTATTTAGAGCACATGCTTTTTAAGGGAACAGATAAATACGGTACTAAAGATTGGGAAAAAGAAAAAGAGCAGCTTGATAAAATTGACGCGTTGTATGAAAAATACAATAAGACAACGGACGAAATCGCCCGCAAAAATATTTATCATGAAATTGATTCTGTTTCTGGTGAAGCTTCCAAATATGCGATAGCAAATGAATATGATAAAATGGTTCAGTCCATCGGAGCTACAAAAACAAATGCATTTACTTCGGTTGAACAAACCGTTTATGTAAATGATATTCCTTCAAATCAAATTGAAAAATGGCTTTCGATTGAAGCGGAAAGATACCGCAATCCGGTGCTGCGCCTGTTTCACACCGAACTGGAAGCAGTGTATGAAGAAAAAAATATTTCATTGGATAACGACAATAGAAAAGTTTACGAAGCCATGCTTGCAAACATGTTCACCAATCATGCTTATGGAACGCAGACAACAATTGGTACGGTTGAACATTTAAAAAATCCTTCACTTGTAAAGATCAGAAATTATTACAACACGTATTACGTTCCGAACAACATGGCAATAATTATGTCGGGAGATTTTGATCCTGATAAGGTGATTGATATGATCGCAAACAAATTTTCTTACATGCAACCGAAGCCTGTTCCGCCATATAATTTTAAATCAGAACCAGTTCATACAGCACCGGTGATTGCAAATGTTTATGGTCCGGATGCAGAGAATTTGATGATAGGTTTTCGATTGCCTGGCGCGGCTTCCAATGAAGCACGGCTTTTGCAAATTGTAGATTATTTATTATCTAATTCAAAAGCAGGATTGATTGATCTCAACCTTGTTAAAAAACAAAAAGTACTTGCTGCGGGCTCATCCGTTTGGATAAATAAAGATTATTGCATTCACATGCTTACCGGAAAAGCGAAGGACAAACAATCGCTGGAAGAAGTAAAAGACATGCTGCTTGCACAAATGGACCTGATCAAAAAAGGAGAATTTGATGATGAGACTTTAAAAGCAATCATTAATAATTTCAGGGTAGATCAAATAAAAGAAAACGAATCTAACAACGGAAGAGCACGAACCATTCTCGATGCATTTTGTACAGGAGTTCCTTGGAAAGAAGTGGCATCACTATCTGACGATCTTGCACAAATAACCAAACAGGAAATTGTTGATTTTGCAAATAAATATTACACAAGTGATTTTGTGATCGTGTATAAACGACAAGGTGAAAATAAAGCAGTGAAAAAAATTGTGAAACCGGAAATTCATGCTGTGCAGGTGAATCGCAATGACCGCTCATCGTTTGCAAAAAATGTAATCGAAACAAAAGCATTGCCGATGATTCCCAAATTTATTGACTATGATACCGATATTCAGAAATTCAAACTTGCAGGAAAAGTTCCGGTTTATTATGTTCAGAATACTGAGAATGGTTTGTTCAAATTATATTATGTGCTTGATATGGGAAAACTTCATAACCTGAAGTTGCCTTTTGCAATGAATCTTTTACAATATCTCGGCACTGATAAATTTACTGCAGAACAGATAAGTAAAGAATTTTTTAAACTGGCTTGCGATTTCAGTGTGTCGGTAAATGACGATCAGGTTTATATCAATCTTTCAGGACTTGATGAAAATTTTGCACCCGCTGTTCGACTGCTCGAGCACCTTCTTTCAAACATTAAACCTGAGCAACAACCGTTGAATGATCTGGTTGAAAGAACGCTGAAAAGCCGTGCAGATTCTAAGCTCAACAAAGGAAATGTTTTCCGAAACGGATTACGGAATTATGGAATGTACGGAAAAGACAATCCGTTCACCTATAATTTAAAAGCAGAAGAATTGAAAGCGTTGAAGGCTGAAGAGATCACTGACCTCATTAAAGAACTTACAACATATCAGCATAAGATTTTTTATTACGGTCCGCGAAGATTTGCCGAAGTAAATGCAGTTCTTAATTCAGAGCATAAGGTAAATTCATTGAAGAATTATCCTAAACGAAAAGAATTCAAGCGAACTGAAATGGTTGCAAACACAGTTATCTTCACCGATTACAAAATGGTTCAGGCGGAGATCATGTGGCTGAATAAACTGCCGGGGAAATATGATTCAACATTGACCCCAATCACATCTTTGTTCAACGAATATTTTGGAGGTGGAATGTCATCACTTGTGTTCCAGACCATCCGCGAATCTAAGGCTCTTGCGTATTCAACCTATTCATTTTACCAGACACCAAACCGGAAGAATGATCCGTATTACATTGTTGCCTACGTAGGAACACAGGCTGATAAAATGAATGATGCTATTCCCGCGATGAACGATCTTTTGCAGAGCATGCCCAAAACAGAAATGGCATTTAACGCGGCAAAAGATGCACTAAGAAATAAACTCGAAACGGAAAGGATAAATAAAGAGGGAATCATTTTCAACTTTGCACAGGCAGAATTGATGGGTGTTCACCACGATACGCGCAAAGATATTTATGCCGCCATTGATAAATTTACTTTTGAAGACCTGCAAAAATTTTATGAAACAAATTACAAAGGAAAATCATTCACGTATTGCATCATGGGGTCGAAAGATAAAATAAAGGAAGACGATTTGAAAAAAGTTGGAGTACTTACCGTGCTTACACTGGAAGATATTTTCGGTTATTGATTTTTTCATTTTCAGAAATAATAAAAATAAGTTATTTTGAGTGTCCTTTCATAGATTTTTTTAATATCTTACTGTAAATTTATTAACAGGTTTGTGAAATTCATTTGATGTAAGTAATTTCACAAAAAATAATCCATTGAAAATTATAGGTATAACCGGAACATTGGGTGCAGGTAAGGGAACCATTGTTGACTATCTCGCGACACACCACGGATTCAAACATTTTTCGGTGCGCGGGTATCTCACAAAAATTATCAATGCTCAGGGTAAAGAAGTTAACCGGGATTCACTCACGCATACCGCTAATGAACTAAGGGCACAAAACAGTCCGAGTTTTATAGCAGAGGAATTATTTAGAGAAGCGCAACAAAGCGATACCAATTGTATAATTGAAAGCATAAGAACAGTTGGAGAAGTAAATGCACTTAAAGCAAAAGGTGATTTCATTTTGTTCTCAATTGATTCTGACAGAAAACTAAGATATGAACGAATAGTGATCAGAGGTTCGGAAACAGATAAGATATCTTTTGAAATTTTTTCGGAGAATGAAGAAAGGGAAATGAGTTCAACTGATCCGAACAAGCAAAATATAAGTGCCTGCATGAAACTTGCGGATTTTCATTTTACCAACAACGGAACTGTTGAAGAACTTTACAAACAAGTTGATCTCGCAATTTAAAAAAATAATATAAACATGATGACAACAAAAACAGAAGATAAATACATTCGCCCAACCTGGGATGAATACTTTATGGAAGTTATGGAAGCCATCAGCAAGCGTGCTACATGCGGTCGCGGACGAAGTGGCTGCGTGATAGCAAAAGACAATCAACTGCTGGTTACGGGTTATGTAGGTTCACCTGTAGGGCTGCCTCATTGTGATGATGTAGGACATCAAATGAAAAAAATGATTCATGAAGATGACAGCATCACGGAGCATTGTGTTCGTACTGTTCATGCCGAACAAAATGCAATTTGCCAGGCAGCAAAAAACGGTGTGCCACTGGATGGTGCAACGCTTTATTGCAGAATGACTCCTTGCCGCGTTTGTGCCATGCTCATCATTAACTGTGGGATAAAAAGAGTGGTTTGCGAACGCAAGTATCATGCAGGTGGCGAAAGTGAGGAAATGCTGAGTAAAGCAGGCGTGAAATTAGAATTTTTTCATGATGAAGTTCAAAAATATGAGTCGGTGAAATAGATTACTGGAAACCATTCGAAGCTGCCTTTTCAGCACTTTTGAGATATTTTATTTGGATCAGCAGCATAGAAAAAAAATATCATTAACAATAAATCACAATTGTTTTAGATTAAGAACAAGTTTTTTATTTTTACAAATACGTTCCTGAAAAATAAAAATTCAAGTGTAGAATTTAAATCGTAAGTTGTAAAAGATTTTTTTACAATTTATTTCTTTCTATAGATTATTCAATTCAAATATTTTATTAAACTGATGACATATAAAATTGATACACCCGAATTAAATTATTTGTATGTAAAAGAATCTCAAATTCCACATTCGGGCAGAGGACTATTTACTGCAATTAATATTTATAACGAAGAAGTTATCTCGCTTTTCAAAGGAGAGATTTTATCAGGTAAAGAAGCTAATAAACGCGCAATTGACGCCTCAGACGGCTATTTTATAAATTTGCCTGACGGAACAACACTGGATTCAATGAATGTGAAATGTTTTGCCAAATATGCCAATGATGTTTCAGGTTTTGTAAAGTCAAAATTTAAAACAAATTCATACATTACTTTGGATGATGAAGAAAATGTTTGCATTGCTGCGACAAGAAATATTTTGAAAGGTGAAGAAATATTTTGCAGTTACGGAAAAGCGTATTGGAAAAAATATAAGCGGCAAAAATGAAATTAGAATTTTTAGAAAATGTAAATGAATATAATGACCATGTGATGAGATTGTATGATTTTGATTCATCGCAGGCGACTTTATTCAGACAAATAATTGAGCAATTAATTATTGATAAAAATAGAACAATTGAAATGACCTCACTTTCCTTTATTAAAAACATAAATTGTGAACTGACACTTCGAATTGCCAATATTGACAATGGAATCACATCAACCGATCAGAAGAATTTTTTCTGTGACCTTACCATAAAAAATTATGAAAATATAAAAAGACTACTTGAACCATTTTGCAGAAAAGAATCTAAAGGTTTTGAATTTCTTTACGAAATTGATAACCCGATTGAGTTTTTATTTTCTCCAAATGGTACTTGGTAAAAAATTAAGTCATAATTAATTTTCACTTTTTATTTTATATTGCTCTGCTTAATCACCTCTAAAATGAAGAAATATATTTTTAATTTATTAGCGTTGTTGCTTTTCATCAGCGCATCTGCACAAACATCCGACCTTGAAAAAACATTGCCGTTTGATCCGAATATCCGTACAGGAACATTACCAAACGGATTGAAATATTTCATTCGGAAAAATTCTCGACCGGAAAAGCGTGCTGAACTTCGTCTTGCTGTTAACACTGGTTCAACGATGGAGAATGACGACCAGCAAGGTCTCGCGCATTTCTGCGAACACATGGCATTTAACGGAACAAAAAACTTTAAGAAAAATGATCTGGTAGATTACCTCGAATCCATCGGAACAAAATTTGGTCCGCATTTAAATGCTTACACAAGTTTTGATGAAACGGTTTATATGTTGCGCATTCCAACCGACAGCGAAGTTTATGTAAATAAAGGAATGCAGATATTAGAAGATTGGGCTCATAATTTAAGTTTCGACACTGTTGAGATAAATAAAGAACGCGGAGTTGTGATTGAAGAATGGCGCCTTGGGCAAGGTGCAGATGAAAGAATGAGAAATAAATACTGGCCTATATTATTCAAAAATTCAAGATATGAAGTTCGTTTGCCAATAGGAAAAAAAGATATTCTTCAAAATTGTTCATACGACAAACTCATCAGTTTTTACAAAGATTTTTATCGCCCTGATAACATGGCTGTGATTTTGGTTGGAGATTTTGATATCGGCAAAATGGAAAAAATGATAAAAGATCATTTTGCAAATATTCAGAATCCGGTTAATGAAAGGAAAGTTGAAGAATGGCAGGTTCCTGACCATAAGGATCTCCGCATTGCAAAAGCAACCGACAAGGAAGCTGCATACACAATGATTGAGATTTTATACAATCAGGATAGAGAACCATTTAAAACAGAAGGTGACTATCGCAAACATATTTTATACAATTTGTACAATGGAATGATGCACAACCGGCTTGCAGAATTGCAGCAAAAATCAGATCCTCCTTTTAGTGTTGCCTTTACTTCTTACGGCAGTTTTGTGAGATCAAAAGCTTTGTACAATTCATTTGCAATTGTTAAAGAACATGGCATTGAAAGAGGCTTGCAAACTTTGGTTGAAGAAAATGAAAGAGTGAGAAGATTCGGATTTACAACTTCGGAATTGGAACGTGAAAAAAAATCAATGATGCGGAGAATGGAAAGCAGTTTTGCTGAAAAAGATAAAACAGAATCAGCACAGCTTACGTATGAATACATCCGTTACTTTTTACAACATGAACCTACACCGGGAATTGAGTATGAACTTGGTTTATATAAAAAATATCTTGCAGGAATAAAAGTTGATGAGATAAATATTCTTGCTAAAAAATGGATCAATCCGAATGGAGAAAATTGCACGGTCATCATTCAGGCACCTGATAAAAAAGAAGTGATATTGCCTGTTGACGAAAAAATAACAGCAATATTCAACAGCGCGTCTGCCATGACTTTGCAACCTTATGACGATAAATTTTTGGACAAACCACTTATCGCAAATTTGCCCGTTTCAGGAAAAATAATTTCAGAAAAAAAGAATGTTGATTTTGATTTTACAGAACTGAAACTATCAAACGGAGCAAAAGTTTTTTATAAGAAAACAGATTTTAAAAATGACCAGATCGTTTTTAACGCACAAAGTTTTGGCGGCACCGGATTGTACCCTGTGAGTGATGATGAGACTGCCGGATCTGTCTCAGGTATCATTGGAAATTCAGGAATTGGTGACTTCAGTCAGACTCAATTGGAAAAATATTTGCAGGGAAAAATAATTCGTTTGCATACTTTTATCAGTGAAACGCAGGAAGGTATTGGAGGATTTGCGTCACCCAAAGATATGGAAACACTGATGCAACTTATTTATTTAAATTTTACTGCTCCGCGAAAGGATGTTGATGGTTTTAATTCTTACATTGAAAAAGAAAAAGGGTTTA
>Ga0207056_1087_pt2 | contig 10624 bp, 11 predicted proteins | sample Alteio_BWMinCont_58_FD_153289 | JGI IMG/M metagenome (GOLD analysis project Ga0207056, IMG submission 153289) | Enriched cells from forest soil in Barre Woods Harvard Forest LTER site, Petersham, Massachusetts, United States -... | ecosystem: Environmental > Terrestrial > Soil > Temperate forest >... | reverse complement strand
GCTCCCCGGAGGGGTAAGCGAAGCCTGGGTAACTACCAACCTATAAACACCGTCCCGGAGGGCCGGCACAAACCAATAGCGTTGGCTGATGATTTGGCACTTCTGCAATTACCTCAGATGGAAATATATATATTTATTATTTATCTGTCAGGCAATAAACCCATGGAGCGGTAATATTCTATATTAGATTTAAGCGCTTCATCGCCAGATGGATCTATATAAATTTCTTTAGCCCGCATTTCAGCAAAAGCGCCAAACTGATGACGGACATGTGTAGCAGGAGATTCGATGATGCTTTCGATAAACTTGGCCAAGTCTTTTGGATCATCTCCATCAACACTTTGTTCGACATCGTGAAATAAAGCATAAGGATTGTGTTTGCCCTGGAACCTAGTTCCGACCGGAACTCTATTGCCATCTACTGTATTAACTGAGCTCAATTCGATAATACTCACTTTTATATTCCAAGGCGACAAGGTAGCGGACAATGATTCTGACAGACCCCTTAAGGCATACTTGGATGCAGAGTAGACTTCCATCGGAGAATAAGGGGAAATATCCGCATCGCTTGAAATATTAATGATCATGCCGTTTTTTTTCTCACGCATAGATGGTAAGACAGCCTGGATTGTTCTGACAGGCCCAAAAAAATTAATATCAAATAGTTCCTTCTGTTCCTGTACCGTAGTGGATTCTGCTGTACCCATCAGAAACATGACAGCATTATTAATCAGCACATCGATTCTACCATGGTTTTTAACAATGGCCTCAAAAGAGGTTGTGATCAGGTTTTCATCTGTCAAGGAAGTAACAATTTTAAAAAGGTTCTCAGGATACTGCTTAGAAGCAATATCGAACTGAGTTGTATCAGAAGATTCTCTCACTGTGCCATAAACAATGTAGCCCTGTTCAGCTAAATGTTCTGCAGTTACAAGTCCGATGCCGCGTGAAACACCTGTTATCACAACAACTTTTTTCCCCGGTTTAGCAGAAGAAATCATTTTTTTTAGTTCATCAGCCACGAGATAATAAGATACAAAAATAAATATGAAAAAGCAAAACGATAAAATATATTTCATTATTTTTCCTGTGTTTTTTAATAACGAATATAATGCAAAGGAGTATTTAAATCCAGGAAGAAAAAACATGGCAAAAAATAAAAAATATGAAGATTGGCTTCTTGAAAAACTTAAGGATCATGATCAAGCTGTTGCATATTTAAATGATGCATTAGAAGAAAGTCTTAAAGGTGATGAAGAGTCTCAACAGCTTTTTTTGATCGCTCTTCGAAATGTTGCAGAAGCGCAGGGCGGTGTTGGCGCATTAGCTAAAAAAGCTCATGTGGTTCGTGAAAGCCTCTATAAAACCCTTTCAGGGACCGGCAATCCGAAATGGCATACTCTTGTTTCGTTATGCGTTGCTCTGGGGCTGAATTTGAGATTATCTTAGAATTTTATTTAGGAATGCACTTAACCATCTACAGAATAAAAAATGATGGCAAAAATTCTTAAAAATAATTTATACCTCAAAGTCACACAGGACTATACAAAGGATTGAATCGTGAAAAAATTATATTCAGTTTTTATTTGGATCGCTTGCATAACATTGGAGAATGGAGCGGATCTCTATGGAAAAAATCATATTATTGATGAAATTCCACCAAGTGGAATTTTTATTGATAAACCTGGAACCTATTATTTTATAAAAAATCTAACTTGGCTTCCAGAGGCCCCTGGATCAGCCATTACCATTCAAGCAGATGACGTGGTCCTTGATATGAAAGGGTATACCTTGAAATCAAGTACCACTGATTTTAAGACCATAGGAATTTCTGCAATAACGAGTAAAAACTGTAAGATCATAAATGGAAAAATTAAAAATATGGGGCTTGCGGGTATCCAATGCACATTATGCGCAAATGTCTCCATTAAGAGAATTGAAGTAGATGGACTTAATGCTGAAGACATTGTCAATTTCGTAGTCCCTACTGGAATCTTAGCAAGCGGAAGCTTTAACGTAAAAATTGATAATTGTACCGTCAAAAATATCGATGTCAAAACCGCATCTTGCGCAGGCATCCAATTGACTGCTACGCTGACTTCAAAAGTGACTAACTGCAAGGTCAAAAATCTGCTCAATAGAGATGGTGCATGCTCGGGCATTGGTCATTTACTTTGCGATGATATACTTATCCAATCATGCCTTTTAGATAATATTAAAACTACTTTTATCAATAATCTTAATACACAAGGACACACCGCAATAGGAATCATCCCAACCCTTTCAACAAATATCATAATTAATAAGTGTTGGGTTTCTAATGTCACAGGTTGTTGTGATGATGCTCATGGTATGAGTGTTTTTTTGTGTGAAAATGCGATCGTTAAGAAAAGCAAAGTTTCTCATGTATTAGATGGAGTAGGAAAAGCTAAAAAAGGCGCAAAGGCGACAGGAATAGAAATCTATGCCAATAATGTCACAGTAGAAGATTGCTTCGTTAAGGACATTTTTGCCATCAATCCTGAAGACAAACAATCAACAGGATTTAGTTCCGGTTCATCTAATGATGTAAGCTTTATCAGATGCAAGGCAAGAAATGTACAAGTTTATGATGAAAAAGGCAATCAACATGCCTCCCTGGGTTATGGTACTGGATTTGGTTGGGCACCCGATCCAAGGCCATCTTTACTTAAGCCTACCCTAAACGTGATTTATCAGGATTGCATTGCCAAGCATTGTCAGGTTGGTTTTGACTCATGGTTTCATATAAATTCCATTTGGGAAAGAGTTGTTTCAATTAAAAATGATATTGCAATTCTAAACCTGGGTGATGATGCTCAACGCACTTTATCGTGCGAACCTTGCTCTGAATGTGGTTGTACGTTTCCATCATGTTTTCCAACACCGTACGTTGTGACTGTAAACAACGTAGCACAAAACAATACTTTTTTAGTCTTAGGCGAAAAGGGTGTAATACTTAAAGGCGACTAGCAACTTGCGTTAATAACGCAAATTGCTAGTCATTCCTATAACAAAGTCAGAATATCAGGCTTAATCCGATCGCATCATTGTTCAAAGTGTAACATTTCTATTTTGCGCCAACAGGTTATGTAATAAGAAAATCAAAAGATTTGTGGATTTCAGCTGAACATCGAGGGAAAGGATTCGGCAAGAAATTAGTCCTGTACTTAGAGAAAATGGCACAACAAGAAAATCATAAGCAAATTGGGATTGGAGTGGGTCTTTATAAAGACTATGGGCGTGCTCAGAAATTGTATGTGCATCTTGGATATGTTCCGGATGGACAAGTTCTCTTTGACAGCTTACCAAAAGAATTCGATCCCCCCGATTACATTGAAGGTAGCGGCATGTTCCCACCATTCGCCATCGAGTTCAAAATATCCTTTCAAGCTGTCGCAAAGATATGCCGTAAAAATTAGAGCAGAATCAAAGCTGTAATTGTCCAGTCGATTTCCGCAAATGGGAAAAGCATCGCCAAATTCTTTAAAACGACCTACAGTTGAATTTTTACTGCTTGACAATAGCTGGTTCCAGGCAGCATCAAAGGAGGCATCGAAGCAATCATACAAATTACATGTGGAAAGATGTAGTCCAAGACGAGAGCTTGTAATAGACCACTCGTGCTTATGGATTGTCAAATCCCATCCTTTGGCGTGATTTTCGTTAATACGGCCGCGCCAATTTTTTCCAATTTGGATGCCTAGAAATGGTTGGATGAGGACACAGTTAGTGTCCAAATCGAATCCTACTTCGCCATAGGAAGTAAAGAGATTGAAATTTGATTTACTACGTCCTTTATATTGCAAATTTCCCACGTCGATTGTGCGCTTTAAGCGATTAGAGGCATATCCATAAACAATGTCAAATAGCCCATAAAACACTTGTGGCCGATAGAGCCCATAAATGCTTGCAAATGCTGAATTGCGATTCGCTCTTCCATCATGGTATTTTATGTTACCATATTCATACGAACCTGCAAGCCCAAAAGTAAGATGGTTGCAGAGTGTTTTTTGGATGCCGCCAGTCAATTGATAACTATCTAAGTTCAGTTTATGGGCAGTACGTCCGTGTAGATTTGTGAATCCATATCCTGTTTCTAACCATGGGGTCCACTCATTGCAAGGAATATCGCAGGGGGAGCAATGATCAGACTCAGTCACTAATGATCTTAATGGATCATATAAACGTCTAAGAAACCTGCTCGTAGAGATATTCGTCATTAGCACGTCATTGGTATATTGGAACCCTGATAGACTCTCGAGAGCCTCCTGTACGGTTTCTAATGGCAAAGTAACGAGTGTACTGATTAGGAGTGTTTGTGCAGCATTCGGTTTGACAATGTTATCAAGGTTTGTTGCAACACCAAACTGATTGCATTTTTCGGCTGCGTTTGAGAGTGCCGACTGAAGCGTGAGATAAACGTTGTCGGGATCATATGTCAGCGTTGGCTTGATGAAGGCTGATGAAGTGGCCTTAGTGAATGTCCCCTCAACACCTCCGACTGCTGTCACAATGGTGTACGGTTGTTGGAATCTAAATGTGCCATCTGAAGAACTGACGACGACAGTGCCTCCATTAAGCGTTGCTGTTCCTGAGGCATCAATGAGGTCGCTTTGTCCAAGTTCGTTGACTTCGACAGTATAAATGCCATTGTTATTGATATAATTGCCTACCGTCAACGTGCCGATGCTCTCTCCTGGAGATACAACCCCCATATTCGTAAACGTACCACCGATAGTTCCGTTGCCTTTTAATGTCCCAAGAGGGTTTACTAAAACATCTCCTGCGAGCGATCCGTTCACAACTAGAATGCCTTCTTGAACTGTTGTCAGTCCCGTATAGGTATTGACACCCGAAAGTTCTTGCGTTCCAGCTCCAGTTTTCATTAATGTCGAGCTGGTGGCAGGGTAGTTTTGGATGACTCCGGAAAATTCGGACTGTGTCGAAGCATCAGTATTGATAATTAACTGTGGTTGAGACTGGACTATGCTAGTGCTATCGCCCTCAAGTCCGGCAATGGTGAAGGTGGCAAGTGTTGTTCCGATATTAAGCGAACTGTTGCCCAATACGATGTGGGCATTACCTCCTGCACTACTTCCTTGAATATCAATTCCAAATGAGCCAACAGTGCCTTGATTGACAGCTTGGATGGTCACGCTGCCGCTAGCCACATTAAATCCTTGGCCAAATACGATCTGCGAGTTTCCTACAGTGCCGGAATTGAATGCGCTAATAATAGATCCATCATTCAGAGTGCAGCTTTGAGCAAAAGCTAGTTGGGAAGCGCGAAGGTATCCCACAAAATTACTGGGGTTTGCCTCGTCTATAATTGTATTACTTGCACCAATTTTCAGGGTTGTTCCTCCAGTAAAATTCCCGTTTACTGCCAATTGGGAGCCATTGATTACCCCGATATTGTTCAGGGTTCCTGTTGCGTCGTTATTTGTCCCGCTATTTGAAAGGACAATCGCACCACTATTGCCAATCACGCAAGCACCGTCGAATTCGACTTGAGAGCTACCGACTGTCCCTATACTGTTGTTGTTTTGACCAGATGCATTATCAGTACCAGAATTAGATACCGTTAACGCAAAGTCATTTCCAGCATGAAAATCGCTCACAGAATATAATTGTTGTCCTGAAAGAGTCCCTATGGAATTAGCCGACGTCGTATTGTTGCCTTGATAAGTTCCTATATTCGATAATGTAATTGATGCGCGATCTCCTACGGTACCGCCATCAGCGAGGTGAAATTGAGAAGCGGAATTATCAACGGTATTATTATTCATAAAACCTACAAAATTTCCACCTGATCCCGTGCTATTATCAAATCCGGAGTTTGTAATATCTAAAACTAAATCGTCGCCGACTTGAAATAGATTCTTAGCCAACAATTGCTTGCCATAACCCATGAAGCTGCCCACTTGGTTGTTGGAGGTCGTATTGGAGGAATTGAATCCGCTATTTGAAATCGTAATAGATGTATTGTTTCCAATGATAAGGCTATTTTGAAAGGTAACTTGTTGGCCGTCTATGAGATCTCCAATAAAATAGTCACCTATTCCGCTGCCAGAGTTTGTCCCTGAATTACTGACACTAAGGGTAAAATTATCGTCAACGGAAATGCTGCTAACGCAATTGAGTTGAGAACCGCCTATGGAACCGACATTCACATACGTGGTAGATGCATTGCCGCTGAAGTTCCCACTGTTAGTAAGAGTAATATTTGCGTTGTTACCCAGAGCAACGGGAGTGAAGAGCGTAATCTGGTCTGTAGAAACATCTCCTATAGCATCCCCCCCAATTCCACTGCTGCTATCAATGCCGCTATTGGAAGCGCTTAAAGTAAAATAATCACCAGCGACTAATGTGTATGTACCAGGCGCTGTACTATCACCGATGGCAATCTGTTGAAGGTTCATGCCTGCGACATTAGAACCGCCGTGTGTATTCGTACCGCTATAGGTCCCACTGTTAGTAGTGCTAATGGTTGCATGATCTCCCAGTGTACATCCTTGTTGAAAAAGGATCTGATTACCTGTTGTTCCAGAATTGGAGTTGATCACTGCAGTTTGGTATTGCCCATATCCGTTACTAGTGTCCATACCGGTGTTGGTGACCGCTAGGCTGAAATTGTCGCCGGCTTGGAAAGTGTTTCCTGCAAAAAACTGTTGGTCATTGAGATATCCAATAAAATCAGGGAAATTGGTGGTTTGTGAAGAGTTAATGCCAGTATTAGAAATATTAAATGTGCAATTGTTGCCAACCGTTGCAGTGGTTTGCAGGATCATTTGCGCTTCATTAAGTTGGCCTATGTTGCTGAGCCCAACACCATTGCTGCTATCACTACCGGTATTTTGCAATTGGCAGCTGAAATTGTCTCCCACGGTGAATTGCCCTGAAGATATAAATTGACTGCCATTGATGATTGCAACGGCTTCGCCTTGGACGGTGTTGGTCCCGTTAAAACTCCCGTTATTCGATACTGAAACAGCGACATTATTTCCTGCTGTAAATGATTGATCAAACTTCAATTGGCTGGACGCTGTATTGGCTATTCCATTGTTGCCTATACCATTTGTGCTATCATTACCTGTATTGGTTGCGGTGATATTTCCACCGTTAGCAATGGAAAATGCTCCGTTAGAGTGGAGATTGGAATTGATTGACCCAATAACTGTACCAGACTGGTTTCCTGTTAACATACCGCTATTTGAACTTGTGATGATGGAGCTACCAGATGTCCCCGTTCCACCCATGAAAGAAACAAGATCTCCAGGAAAAGAACTGTTGTTAGTATTAGTGACATTGATGGTAGGATTCGTATTGGAGCCAGTAATGCCAGCTCCGTTAAAAGTCAGTGTTGCGTTGTTAAAATTAAAATGAAAGATCGATGCGTTATCTAGAAAATTGAAAGTGAAAACAGAAAAGGGTGCAGAATTTTCAGTTGGATTGGTATCGATACCGGAAATTAGGCTATCAAAGATTGCGTCGTCGCTGCTTCCAGGAATCGTATTAGGACTCCAGTTTGCAGAGTCGTTCATGTCATTATTTGGACTTTGAGCTTCCCAAGTTATCGATGCGGCATCTACAGTACTAGAGCATACGAACAGGTAGGAGAAAATGCATTGGTGTAAAAAATAACGGTTGAACATAGCCTTCCTTTGCTCGAGTATCATTTTTTTGATATTTGCTTAGAATTCTAAGATAGTGTGAATAAAAAAGGTTTTTGTCAACACATTAGTCAACAACGGAACTGTTTTGGGACTTAGGGCCTTTGTCCACGCAGTACTTCGAGGATTTCCTCATAGAGCTACACAGCTTAGCCAAATGATGGGATTGAGTTCCCTCATTTGTTCATCTGAAAGTTTGGCTATCTCAGCTGAAATTGTACCAGCGTTGGCAAGAATTTTATCATCATTGAGTGCGAGGAAAGCATCCAGCTTGGTTTTCCAGTCTACCATGTAAAGAGTCTTCTTTTGACGAGCCTGCCGTTCGGCAAAATCTAGGTACTGACTCACAAGCAATTCTAAATCCTTGATTTCGTCATGATTTAAATAGTTTTTAGCTATATCAACATCATGCTTTGTCAGTTGTTTTCCTCTACCAGCGCCATCCCAAGTCGTAAGTCCCATGTTAGGACTGCTAGTGTTAGTTCGTTTGTAAATGATTTCAGCAGCTGTAGACCCTGTCACAGCATAAAGAAGTTTATTTTGCACTGTTTTAAAAAATTCCTGAGTCATTGGATGTTGTGGGTCATAGTCAGCACCGAGAGTATAGATATCCCTGATTTTTTGATAAAACCGTTTCTCAGATATGAACGAATTGTACGAATGCGATCTAACAGTTCATCAAAATAGTCCATTCCCCCAGGTTGGCTTAAACGCTCATCATCTAATGTAAAGCCCTTAACAATGTACTCCTTAAGGCGTTGGGTCGCCCATTGCCTGAATTGAGTACCACGGTGAGAGTTCACACGGTAACCTATCGCTATAATCACCTCCAAGCGATAGAATTGCGTACGATATTGCTTACCATCGGAAGCAGTTATTAAGGATTCCTTAGCTGTTTACTCCTATGCATAAAGGAACAAAAATAGCCAAGATAAACAGTATTCTATAACATTTCATAAATATTAGAGTTTCTCAAAATTTATTCGATTGATACCCAATTTTCAATCTTAAGTTGCGGTACTCTTGCAAATTCTTTTACATTATTGGTTACAAGTATTAAGTCAGTGGCTAAAGCATGGGCCGCGATCCATAGATCATTATTTCCTATGAGTTTCCCCTGTTTTTCTAACTTACTTCGAATTCTTCCATAATGTTTTCCCACATCAGTAGAAAGGGGGATTGGTGGAATTAAACCAGCCAATTCCTCCAAAATATGGAGTGTTTTTTTTGGATGATGGCTTTTTTCTGCCCCATATAACAATTCACCAAAAGTTATAGTCGACATGCCAACTTCTCCAACAGAAAGCTGCTCAAATTTCTCAAGGACGCTTGCTGGTCTTTGTTTGGTTATATAAATACAAATATTGGTATCCAATAAATATCGTAATTTCATTAGAATAAGTCCCTGTCTTGAGGTAAAGGATCTATTCTTCCTTCAGCGAAAAAATCCTGTGGCAAATTAGATAGCAATTCAAAAGCCTTAGCTAGTTTTGTTGGAATAGGTCTTATAATGAGATCGCCATTGCGTTCGAAAATTTCAACCAAGTTTGTGTCAAATTGAAAATCTTTGGGTAGTCTTATGGCTTGAGAATTGCCACATTGAAATATTTTTGCTGTACGCATAGATCCTCCATCTGTATATACCTTAAGTATATACAATATGTAGTTAAATATTCAACAAAAAACAAACACAAGATTAAGCCTTAAATTGACTTGAACAACCTCCAAGCGATAGAATCTACAAGAACTAGGTTCATTTACCCAAAGAGGGAATGTGTAGTTAAAAACGAGAAAATGCACGGTCCCAGAACTTGAGATCTGATTTTAGTATATGTTTAGACTCTGAAAGTGTTACTACTAGCCCCATCCACCAAAGTTGTCTTGCTTTTACAAAGATATCGATTGCTTGAATTTCCGAACCGCTCAATTCCCGAATGGATTGATAACCTGCTAAAAATGAATCCCACAATTTTTGATTATCTGAGCCTCGGCTCCACCTAAATGTAGCTATATCATAAATACGATATCCATAAGCACAAAATTCAAAATCAAACATCGTTAGATGGTTATCAATGGTAATATGTTGATTACCGCCATGAATATCTCCTGCTATAATACCATAATCGAGTTCATCTATATTTAGGCACGTGATAGTCGTAGAACATATTTTTTGTTATCAGCGTCCACTAAATACATGTCATTAATGCCTATGCTGAGAATGCTAGCATTCACAGGGCCTTCAAAATTATAATACTTTTTAACAACCTTGCTGATTGTTGACGAATCAACTAAAGAAACGACAATAGAAATCTCAGATTCTTTTAGATCAAAGATGACTTGTTCTTTCGGTAATGATTCAATTTCAAAGCTTGATAATGAGGTAAAGGCTAGAGTTACTGTTAGTAAAACAAAAAATTTATTTAAAAAATACATGCTTCGCATTTCCAATTTAATATAGGTGACATAATCCATTGCTAAAATGGAATTAATTACTCCGATTTATCACATCTAGGAGTTAATTTGCCAATGTTTTAAGGACATATTGGTGATGATCCAGCAGCTCTATGGCATTCTTGCCAGCAGCTCTATGGCATTCTTGTAGGAGAACTAAAATTGTAGGACGAATTATTCTATTTCTTCTCGTATTCCAGAGATTCTCTATTTGCCATGACTCTGTTCAAAACCTCGCGTAGTTCCTCTTCCGAATGCGTTAGTTCTTCCCGTTGGCGATGCTTTTCGAACTTTGCAAATTCAGATAAAGCAAGTTCTTTGGCTATCTCAGCTGAAATTGTACCAGCGTTGGCAAGAATTTTATCATCATTGAGTGCGAGGAAAGCATCCAGCTTGGTTTTCCAGTCTACCATGTAAAGAGTCTTCTTTTGACGAGCCTGCCGTTCGGCAAAATCTAGGTACTGACTCACAAGCAATTC
>Ga0207056_1125_pt1:5000-10642 | contig 10642 bp, 11 predicted proteins | sample Alteio_BWMinCont_58_FD_153289 | JGI IMG/M metagenome (GOLD analysis project Ga0207056, IMG submission 153289) | Enriched cells from forest soil in Barre Woods Harvard Forest LTER site, Petersham, Massachusetts, United States -... | ecosystem: Environmental > Terrestrial > Soil >... | reverse complement strand
CCTCGAACTAAAGCGCCAGGGCAAGCCCATTCCAACCAACGACCTTTGGATCGCCGCACTCTGCCGCCAACATTCTCTCCCCCTCTTAAGCCGCGATCGCCATTTCGATCTGGTGGCCGGAACCAAACGCATCGATTGGTGATCAGCGGCTTCTGCCTCTAGAACGGTACCACCATCTTGTCTGGACCTTCGATCTCGTCCTTGGCCTCCAGGAATTCCTCACTCCATGGCTTGCCCTCGCACTCGGGGCACTCGTCGGTCGTGTTGCCAACGGCGTAACAGTGATAGCAGGTTCCTTCGGTACTCGCGCCAGGAAACTTCTTGCAGATTTTGCAGGGTTTGAAGAACTCGCGTTCGAGCGCTCGGTGCTCGCCCCATAGTTCACGCTCACAGATAATGCACATAATCTCCTCCTGACTATCCATCTCCTGCACCCCGACAGATTCCTTCGCAGAGTATTTTTCCCCAATGTACCTCCATCGCCTTCTTCCACACCCCCTAAATGAGAGTCGATAGCGTTTTATTGCCGACATCCATCCCAAAACGGAAAAGGCCCGCGCCAGGTCCTTCTCATTCCGACGCGCGAGCGAAGCGAGACAGGAGGAATCTGCTGTCCTCGGTGTAAGAAATAACTCCAAAGAAAAAAACCGGGAGCCCGCAGCCGAAATCCTGAGCGGAGCGCAGCGGAGTCGAAGGATCTGTTACCCTGAACGCCGACGGTTAGTCATGAAGGAAAGGATAGAATGTGATCTTATCGGTGTCTCCTTCGATGAATACGTTGCCTTTCTCTTTGACAAGCCTGTTCCCCAAGCACACGAAAAGGAAAAGTGGTACTGGAACGTAGACGTGGCTTTCTCTCCCGACGAGATTGCCAGTCACTACATCCAGTTGTTTACCGAACCTGCATTTCTACTGTCAAGGTTCCTAAAGCCAGAACTGGAAGAGGGATTCTGGGCCATCCAGAGCGGCAACCTTGGCTGCGACGTTCCGCACATTATCTGGCATCGGTCCCTGCCATTCGCAACCCGAGAAAACTGCGTGCGTTCGATGTTCTACTTGTTCGAGCGATTATTTTCGATTGAACCGCTGGAAACCGCCGCCAACATGTGGTGGCACTCCCTGTGTTACGACTGGCACTGCGGCGTCCGCTCGCGCTCCAACGGCGGGGACGATGAACGCATGCAGGACGTAATGTTCGAGACCCTCTCGCAAATCCTCCACCTGCAATCGCTGAGCTGCCAAGTCGACGCCCTTCACGGTCTGGGCCACCTACACCACCCCGACACCAGGGAAGTAATCCAGCAGTATCTCGATCGATATCCCAATCTCGATGCAGAGACGAAAGCATACGCCCTGGCGGCGTCCGAATTCCGGGTGCTCTAATCCGAGGTTCCGTTCCCAACGGAAAAGGCCACATTCATTTCTGAATGTGGCCTTTATTTAATGCCGGCAACGACCGCAGTTTACCCTGAGCGAAGCCGAAGGGCTCCCACACACTTTCGCGTGCAGTACAATCGGCCCTGCGGGGCTTAGACGATGATAATAGGAGCAGCGTTCACAATATGAAGTGGGCAAGAAGAGTGGGATTCTTTCTCATTGCCCTTGGACTTGTGCCGTGGGGCCTGTGGACGCGCTTCGACTCCACGCGCAGCTGGTCGTTTGCAAACGATGTTCCGATAACCCTCTCGAAGGGAAGCCACTACACCACCAGCATGGTCAAAGCGAATATGAGCGCGCTCTATTCCATCTACATCGATGCTGATGTCCCGAAAGGAATCGACGACTTCCAACCGACCCAGGCCGAGAAAGAGTTAGCCTGCCAAGTCGGCGTAAACGACCCCGAGAAGGAGCCATGCCCCAACCTTCCTGTATGGAAGTTCCGCTGGACGTTAACCAGCGAGGGCGGCACGCTTCAAGGAGCTTCCGACGAGACAATTAGGCAAGGCCGGATTAACTCCGTTACAGGCATCTCCCGTGAGATAGGGGAATTTCAAACCGTGGCAGGGCGCCGTTACAAGTTTGATCTCGACGTATTGTTCGATAATCGCGACCCAAGAATTACGAATCCGCGTTTGATGGTCGCGGTGTCCGACTTTCATGGCGAGTCCTCAATGTTCATTTCTGGTCTGCTCAGGTTTGGCTGCCTATTGACTGCAGCTGTTGGATCGCTTTTAGTTCTTGGGCCGTTTTTGCTGGAGAGGCACAAGCGAAGGCGAGCATGAATGAGGCTTGGCGGTCCGGGCAGCTGCTGATTGGAAGCAACCTCGATCGCCAGGCGTTGGCACTTCAATCACTGCCCCTCTAACACCCACCCACCTTCCAGCTAAGAATTACAGACCAAGCGGAAAAGGCCACGCTCATTTCTGAACGTGGCCTTTATTTAATGCCGGCAACGACCGCAGTTTATCCTGAGCGAAGTCGATGGGCTCCCACACACTTTCGCGTGCAGTACCATCGGCCTGCAAGGCTCAACTTCCGTGTTCGGCGAAGCCGAAAGGAACTGAATCCGCCCATTACTTCCGTGACGTTGTCCCCCCATCCCGTCCACCAGACAATTCTGTAAGTCTGGGATGGCAATGTCAAAACGACTGCTTCTAGTAATCGGCGCAATCCTCCTGCTCGCATCCACCTGGGCAGTGGTACGCCGCATCCTGCCCAGCTCCATCGACTATCGCGGCCAGAAAATCAAGCTCACCAAGTTCTATCTCGATTACGACGACTACAAGAACGACCCTGACAACATCGCTCCCTCCGAAACCGAACGCGTCCAGCGCCTGGTCTCCGAAGCTCCCATCGCGCACTCCTTCGCCAGCCGGAAAGATGCCGCTAGCGCCGTTTTCGAAGTGAAATTCCCCGGCTATGGCGCAGGAGGCTTTGGCGGACCCATACAAGATGCCGACGGATCGCTCAACGGATTCACCGTCGAAATCCCCCGAGCCAACAAGAACCGCTATTTCATTTTCCGCAACCACCACGGAACCTACACCCTCGTCGACGACTTCACCATGGCCGACCCCTGGGGAATCGAGACTGTGCGGGAAGAGAACGGCAGGCTCTTCTATTCGACCGCCTCCGGCGAACCCAAGTTGGTCCACCCCATCATGCAAGAGAAATAAACACCCGCTCCGAGTCCCAACGGAAAAGGCCACATTCATTTCTGAATGTGGCCTTTATTTAATGCCGGCAACGACCGCAGTTTATCCTGAGCGAAGTCGAAGGGCTCCCACACACTTTCGCGTGCAGTACCATCGGCCCTGCGGGGCTTAACTTGAAACGCTTTGCGGGCGTGAGTGAAGCGGGAGCCCGCAGCCGAAATCCTGAGCGAAGCGAAGCGGAGTCGAAGGAATCTCAGCCGACTAGAACGTCATCGTGCGGCCCTTTCCTCTCGGCTTCGAGGCTGCGGCCCAGGATTCTGCGAGAAAGGTACACTTGGGCCGTCTCGGCCAGGAGAAAGATCAGCATCAATCCAGCTACGAACCAGGAGGGATCTCTTCCACGATCTACCAGCCATTCATTTGGCAAACGGGACTGCAAGGAAAACGCTGTGGTCTGCCCGCGAAGACCAGCACGAGGAAGACGGCATGGATAGCTAGCAAGCGGGGTATCATCCGCTGCACCGCCTTGTCGCGCAGGCTATATCCGGCACCCAGCCACTTTGATCCCATAAAAACAAACCAGAAGACAACCGCGGTGTACGAGATGAGGTTTGCGGCCGGAATCCCCACGCTATCGCCAAAAACGGTATAGAGCGAAAGCACGGCAAGGACGAGTGCCATGAGCCCAAAAAAGTATATTGCTGCCTTTTTCACGACATTGAGAATTCTAGCCAGAAATCAGCCCGCGGAAAAGGAAAAGGCCAACCTGATTTCTCAGACTGGCCTTTATTTAATGCCGGCAACGACCTACGCTCCCACACACTTTCGCGTGCAGTACCATCGGCCCTGCGGGGCTTAACTTCCGTGTTCGGGATGGGAACGGGTGGAACCCCCGCGGTAAGATCACCGACAACTTGAGGCGTTTGCGCGGCGTCTGAGCCGCGCGCCGAAATCCTGAGCGCTTTCCAGCAAAGGATCTCTACGCCGAACTTGTTGGCGACTAGCTTCTAGCCAAACCAGCTTCCCTGGGTAGGGTTAGCTAGCAGCTAGAAGCCAGAAGCTGATTTTCAAAGATCATGAGGCCGAAACCTCACAACTGAATAGATTGGGTATTGCTTAATCGACAAGACTTCGAAAATCTCGTCGGCGCACAACCATCAGTACTTGTCTTCAGTCTCGTCCAGTTTCTGACGAGTCGCTGAAGTCGCCTCCGCTTTCGAACAGTTTCGAACTGAAAGCTGAAGGCTGAGTGCTGACAGCTGCTTTTAATGCACCGAGTAAATTTTATGGTCAAGCCGAACGGGCGATTAGTACTGGTAAGCTACATGTGTCACCACACTTCCACTTCCAGCCTATCAACCAGGTAGTCTTCCTGGGCCCTTCTTATCCCTTACGGGTTGGGAGATCTCATCTTGAGGAGTGCTTCCCGCTTATATGCATTCAGCGGTTATCACAACCGAACTTCGCTACCGAGCGGTGCCATTGGCATGACAGCTCGAACACAAGAGGTTCGTCCATCCCGGTCCTCTCGTACTAAGGACAGGTCCTCTCAAATCTCCTGCGCCCACAACAGATAGGGACCGAACTGTCTCGCGACGTTCTGAACCCAGCTCACGTACCGCTTTAATAGGCGAACAGCCTAACCCTTGGAACCTTCTACAGCTCCAGGATGCGATGAGCCGACATCGAGGTGCCAAACCGGAGCGTCGATATGAACTCTTGGCTCCGATCAGCCTGTTATCCCCGGCGTACCTTTTATCCGTTGAGCGATGGCCCTTCCATACAGAACCACCGGATCACTAACGCCTACTTTCGTACCTGCTCGTCTTGTAGGACTCGCAGTCAACCACGCTTATGCGTTTGCACTCGTCGGCTGATTTCCAAACAGCCTGAGCGTAGCTTCGCGCGCCTCCGTTACAATTTAGGAGGCGACCGCCCCAGTCAAACTATCCGTCTAACTGTGTCCCTTCCCCGGTTTACGGGGATAGGTTAGAACCACAGAACTCGCAGGGTGGTATCTCACCGGTGGCTCCTCCAAGCCCGAGAGCCTGAAATCAAAGCCTCCCACCTATCCTGCGCAGCAAGTGCCATAGTTCATAGTTAAAGTGTAGTAAAGGTGCACGGGGTCTTTCCGTCTAGTTGCGGGCAACCGGCATCTTCACCGGCACTACAAGTTCGCCGTGTCAGTCGGCAAGACAGTCGCACTTTCGTTACGCCATTCGTGCAGGTCGGAACTTACCCGACAAGGAATTTCGCTACCTTAGGACCGTTATAGTTACGGCCGCCGTTCACTGGGGCTTCAGTTCGAAGCTTCACCTTGCGGTTGACCTCTCCCTTTAACCTTCCAGCACCGGGCAGGCGTCAGCCCCTATACGTCGTTTTCGACTTTGCAGAGACCTGTGTTTTTGTTAAACAGTCGCAGTGCGCATTTCTCTGCGGCCTCTTCGGGCTATGAACCCTAGTGAGGCACCCCTTCTCCCGAAGTTACGGGGTTATATTGCCGAGTTCCTTACCAACTGTTCTCACGAGCGCCTTTGGATATTCTCC
>Ga0207056_1124_pt1 | contig 10989 bp, 11 predicted proteins | sample Alteio_BWMinCont_58_FD_153289 | JGI IMG/M metagenome (GOLD analysis project Ga0207056, IMG submission 153289) | Enriched cells from forest soil in Barre Woods Harvard Forest LTER site, Petersham, Massachusetts, United States -... | ecosystem: Environmental > Terrestrial > Soil > Temperate forest >... | reverse complement strand
TGCTTTTCTTCTAATTACATTAATGGGAATTTTTGGAATACAAACCGCCGTCACCGGTATCCACGAAGTGTATTATGGCGGCATAGATTCTGTAGAGTTTCTTGAAGGGGTTTCTCATTCATATCGAGTTGACATTTTAGGAACAGTTCAAAAGGTAAACAACGGAGAACTAAATTGGTCAGAGGGGTTGAGAAAAATTAAAACAGCACAAAATGCAATCAAAACACAATGGGAAGAGTATTTAAAAACTGATACCAAAGCAGAAAGCAAGGCCCTTCGAATTACTACGAGAGAAGCAATGGATTCTCTTGATGCAACATTGGTTAAGATTTCCGAAATTTTTGCCGCTGAAAGTCGTGAACAACTCAATACCTATGCCACCAAAACTTTGCCACTACAAATCGATGTGGTACTTGCCCAAATTGAAAGGCTCTCTCATGCCCATATCACTGAAACCATGCAGGACTATCAAGACGCGCTGTCAAACGCTCGAATCACCACAATTATTATGCTTTTTGCCTCAGCTATTGTCATTGGTCTGGCCATTTTGTTTGCCCTGTTGATTGCACGAAGCATCACCGTCCCTCTCAACAAAATTGTGACTGCTGTTGACCAGTTAGCCTTGGGAATCTGCCCCATATTCGACAAACCCAATAATGATGAAGTTGGGTCCCTAATAAAATCTATGCAAACAATGAATCAATCCACAGAAAAAATGGTCTGCACACTTGCCAAAGTGGCACAAGGGAACCTAACAGTAGATATCCCAATGAGATCCGACAACGATGTCTTGGGAAAAGCTATTGGAGATACTGTAGAGAGGCTAAAAAACACTTTAGGAAAACTTCAAGAAGAAGTGGCTGTCCTTACATCCTCCGCTCAAGAAGTCGCTGCCTCTGTAACACAAGTGACGTCAGGAACTGCTGAGACAGCCTCAGCTGTGACAGAGACAACAACGACAATGGAGGAACTGAAACAAACCGCCCAAGTATCTTCTGAGAAGGCAAAAGATGTTTTAAGCAATGCTGACAGCACTCTTGGAATTGTGAACACAAGCGAGAAAACGGTCAGAAATACTATCGAAGATATGGCTCAAATCCAAGAAAAAATGAGAGTCATCTCAGAAAGCATCGTCAAACTCAGCGAACACAGCCTGACAATTGGACAAATCATTGACACAGTTAATGATCTAGCCGAGCAGTCGAACCTACTTGCCGTCAACGCTGCCATCGAGGCTGCAAAAGCCGGAGAACAAGGAAAAAGCTTCAGCGTTGTCGCACAAGAAATTCGCGCTTTAGCGGAACAGTCAAAAGCGGCAACAGTACATGTCAGAGCCATCCTGAATGATATTCAAAATGCAACAAGCTCAGCAGTCATGGCGACAGAACAGGGCTCAAAAGCTGTTACGAAAGGGGTAGCCCAATCAGCTCAGACGACAACTGCAATTCAGTCAGTTTCCGAATCGATGAAAGAAGTCGCTCTTTCTGCCAAACAAATCTCTATCTCAAGCGAACAACAGTTGGTCGGCGTCGATCAAGTAAGGCTTGCTATGTCAAACATTAATGAGTCCACAGGACAACACGTCAACCACATGAAACAAATTGAAACCGCGGTCTCAACATTGAACGATGTGGGTTCAACGATAAAAGAACTGATTTCACAGTATAAACTGAAATAAGGAATAATATGGTCACGAAACCATATAAAGTCATGATCGTTGAAGACTCGGCTTACTCTAGGGAATTGCTGCGCTCCATCATCGAATCAGACCCTGAATTGAAAGTCATCGCCATGGCTGAAAACGGCGAACATGCTCTCAATCTACTGGAAAACATCCAACCCGATGTCATCACTATGGATGTGAATATGCCCGGAATTGATGGTTTTGAAACAACCCGCAGAATCATGGTAAAAAAACCAATTCCTGTCGTCATCATCAGTGCTGGGTGTTCTCCTCAAAATGTGCACGATAGCTTCAGAGCTATGGACGCTGGAGCTTTGGCAATTCTGGTCAAACCCATTAGATCTAATGAAATCTATTTTCATCAAAAAGCCCTCGAAATTATCAACACAATAAAAGTAACAGCTGAAGTCAAACTCATCACGAGACGTCCAAAGGCTACCAGTCCTAAGGAAATTGAGGAAGAGAGCCTCAAACTAAAGGGAATAGGGATCTTTGAAGCGGTTGCTATTGGAGCCTCCCTCGGCGGCCCTCCAGCAATTGAAGCCATTCTCTCAAATCTCCCAAAAAATTTTCCTGTACCTGTGTTTATAGTGCAGCATATAGTCCCAGGGTTCTCAAAAGGTTTGGTGGATTGGCTAAATCGCACCTCACGCCTTCCTGTGAGCTTAGGGCAGGATAAGGAGCACGCACTGCCCGGACACGCCTATCTCGCACCGGATTTAGCACACATGGAAGTCAAACCAGGCAATATTATTTCGCTTGTTACTGAAAAAACAACAGGATTGCAGCCATCAGTGAGTAGACTGTTTTTTTCCATGGCAAATACCCATGGACCTAATTGTGTTGGGGTTTTATTGACAGGGATGGGACGCGATGGGGCTGCCGAAATGCTCCTCATGCGGCATCGTGGAGCTGTCACGATTGCGCAAGATGAAGGCAGCTGTATTGTCTATGGCATGCCTAAGGAAGCTGTTGAGTTGGGTGCCGTATCGAAGGTGCTCCCTCTTCCACAAATAGCGCCTACGCTTGTGCAATTGATTGATAGGTTATAGGAAAAATATGCAACAAATGGAAAATACTCTCGTTGAAGTAAATGTTCTCGTCGTCGAAGACAGCCCCACCCAAGCACTGCAGTTAAAGAATGCGCTGGAAACGAATAAACTGCATGTCACCATTGCAAAAGATGGGGTGGATGGATTAGAAGCTCTTCATGCTCACATACCTCAAGTTATTATTAGCGACATCATAATGCCGCGGATGGATGGTTACGAGTTCTGCCGTCATGTAAAAAGTGATGAGAGATTTAAGGACATACCAGTCATTTTGCTGACTACCCTTTCTGATTCTATGGATGTGATTCACGGCATCCAGTGTGGTGCAGCCAGTTTTATGACAAAACCTTTTGATATCGTGCTTCTACTATCAACTATTGCCGATGCACTCAATAACAAAAAAATGAACAATTTCCAGCATTCCGAAAATGGAGAGCCCATAGAAGTCTCATTTGGAGGGAAAAAATACACTTTTACTGTCAATCAGGCCCAGATTACCGAACTATTGCTCTCGACATATTCAAATGCGATTCAAAAGAATTTCGAACTAGAACAGGCTTACCGCAAACTCAATCTGATTTATCAAGAAATAGAAAAAAAGAACATTGAACTGGTTAAGATCAATCAAGAGATAAACCAATTGCTTGATATGGCAGCACATGATTTGCGTAATCCTCTTGGAGTGATTTCGGGCTACAGCGATTTGCTCATTGAGAAAAATAGTACAAAACTAAGTGTTGATGCTTTGAAAGTCTTAGAACACATCAAGCAATCTAGCTCTTTTATGCTGCAACACATTAATGATCTTTTCACTCACAACGATCTGGAATCCGAAATGCCGAATTCGGCATTTCAAAATCAAGTATAGACCTCTGTATTTACAAATATACACACTTGTGTTACACTTAGATTTAAAGGGAGGATGGATTATGCCTACCAACAGTCCAAGAGTAAATGTCACCTTTAGTGAAAATGACGTAGATGTGATGCAAATAATTTGCAAAAAAAGAAAGATAAGCAAGTCGGCGCTGATTAGAAAAGTGATGGAAGATTGGCTTGAAGAATACGAAGACATGCTTTTAGCAAAACGAGCTGAAGAAGCGGATGAAAAATGGGAAAAAAGAGGAAGAAAAACTATCTCTCATGAGGAATTGTGGAAAAGATTAAGTACATAGTTGAATATGATGTGGATATCGAAGAGAAATTAATTATCTTGCCTAAAACAATTAAGGAAATGATACGAAATGCAATTGAGAAGAAGCTAACTGTTGATCCGATTGCATTTGGAAAACCTTTAAGATATAGCCTGAAAGGGTATAGAAGACTAAGAGTTGCTGATTACCGTGTGATTTATAAAATCATTGAGGATAAAGTTCTTGTTATTATCATAGATATTGGTCATCGAAAAGATATATATGATTGAAATTTTCATTAATTCAACTTTATTTATCATAAGCCTAGCTCAAGCTTGATTTTCTTCCAAGAAGTAGCTCCTTTTTTCTTAACGTCTGCAAGAACTCTCCTTGCATCTTCAAGATCGATTTGATCCTCCAAAGCCTCGATTAATTCGAGATCTTCTATAGGTATAATAGCTACAAGTCTCTTGCCTCTGCGCGTTACAACGAAACGCTTTTTGCCAAAGGCTGACTCACTAACCACTTCAGGAAAATGTTCTCTAGCATGTGACGAACTCATAGTAGTCATATACAACCTCATCATGTACTAATCGTACAACTTGTCTAATTGTCTGTCAAACGATCGATTATTTCGCTTGTGCCGGAAAGGAATACTGGATTACAACAATCAGTAGGTAGATTCAATAAAAATAGGCAAGATATGCAACAAATGGAAAATACTCTAGCAGGTGTAAATGTCCTCGTCGTAGAGGACAGCCCCACTCAGGCTATGCAATTAAAAGATGCCCTGGAAACCCATAAACTGCATGTCACCATTGCAAGCGATGGCGTAGAGGGATTGCAAGCTCTTCACACTCAAACACCTCAAGTCATTATTAGCGATATCTCGATGCCACGTATGGATGGCTATGAATTCTGCCGCCATGTGAAAACTGATGAGCGTTTCAAAAAAATACCCGTTATTCTGCTGACCAATCTTTCCGATTCCATGGATGTCATTCACGGTATCCAGTGCGGTGCAGACAGTTTTATGACGAAGCCCTACGACATTCTGTTACTGTTGTCGAGCATTTCTGACACCCTTACCAATCAAAAAATGCACCGCCTACAGACACAGGAAAATGTTGAACCCATGGAAATCTCCTTTGGGGGCAAAAAACACATTTTAAACGTCAATCAGACTCAGATTACCGAACTATTGCTCTCGACATATTCAAATGCAATCCAAAAGAATTTCGAATTAGAGCAAGCATACCGCAAGTTGAATCTGATCAATCAAGAAATGGAAAAAAAGAACCTTGAACTTGTTAGAATCAATGAGCAAAAAAACCAAGTGCTAGGGATGGCAGCACATGATTTGCGCAATCCTCTTGGTGTAATTTCAGGCTATAGCCAATTACTTCTTGAAAAAAATAGTTCAAAGCTAGATGTCGATGCCTTGAAAATGTTGGAACATATCCAGCAATCTAGCTCTTTCATGTTGCATCTCATCAACGATCTTTTGGATATTTCGATCATCGAATCTGGTCGGGTGACACTGAATCTACAGAGGGTTGATTTGAAAGCGCTAATCGAAGAAACCATTGAATTATCGAGAGGTTTCGCATCCAAAAAAAATATACAGCTCCAGTTAAAATGCACGGAAAAAGTCCCTGAAGTGACCTGCGATCCTGATAAAATTGAACAAGTTATCAATAATTTGATCGGAAATGCCCTCAAGTTCTCCTATGAGGGAGGCGTCATAGAAATCGGGATAGTGCCAGGAACAAAAGAAGCCATCGTTTATGTCAAAGATAATGGCGTCGGAATCCCAGCACCAGAAAAAGAAAAGCTTTTTCAACCATTTTCAAAAGGGCGTTCAAAAGGGACAGCAGGAGAAGCAGGTACAGGCCTTGGATTAGCTATCGTGAAAAAGATTCTCACGGCACACCGTGGAGTCATTTGGGTGGAGAGCGAACTCGGACAAGGAGCGACGTTCTTCATTTCATTGCCCTATGAGCCTCAGGATGTGCTCAAAGAATTCCCTGTCGAATAACGCCATTTTTTTACCACAGAGATCACGGAGAGAATGGAGAGAATAGGGAGGGGAAGAGAAAGGGTTGCAAAACTCTTCAACTCTTGACAAATCATGCTATTTTTGTTACCTTATCTTTTCTATTCATTCACTAGATCTCTTTCTATTATTAAACAAATCATTATCATTGACCCTATTCATTATCTATTATATTGTATTATTTTTTATTCGAGAATTATTTAACATAGGAGAATATTATGGCGACCCCACCATCTGGTGCATTCAAAGTTGAAAAAGGACCTGGATTTGCAATGTTTGAGCCCGCTCTAAGAAATAAAGAAGCAATGGGAGGATTTGTTGGGCAGACTTTAACTGATGAACAATTTCAGAAATTTAAAAACGATTTCATGACAAGTTATGAAAGCGTTACTAAGCCATTTGAAGCCGGCGTTAATAGAAGAATTAACAAAAAAGTTAAGAAAATTCACGAAGAAAAAGCAAAAGCCTCAACAACATCTGGAGCTGGCACCGGAGCAGGGATGCCGCCATCCAGTTCTTCTTCAAGCTCATCATCGTCATCTTCTTCAACAACCCCAATGCCATCAGCATCAGAAGCAAGAAATATGCTTTCGCTTATCGAATTAGAACAAGCCCGCAGAGCAGGTGCTCCTGACCAAGATCTAGGCATGATTACTACACAAATAGAAATTACAAAATCACATATTGAAATGGGACGTGAAGTAGAAAAACTTCGGCCACTTATAGAAACTATAGACCCAGAAGTTAACGATGCAGAAATGGACAAAGCATTTACTGAGAAATGTTTGAATCCAGACTGTGAAACCCCACCACTACTGACGTATCAAAAATGTGGACGATGTTATAAGGCTACTTATTGCGATCGAGAATGCCAGAAGGCACATTGGCCTATGCACAAGCCTGTGTGCGTCGCCCACCCCAAAAGAGAGGCTAAGTAAGACCCAACAATAACCGAAAATGGACAAATGGACATGGACGGTAGTGGACTGTAATGGACGATAATGGACGATAATGGACAAGAACGCATCCACAGCTGTCCATTATGGTCCATTACAGTCCACTACCGTCCATTACTGTCCACTACCGTCCATTACTGTCCATGTCCATTTGCTTTTCCTAACTTGAGGCGAATACCAAAAAGGCCATCCATACCACCATCTGAAGGCATACTCTGAAACGGTTCGCCCATAACTTCCAAACCATATGTCTTCATGAAATGCGCTACCTGCTCTTCATTTTCCTCTTTCAATATGCTGCAAGTCACAAAAACAATCGTCCCTGTCGGTTTCAGAAAACTCAGCGCTTTTTCAAAAATCATCCGCTGTTGCCCTACAAGACGCTGCAGCATCTCATCGCTAAAGCGCCACTTCATATCGGGATTCCGTCGCATCGTCCCCGTTCCTGTGCAAGGGGCATCCACAAGCACCCAATCCATCTTCTTTTTAAGCGTTTTTAACTGAGGAGATTCCGCTTGGACGATCTGAATGTTTTGAATTCCTGCACGTCGTAAACGAATCCTCGCTTCCTGTAAAGCCCGCTTTCTCACATCGTGAACATAAATCTGCCCTTTGCCTTGCATGTGAGGAGCAAACGCCAAAGTTTTTCCACCAGATCCAGAACAATAATCTAACACATGCTGCCCTGGCTCCGCTTGAACAAGGGTGCTCACTAGCTGACTTCCCTCGTCTTGAACTTCGAATAAACCTGCCTGAAATTCGGGGAGACAAAAGAAATTAGTTTTTTCTCGAAAAAGAATGCCGACAGATGAGTGTGCACAAGGCTCAACTGGAAAGCGATCTTTCCACAATTCGAGCAAAGCTTCCCGTGAGGTTTTCATCACATTTGCTCGTACTGTTGTAGGAGCAGCCTTATTGCTAATTAAACACAACTCACATGCGCGTGTTTCGCCATAATTTTTTACTAGGAGATCGAATAAGTTTTTGGGAAAGCTCATTCTGATATGCAATGGGATATCTACATTCTTTTGATGTTCGGCAAGATTGCCAGCTTGATAGACCGCAAACCTCTCGTCCCAGCCTGGAAATCCGCCGACATGGTCAAGCAACCCCTGCCATCTCACCATGCTGTAGGCTGTTTCAGCAATATAGCCTCTATCTTTGGATCCCAATGCTTTATGCGCGCGAAAATATCCACTAATAAAAAGATCAAGCGGTAATGATTGATCAGAGTATCCTGATAGTAAGGTTAATAAGTGATGTTCACGGTATGGAAGTTTTGTCATAATTACAAACTTTTCGTTTAATATTATCAGTATGTTTAATGGAAATCAATGAATTTTTGCTCTTTTTTCTTGAAGCGTCACCACTTATCTATTATTCTGTAAAAGGAGAGAAAAATGACTTATAGTTCCCTCTGCGTCTCTCCGCCTCCCCGTCTCTGCGTTAAATATTATAACGAATTTAACGCAGAGACGGGGAGGCGGAGAGACGCAGAGGGAATAATAAGTCATTAAAGCTACATTTTGCACGAACTTAAACCAATAGCCGAAAAATGAACTGTGTGATTTGCAAACAAAGAAATACGGAGCCTGGCTTTACAAGCATCACTTTAGAACGTGAAGGGATGTTACTTATTGTGAAGATGGTTCCTGCTGAAATTTGTTCGAATTGCGGCGAATCCTATGTGAATAGCGATGTCACTCGCGAACTTTTGAAGTTAGCAAATACTGCTCTTCGAGCTGGTGTTCAAGTCGAAATTTGCTCATTTAAAGCAGCATAAAGACTATACGAAGTTGTCTATCCTTCCAAGCTGTGAAATTTTCATTGCGAAGAATCCCCCTTATCCTATAAAAAAAATTATATTAACCAACCTTTATAGGAGAGAACACATGGCTTCATTTGCTTTTTTAGTGGGAAGAATACTCATCAGTATCATCTTTATTTTGTCTGGCCTCGGAAAATTCGTCGAATTCAATGCCAACTTGCAATTCATGGCTGCAAAAGGGATGACAATGGCCCCATTTTTCCTAACTGTTGCTGCAATCATTGAAATTGTCGGAGGCCTCTCAATTCTTCTTGGCTTTTTTGCCCGCTGGGGAGCTGCTTTGCTCATTCTTTATTTGATCCCTGTAACAGGCATCTTCCACGACTTCTGGATGGCAAGTGATCCATTGGTCAGACAAATGGAAATGATAGATTTCTTGAAAAATCTCGCCATCATTGGCGGTCTATGCTATGTACTAGCAGTTGGTGCAGGGAAATGGTGTTTAGATTCCTGCTGCGGATACTGCCATCACCAACATGGTGAGAAAAAATAAAGGGTAAAATAATACTCTATTAGCAATAATGGAGACATGATTCCTAGATTTCAAATCGTTCTCGCCATTCTCTCTTGGCTGATTGTCAGCTTTGGACAACCCGCCATGAGTGAATGGCTTGGACTTATCGCCGCAAGTTGCGGTTATGCCATTTTCTGCCGCGTTCTTCTCTGCCACAGCAGTCGAAAAGCTCGCTTTTTTATTGGAACTCTCTGGTTCGCTTCCGTCCAACTCGTCCAACTCTACTGGCTAATCTCACACCCTTATCTCTATATTTATGCCGTTTATGTCCTCCTAGCGATCCTTTTTGGGCTCCAATTTGGATTCCTTTCGATCTTTATCACTCCAAAAAATCTGTCGCGATATTCCTCGATTATAAGCATTGCAGCCGCCTGGACTTTATTAGAATGGAGCCGTCTCTATTACTTTTCAGGCTTTTCCTGGAATCCTACCGGTCTTGCATTGACAGGCAATTTATATAGTCTTCAATTTGCTTCTTTTGCCGGAATATATGGGCTCACTTTTTGGGTTATTTTTATCAATTTATCGTGTTTAAAAGCATGGGTAGAAGGCTTTAAATCCTCTCAGACTATTCTGTGGATCAGCCTATGCCTCACACCCTATTTATACGGCCTAATTCAAATTGAATCTCACGCAACCTCATTCAAAGACGATCCAAACCGGCTGCAGATTGTCCTGTTGCATACCCATTTCCTCACTACTGAGGATAATTCCTATTTAGATAAAAGAAATACCATCTCCCATGTGATGGATCAATGGGGGCAGTTGCTAGAACCTCTAAAACAGCATCAAGGCTCCAAGCTAGATCTCATTGTTCTTCCTGAGTATGTCGTGCTATGCGGAACGTACTCTTGCGTCTTCCCTTACGAAAAAGTGACACAGCTCTTTCAAGATAAATTCGGTCCCAACATCACCGCCGCATTTCCTCCCCATTCCCCCGTTTTTTCGCGAGCGATCTACAGTAACGAAGGGACCCCTGTTTATTTTGTGAATAATGCCTTTTTGGGACAAACCCTTTCAAACCACTTCAATGCGGGCGTTCTGATCGGGTTGGAGGATGCTGAAGACAACCAGGAAGGAGTGAGAGAATACTATAGCACAGCACAATACTTCCAGCCCTATCGATATGATACGATCCCACACCGTTACGACAAGCGGATTCTACTGCCTTTGGGTGAGTATATTCCATTCTCCTGGTGTCGCTCCCTTGCAGCCAATTACGGGGTATTAGGCTCTTTCACCCAAGGCAAAGAGGCAAAAGTTTTTACAGCAAATAGAACGCCCTTTAGCGTATCAATATGTTACGAAGAAACTTTTGGGGAACTCATGCTGGAAGGGAGGCAAAAAGGGGCAGAACTTCTTGTGAATATGACAAGCGATGTGTGGTATCCTTATTCGTTATTGGCCTACCAGCATTTCACCCATGCCAAAGTACGCACAGTGGAAGCAGGGATCCCTTTAATTCGAGCCTCAAATGTTGGGATTAGCGGAGCGGTGGATAGTTTTGGAAGGGAAATTCGTCTTGAGCAAGAGTCTTCCGACGAAGGGGATCATCGAGCATTGAAAGTTGAAGTGCCTTTGTACCATTACCAAACGCCATATACCCTCTTCGGCGACAAATTCATTGTTGTAGCCTGCATATTCGCCATCTGTTTCAACGTTATCTTACAACAGAGATCACAGAGAGAAATGGAGAAAATTGGTGAGAAGACTTCTTAATTTATCTCTAATAACCAAGAATCTTCTTCAAATTACTCCATTTCTCT
>Ga0207056_1123_pt1 | contig 11011 bp, 8 predicted proteins | sample Alteio_BWMinCont_58_FD_153289 | JGI IMG/M metagenome (GOLD analysis project Ga0207056, IMG submission 153289) | Enriched cells from forest soil in Barre Woods Harvard Forest LTER site, Petersham, Massachusetts, United States -... | ecosystem: Environmental > Terrestrial > Soil > Temperate forest >... | reverse complement strand
TTTTGTCCAAGCATGAGTATGTGGAAATGCTCCAATTAAGTGACCAGCTGGCGATAGATTAAATATAACATGGTATTTTTTAGATTGAGTATAAATAAATTCATATAATTGAATTCCAGTTGGATTCTCTGTTTTCCAAAATTTTATGGCGTCATTGAACAATAATTCACTGGTATTTTTTAATCGCAGGAATTCTTTATTTTGACCAAAGACAATAGTTTTTCCAACATCGCCTTCAACTCCATCCTTTACAATTCCAATATCAATAAAAGCGATATCTTCTTCTTGCAAAATATAATTAATATTTGGCCTGTCTTTAAAAGTGCAGAGGGTATTTTGATTAAATCGAATTAATGGTCGGTGCCATAATTTTTCAATGCCATGATGTTTGAATATGAAATGTGCGGTATCGATAGCTTGCGACTCACTTATACCAGGCTGAATCATTTTTTCAATATCACCAAGTATTGTTCTCGCTAATATTGATACATTTAAGATAGCATCTTCATGATTTTTCATTAAATATAAATTTGTTTTCTCAATTAAGTTCATTTCTTTCATAATTTATTTTAAAGTATTGAGTTAAGAATTTGTTACATCCAGTGCTGATGATAATAACTTTAGAAAATCATTTGTATTTATTACAGTTGAAAATTCATTATGCAAGCTTGCCAAAGAGATTTCATGAACAATATCTGCCGAATAGTTTGTACCATTATATCCCTTACGTCCAAATGCTATGGTAGCATCAGCTATCACATAAGTATCAAAACCTAGATTTGAAGCCATTCTAGTTGATGTTGATACACAATGATCAGTTGAAATGCCTGCTATCACAATAATATCAATCCCGCTTTCATGTAATTTTTCTTCAAGTTGAGTTCCAATGAAAGCACTATTAACATTTTTTTGAAAAATACGTTCGCCAAGAACTGGTTTTGCAAAATCCATAAATTCAACACCTGTTTGGTATGCAGCAAGAGGTGAATTTAAGTTTAGTGATAAATGTTGCACATGAAATACAGGTTTTTTCATGTCTCGAAATGCAAGTAATAATTTTTTTATGTTTTCTTCCGCTTGTGGATTATTTCGATTTCCCCAAGATGAATCATAAAATCCGAGTTGGACATCAATTAATAATAAAGCAATTTTTTGTTGCATATTTTTTCCATTATTTCACAGTAACAAAAATGAGAGGGTTTATTTTACTTGATTTACAGTTGCATATACCACCTTATTTTGTGCTCTATGTATGGTAATTGAAGTGGTTACAAATTCAAAGTTAAACATCTTGCCCATATTAAATGAGATACGAAACTTTACCCTACATAAGACTGATAAGTTCATAGAATGGCACGCGATAAGCCACCTTCATTGTGGCTTCTGGAGCGCGATAGATGTACTGATCAATAAAATTGTGAACACTAATTTACTTTTTATGGAATTCATGAGTTTACCTTATTTTTTTAAATTTTGATTTTCAATAAAACAGCATCATACGTTAATATTGTTACTCATTCAAATTTATCAAGGTATTAAATACAGGGAGAGTATCGATGAAATACATGATAAGCTGGTTCGAGCGTCCACAAGGATCGCCTATGGAGTAACACATTAATGTCAAATATTAAAACCAATAATACTTTAACATTATCACTCGGCGCACTTGGTGTGGTTTATGGTGATCTTGGCACCAGTCCTCTTTACGCGCTACAACAAACTTTACCTGGAGAAGCTATTACTCCGGAAAATATCCTTGGTGTGTTATCTATCGTATTTTGGTCTTTAATTTTAGTCATTTCGACTTGCTATGTGAGCGTTTTTTTACGTGCTGATAATGACGGTGAGGGTGGTGTATTGTCTTTGTTGTCACTACTCAAAAGAAAAGATAAAAAATTCCCCCGATGGCTTTTTTTAATGGGGATAGTAGGAGCCGGACTGCTTCTGGGGGATGGCATGATCACGCCAGCTATTTCCGTTATCAGTGCAATGGAAGGCTTAAAAGTAATTTCACCTGGTTTCTCTCATCTTATCGTACCCATTTCATTTGTTATTTTGTTAATTTTATTTTCTTGTCAGCATCTGGGTACAGGTAAAATAAGCTTTTTTTTCGGACCAGTTTTATTGTGCTGGTTTATTACTATCGGCACGCTAGGTGGCGTCGCTATCTTTCATAACCCAACCGTTCTTTATGCAATTAACCCTTATTATGCATTTGATTTTTTTTACCACGGCGGTTGGCATGCTTATCTGTTATTAGGTGGAATTTTTTTAACGATAACGGGGGCAGAAGCGATGTATGCGGATTTGGGACATTTTGGGAGAAACCCGATTCGTCTAGGATGGTTTGCTATTGCACTTCCTGGGTTGTTGCTCAATTATTTTGGACAGGGTGCTAATTTAATGCGCTCACCAGAAGCGATTAATAATTTATTTTATACGCTTGCCCCCGATTGGTTTGCTTATCCGTTATTAATTCTTGCAACGATAGCTACCATTATCGCTTCACAAGCCGTCATTACAGCGAGCTTTTCCCTGACTCGACAAGCTATCTTGCTAAATGTATGCCCTCGCTTATCTATCATCCATACTTCTAAAGAAGAAACGGGGCAGGTCTACGTTCCCCAAATTAATTTTATCTTAGCTATCGGTACGCTTTCATTGGTGTTGATATTTAAAAGTTCAGACAATCTCGCCGCAGCTTTTGGAATGGCTGTCAATTTAGTGATGTTAATTGTGGCGATATTGGTGATGTGTGTTGCACGCCAGAGTTGGAAATGGTCGCTAACAAAAATCTCTTTGGTATTTTCACTGGTTATATTAATTGATTTGGCATTTCTTGGTTCGAACCTTCATAAGATATTTGAAGGTGCGTGGATTCCTTTGGTGTTTGCTATGTTAATCAGTTTCATCATGATCACATGGCAAAAAGGAGTGGAACTGCTACGTACTTCTTTTTATATGAAGAAAATATCTTTACCTGACATTATCAAACAATTGGATCAAAAAACATTAAATCATTTGGAAGATTTAACCATGATATTTATTACTGACCCCTATGACAACAGTGGTGGCAGTTTTCTTAATTATATTAAATTGAATCGTATCCTGCCTAAACAGGTGTTAATTGTCAGTATCGTCATTGAGAATTACCCTTATATAACCGACAAAAAACGCTTTGAATTGACCAAGCTGACTACAGGTGTTTATAACTTGATTTTGCATTATGGTTTTATGCAATTAATTAATATTACTAAAACGTTAGCATTAGGTGAGAAAATGAAACTCTTTCCTTTTACGCTTGATGTAAGCAAAGCGACTTTTTTAGTGGAAATTATCAACATTGTGATGACGCAGAAAAAATACCCACGTTTATTTTATTGGCAGAAAAGATTATTTAATTTCTTGCTGCGTAACTCTGCACTAGATATTGAATTTTTCCGACTGCCTTATAATCGAACGATAGCGATTGGGGCTTACTGTGAAATTTAAAAAAAAGGAGTAGCACCAGAAATTTTTGAGGACCAATGCAAAGATGTCGCATAGGTGTGTCTACAAAATCGGGGCAAGATTGGTCATGATAGGCGCTGCCTTGCGAACAATAATCTTAAGTGGTATGGTGATCGTTGCGAATTCACGTCTCGACGATCATTTCAAGTATTCGCTAGTTCAATATTTAAGGGATTAATCCATTGAGCGAAGACATACATAAGATAACCGTCACTCATATTGATGACAGACATCATGTTAGTGGTCCGTCTCCTGCAGGTCCAAAAGAATTTGATCAAAATAAAATTCGCCAACTTAATATAATATTTAAAATAATTCAGCGCCGATATTTCGTGCCTACAATTTATGCTATTTCAGGTGCCCTGTTATTACTTATACTTACAATTATATTTTATACCTATGTCTTATGTTTAAAAGTTGAAACAGCTATTATTACTGCACCCATTGAAACCATGGGCGCGCCGCTAACTGGCATTATTTCTGAAATATTTGTCATACCAGGTCAATCAATTAAAAAAGGAACACCATTAGTAAAAATAGAAAATATTGATATTGAACGTGATCTTGAAATGGCACGTGTTTATTTAGCAGAATCAAAGTTAACTATTTTGCATTATCAAAATTTACTAGCAAATGAACAGCAACGATTGAAAATATATCAAAGTGTTGGATCAAGTCGTGTTAAATCAGCCCAAGCTCAAGTCAATGCATCAAAACAAGATAAGGTTGCTGCCGAGCATAATTTAAATCGTCTTAGGGCCCTTCATGATAAACATTATATTAGCGAAGCAACTTGGGAAGCTGAATTTGCGAAATATATTAACGCACAAGAAAAATTAAAAAGTGCTGAGGCAGAACGTCATTTAGAATCCAATTCCTTAAATGCAATAGATAAAGGAATTTATTTTACTGGTTCAAAGATTGAAGGGGTTGCACGTGATTTATCAGCTGAAATTGAAACAGCGCAAATGAAATCGAAATTAAATGAAGAAAAAGTAAAAATATATGAAAACATCCTTAATAAACTAACAGTAAAAGCACCCAATGATGGCACCGTACTCAGAATACTTAAAAATATCGGTGCAACCACAGATAATAACAACCCAATTTTATTTATTGAGCCTTTCAATGCTAACAAAAATATTGTGGCCTATTTAACTCAAGCTGAAATTGTTCATATTAATTCATCTAAAAAAGTAAAACTTTATGTGCCGTCAAATGGAAAAACTTATCTTGGGCACATCTTAGAAATCAATCGAACAGATGGGTTTGTAGATTGGATTAACGCACAATACAAATGGCGTGATTTAGACTTAGATCGGTCCGCTATGGTAACAATTCGTATTTCTCAAAATGATCAAATGGATTTTAATCAGCATGCTTATGCGGGAATGCCTGTGATTGTTTATTTTGCGAGACGGCTCGTGTAAAAGGAAGGGAGTGTGACATGAGAATAAGTGTTTTCGGTTTAGGATATGTTGGTTCTGTTTCCGCTGTTTGTTTAGCCAGTAAAGGCAATAATGTCATTGGCGTAGATTTGAATCACATCAAAGTTGATATGATTAATGCTGGAAAAGCAGCGATTATTGAACCGCAACTGAAAGAACTGACTGCTAATGCTGTTGCAAAAGGTCACTTGCGCGCCACGATGAGTGCAGAAGATGCTATTCTAAATAGTGATTTAACCTTTATTTGTGTTGGTACGCCTAGCCAAAAAAATAACAGTCTTGATTTAAAATATGTCAGAAGAGTATGCGAAGATATTGGACATGCTTTAAAAGCAAAACAAACCTTTCATATTATCGCGTGCCGAAGCACCATGCTTCCTGGTTCCATGCGTCAAGTTGTTATTCCAATATTAGAAAAATTCTCAGAAAAAAAACACAGACGTGATTTTAGTGCGTGTATTAATCCAGAATTTATGATGGAAGGCACAGCAGTGTATGATTATTTTCATCCACCAAAAAATGTCGTTGGCACAAGAGACGAGCGTGTGTGTCACATACTCAGTGAATTAAATCTTGCCTGCACCAATATGCCAACCATTTTCATCGACATGGAAGAGGCAGAAATTGTTAAATACACAGATAATATTTGGCACGCACTAAAAGTAGGTTTTGCCAATGAAATTGGGAATGTTTGCAAAACATTAAATATAGATAGTCATCGTGTCATGGATATTTTTTGCCAAGATACCAAACTTAATCTCTCTTCTTATTATTTGAAGCCAGGTTTTGCATTTGGCGGTTCATGTTTACCTAAAGATTTACGGGCATTTTTACACGCCAGCCAAGATTTGAATGTTAAATTACCTATCATTGCTTCAGTACTTCCCAGTAATAAATTACAAATCGATATCGCATTAAACATGATCATAGAGCAAGGTAACAAACGAATTGGCATTCTAGGGTTTAGCTTCAAAGAAAATACTGATGATCTACGCGAAAGTCCTATAGTCGAATTAATTGAACTTTTGATTGGTAAAGGATATGAACTTATTTTGTTTGATAAAAATATCTCAGAAGCAAAATTATATGGCGCTAATCGTGATTACATCTTGAATCACATTCCCCATATCTCAGAGCTCATGGTGGGAAGTATCCAGGAATTAATGAATCGTGCAGAAACCATTATCATTGGTAACAAAGCGCATGAATTTGAAAGTGTATTAGATGACGTGCGTGAAGACCAAGTCATTATTGATTTAGTCAGAATACGTCACACACCACCGCAATCTAAGCAATATGTAGGGATTTGTTGGTGAAAAATTTAATACTGTTTCTTTGGTTTGCGATACTCATGGTTGTTTTGCCAAATAACATGGCATTTGGCGCAAATGCCATCTGTCATCCGATGTTATGGCCACAAAAAAGTTTACTTACTAACTCGATTGGTTCCTATCCACAAGAGACAATAAAAAAAATAGTAACACATGCTAATAAACTGATTGATCAATCCACTCATCCTGTCAAACAATTAAGTAGTGCTGGCAAGACCAACATTAATGATGCATCATTAATCGCATCGAGAGTAGGTTTCAAAGATGCAGATCATGCTGCTTTATTAGCACTGACGTATTACCTGACACGCAATCAAGATTATTTTAATAAAACACGGCAGGTCCTTTTAGATTGGTCGCACACCAATCAGCCAACAGGTAATCCAATAGATGAAACGCGTCTTGAAGGTATGATTTGGGCATATGACTTGATTGCGTGTGACTTGTCTCTTCATGATAACAAACAAATTCGAGATTGGTTTAATCAAATTCGTTTAAAAAAAATAGCATGGGTATTAGGCCCAACAACAACGATGAATAATCATCGTATTCATCAACTTAAAATGTTACTATTAATAGATATTGTGTTAAATCGGCATGAAGAATTAAAAAAAGATATTCTAACGGTTAAGAAATACTGCAACATAAACTTAGATCCAAATACAGGGCGATCATATGATTATCGGCAACGTACTGCTCTTTATTACCATAATTATGATTTACAACCATGGTTAGAAATCACATTAATCAGTGAAGTATGTCGTCGGCCTGTAATAAAAGCGTTTCAATTTTTATCCAAGCAAATTCTTTCAGGGCATATGAATCATGAATTCTCACAGTCACAAGCAAAAATTGACATGCTGCGCGCTCATGGCGGTTTTGGGTATGCGAAAAAAAATGGTACATTTGATGTAACAAAAGCTGCACCAACAATTGTCATGTTTTATACCATTGTCGATACGAGACCGAATGAAAAGTTATGGCATATTGTCAGAGAGACAACATCTCCTTGGCTGGAATTTTTAAAAGCGCGCAGACAGTTATGGCATCTACAGCGAACGTCAACTTAAAACAGTTTTTTTATTTAGCTGTCTATCTCACTGCTTTACTGGTGATGGCCCTTAATTTACCTAAGAGTGTATCAATATATTACGAAGAACGTGCGGCTATTATTGGGTTTGGCATCATAGGCATATGGCGTTATACCTGGTGGTTAAATCATGTCATCCGTTCGTTTATTTATGGGAGAATTGTATTTCCACGACGACGCCAGATGGCAAATCAATTATGGGAATCAGGCTTGCGACCAAAACGTATATTGTTCATGATGACCACGTTTAAAGAGTTACCATCAACCACAGAAAAAGTCTTACACTCTATTTTGAATGAATGTCATGACGTTGGTGTACCAGCTAAATTATTTATTGGTATTGGAACGGATTTAGACCAACAGTCTATCGAACATTATTTTTCTAATCGTTATGCTGAGGTTCCACTTGAGGTGATTATCGTACGGCAAAAGCGTCCAGGTAAACGTTATGCAATTGGTGAAACATTAAGAGTAATCCAGAAACATGGATTAGAAAAAGATGATCCAGTTATTTTTATGGATGGTGATACTTATTTTGAGCCGGGTTGTTTGCGGTTATGCTTGCCTTTTTTTCATCTCTTCCCAAAAATGCAAGCACTCACGACGCATGAACAAGCACTGATTAACAATTCTCCCGTATGGTTTACAAAATGGCTAGAGATGCGTTTTGCTCAACGTGATTTGACCATGCAGTCTTACTCATTATCAAACAAAATATTAACTTTAACAGGACGCATGTCAATTTTCCGTGGAAAACATTTGCTTGAGCCAGGTTTTTTAGAAATCATAGAAAATGACAGTCTTAAACATTGGTTATGGGGTGAGTATCGATTTCTTTCAGGTGATGATAAAAGCACATGGTATTATTTATTAAAAAAACGTGCTGATATTTTTTATATTCCCGATGCCTTAACGATTACGATTGAGTATGTCCATGGCAGTGCATTGGATAGAATGAAAGAAAACTTGCGCCGCTGGAGTGGTAATACATTACGCAATGGCGAAAGAGCAATTGCGTTAGGCCCTAAGAGAACCGGTTATTTTATTTGGTGGTGTTTAATCGATCAAAGACTAACAATTTGGACTATGTTATTCGGACATATGATTATTTTTGTTTTAGCTTTCACCAAGTCAGTGGCAATTATTTTGGTTTCATTTATTTGGATCGCATTATCTCGGCTTACAACGTCACTCATGTTATTCATGTACGCTCGTAGAATAGATATGAGCTTTCCTTTTCTCATATATATCAATCAACTCATGACGACAATAATTAAAATATATATTCTATTTCGCTTGCCGCAACAACGCTGGACAAATAGAGGGAACCAACAGACTGGGTTTGATGCACAGAAAAGCTTGACGCTACGAAGTCTCGTTGCAAGTTATTTAACTTTATTTTATTGCACGTGTTGTTTATTGTTCGTAATAATTTATCTTGGACTGATAACGATACCAAATATCGGAGATATTAAAACATTAGTGGTCCCAAATGTTTTGTCAGATTAGTTTCTAACGAAACCATTTTGCCTCAGCTTTGCTGCTTATATAGTCTTTCAGAGTTGCCAATATAATCATTTTTTTGTATTATCATTTTGTACACAGTCGAAGATACTGGGGCAGTGTGTGCCACGAATCTGATGTCGATATGTAAGTGATAACATTCGCATTGTTTATTATATGGAAATGACAACTTATCTTATATTAGGCCTTCACTTTAAAAAATGGATAAACTGATGTTAGAGATTAAACCAATAACTTTACAAGGTGCATGCATTCAACTTGAGCCCATCAATGAATCACATAAAGATGAGCTTTACGGTGCTGCTCAAGATGAAACTATCTGGACATACAATGGCTCTAAAGCATTTGGAGATAAATTTTACTCTTGGTTTGATAAAGCACTCATTGCATTTCAACTAGGTCAACACCTTCCCTTTATTGTAAGACGGTCAGTAGATAATAGGATTATTGGCAGCACCAGATATTATGACATTAATTCTGAACATCATAGACTAACCATCGGTTATACCTGGTATATTCCTGAAGTATGGGGATCTTATGTCAATCCAGAGTGTAAATTTCTTTTGTTAAAATATGCTTTTGAAGTATCCCATGTAAATCGTGTTGAATTTGTAACAGATTCGCGTAATGTACGTTCAAGGGCTGCCATTAAAAAACTAGGCGCAATAGAAGAAGGGGTGCTTAGGCATCATATGATGTTAGAAGAAGGTGTCATTCGGGATACAATTGTATTTAGTATCATAAGACCAGATTGGCCTCAAATTAAACTATCACTTCAAGATAGATTAAAAAACATTTGAATCCAAAATGCCCCATCTAATCAAAGTGACCATATAGTTACTCTTTTTTTTGCCAAAAAACCCTATAGTTCATAAATCGAATTATAATTAAACATTAACACTCAATGTGACTTTATATAGAGCAATTAGTTCAACTTTAGTGATAAAATTAAATTGTATTGATTTTTTCTGTTTACAACAAATTCCATTAAGGTTAATATTTAACGAAATTGTACTCAAATTTTAAAAAACGTTAAAAATAAAAGGAAACTGTGGATGGCTAATGGGACTATTCGTTTTTCTCAAGTAGGTCTTTTAACAGGTTTAAAAAGACATGCCATAAATGCTAGGGCTAAAACAGCGTTTGATAATACTGAACTTAAAAGAAGTCCTGGCAATCAGATTATGCTTAGCCCCGATCAAGTCAAAAAACTTATCGATGATCGTTTGTTTAATATTAAAGGTAAGATAATTTATATAGGAAATTTAAAAGGCGGCGTAGGTAAGACTACCCTCGCCTATTTGCTTATCAATTCAATATCTATGCTTGGATTGAAGACTTGCGCTATCGACCTAGATGTGCAAGCAAATTTGACCCAACAATATACAAATATCGATGTTGATCAACCCGTATTTTATGATGTGATTGACAATAAAAAACATATTCAGGATGTTTTAATAAAGATATCACCAACATTCGATTTAATTCCTGCCTCTTTAAAAAATAGTTTGATACAAAAATCTTTATCCATGCAAGCACCTAAGCATCATTTAACTTGGTTTAACTCTATATGTTTAGATTATCTTCGTTCCAATTATGATGTCATCATTGTCGATACGCCGCCAAATTTAACAACTTTGAATTCTGTTTTCTGTCTTTGCTTAGATGATAATGACCATATTGCTATACCTGCTTGTGCTGAAGATTTTTCAATAATGGGTGTTCAAATGTTCTTAGATGACATTTTGGCTATACGTGCATCCTACAAAATGGAAACCAATCCCAAGATATCTATTATTATGAATCGTTTTTTTCAAACTCAAAAAACTAATTTAGAAATGTTAGTAAAAATGGGCAAACAGTATGGCGAATTGCTTTCTGAAATTATCATCCGAGACAGTGCCAAAATAAGAGAAGTTGTCAATAACAAGATTCCTATTGGGGAAATCAAACAAGGCAAGGATGTCTGTGAAACCATATCTAATCTTTTATACGAATTTGGCGTTCTAAAAAGGGTTGATAATTAATTATGCCATTAAACCTTAAGGATCTATTAAAAAAAGCAGAAAGCAAAGGTCTCACACAAAAGGCAAGCTCGTCGACTCCTT
>Ga0207056_1122_pt1 | contig 11042 bp, 8 predicted proteins | sample Alteio_BWMinCont_58_FD_153289 | JGI IMG/M metagenome (GOLD analysis project Ga0207056, IMG submission 153289) | Enriched cells from forest soil in Barre Woods Harvard Forest LTER site, Petersham, Massachusetts, United States -... | ecosystem: Environmental > Terrestrial > Soil > Temperate forest >... | reverse complement strand
TCTGTTAATTGTTTTCTTACGGCACTTTTATATTCGCTGGTAGACATTTTAAGGTAACCATCACTTCTTAAGATAAGCTTATCATAATCAGTAAAACCCACTTTCGCTAAGTTCTTTACTGTGACTTCTCTTTCTGGTTCATAACGGCCAGTGATAAAAAATATGGCAATGTTCTTTTCCTTTGCATATCGAAATAATTTTAATGTCGGGAGAATGGCACCATCACTTCCCTTGTATGCATCTTCCCACATTTCTTTATATGTCCCACCAAAATCCAAACGCAGCATGGCAGGATAATTTGATAAAGCCGTTTCATCGATATCTAAAACAATGGCTGGTTTTTTGGCATGGAAGTCATGGCGTTCTAACCTAAGGTCTAAGTAACGCATTGCTTTTTGTGTGACATTCGCGAGGTCTCCCATATAAGCACCTGAATCATGGTAATGTTTTAATTTTTGCTTAACAATGGAAAGATTGGTTGGCTCATGTGCAAGTGCAATAGTAGCAAACATCACATTTATCAGCAGTAGTGAGAAAATTTGTTTTATTTGCATAGATTATATTTATTTTTGCTCATCAGAAATATGTTCTGGTTTTGAATAATGCTCGATTTCATCTTGCACATCAATATTATTTAATTCCTGCGCCTTGATCAACCCTGCTGCTATCTCTCGTAATGCGACAACTGTTGCCTTATCATTGTCCCATGACACTTTTGCTTCTTTGCCATGCATCAGCTGTCTTGCCCGTCTCGCTGCGACAATCACTAATTCAAAACGGTTTTTAACATTTTTTAAGCAATCTTCTACTGTTACTCTTGCCATGTTATACCTCGCTCAAATCAGAAATTCCTGCTGTTAGTGGTTAATGTTAATTTTTATGCTCAAAACATGCCATGGCATTTAGAAAGTCATCCTGACTTTCATTCGCTAAAAAATTAACATTAACCACTAACAGCAGGAATTTCTGCGATTAAATATTCCCCATGATACGCGATTCCAGCAAAAAGAGGAACCATTTTTTTGCTATTACGCTATTATCTCTTTGATTATATTATGTAATTTTTTAATCTGACGCGCTCGCGTTAATCGGTTGGCCATGATAATCGCAATTAAATCTTCTTTTGCTTGAATGAAATTGTCATTTAATACGACATAATCAAATTCGTTAATGTGAGAAATGGTTTCTTTTGCATCTATCAAACGCTTTTCGATTGTCTCAGGCCCGTCCTGTCTTCGCAGTACTAAACGTGAGGACAAATCAGCCAGTGTCGGTGGCAAGATAAAAATACTAATCGCCCCTGGCATGATTGTTTTAATTTGTTGGTGGCCCTGCCAATCAATTTCTAAAATCACATCTTTCCCATTCTCTAGTTGTTGCGCCACCCAGTTTTTAGACGTCCCATACCAATGCTCGAAAACGATAGCATGTTCTAGAAAATCACCAGCCCTGATCATGCTTTCGAATTTAACTCGGTCGGTAAAGTAATAATTGACGCTATTTGTTTCACTTGGACGTGGTGCACGGGTCGTATGAGAAATAGAGATCATGACTTCTGGTAAAGTGTCACAGACTGCCTTAACAAGCGATGTTTTGCCAGTTCCAGAAGGCGCTGCAATTACGTATAAATTTCCTTTGATGCTCATATCATAGTCTCTGTGGCAGTTTTGCGAATACGGTCAATAATATCAGTGCTAGAAAGATCAAACTCTCGTTCGATTAGGCGTACTTCTCCTCCATAACGCGTGACAATTTCTGCTCCCACCACTTCATTTAGGGCATAGTCTCCGCCTTTTGCGAGCACATCAGGCTTCAACAGTTCGAGCAATCGCTCTGGCGTATCGTCATCAAAGGACACCACCCAATCCACCACGCCCAATCCAGCCAACACCGTCATTCTATGTGCAAGATGATTAATCGGACGGGAATGTCCCTTTAACTGGCGTACTGAGGCATCGCTATTAACAGCGACAACCAAGTAATCACCTAATGTTTTGGCCATTTGCAAACATAATACATGGCCTGCGTGTAAGACATCAAAGCACCCATTCGTAAAAACGATACGCTTGCCCTGTGCCCTTGCCGCTTTGACAGCATGTAATAATTGTTCTTCATTAACCATGCCACTTAAGAAGCTCGCTTTGCTCATGAGGGCCACTTGTAATTCTGGGGTTGAAACGGTTGCCGCACCAAGTTTACCGACAACAATACTGGCTGCTAAATTGGCCAAAGCACTAGCAGCCGATAAATCCATACCAGCAGCAACTGAGGCGCCTAATACGCTGATGACCGTGTCCCCAGCGCCTGTGACATCAAGCACTTCACGGGCATAGGCAGGGAAGTGAGATTCGGATTGCGGGCCTATCAATGTCATGCCCTGTTCGCCACGGGTAATCAAAAGAGAACCAATATGATAACGAGAAAGCAGCTCACGTCCTTTTTTTAAAATCATGTGTTCATTGGCGCATGGCCCCACTTCATTTTCAAATTCTTTAAAATTAGGCGTAATGATATCGGCACCATCATAACGGTGAAAATCAATACCCTTTGGATCGACTAAAACAGGAACATGTGCCGCACGGGCAAGTTGGATAAAGGGCAGAGGGGCTTGTAAACATCCCTTGTTATAGTCCGATAAAATGACTAAATTTGCTTCAGGTAACCATGTTTGGAAATGTTCCCGTAATAAAGCTTGATCAAATTCAACAAAATTTTTTTCAAAATCTAGGCGTATCAATTGTTGTGACCGACTGATGACCCGCAGCTTGATGCTAGTCGTTAAATGGGCATGCTTGCATAGTGCCAATCTGACATTCGCGGAAGCCAGTTGCTCTTCTAGGATAGTCGCAGCCTCATCTTGTCCTGTGACACCAATCAGAATGACGTTGGCCCCTAAGGTCGCTAGATTTAGCGCCACGTTCCCTGCCCCGCCTGGGCGATGATCTATGCCACCGACATTAACAATAGGGACAGGTGCCTCAGGCGAAATGCGCCCAACATCTCCGAACCAATAGCGGTCCAACATGATGTCCCCAACAACTAAAATGGTTGCTTTAGTAAAATCAGGTAAGTTTTCTTTCAGAAAATATTGCATATCCATCTTTGCATTGACTAGAATTGCGGGAATTCTATCACTATTTTTGCACGACTTACTATATTTCAGTTTTTCCCGCTGTCGATGAGTGGATGTTAGTTTTTGTGCTCAAAACATGCCATCCTGGCATTTAGAAAGTCATCCTGACTTTCATTCGCTAAAAATTAACATCCACTCACCGACAGCGGGAAAACTGTATCAGTGTGCATAGGTCTGCTTTAGGAAATAAATATGCGACAATTTTATACTTTTTTATACTGGCTGGTGCTGCCCTTTATTTTAGGTCGTCTCATTTGGCGTGCTTTTAAACAGCCCGATTACCTTAAACGAATCCATGAGCGTTTTGGGTCGTATCCTATCAAGCTAAAAGAAAGTATCTGGGTACATGCCGTGTCAGTCGGTGAATCCATTGCTGCCATTCCTCTTGTTGAAGCCTTACTGATCTCTTATCCACACATACCGATATTAATGACAACCACCACACCAACAGGTGCCGCACGAATCAATGCCGCATTACAAAATCGGGTCACACAGGTTTATCTCCCTTATGACTTGCCATTTGCCATGCAAAGATTAGTGGATGCAATGAATCCTAAAATTGGGATAATCATGGAAACTGAATGGTGGCCAAATTTATTGTATATTTGTCATAAAAATAAATTGCCCATTTGTTTATTCAATGCGAGGCTCTCAGAAAAATCTGCACGTGGTTATCAAAAAATAGCCTCTTTTTCCCATCTCATGTTGTCACATATGGTTGCCATTACCGCACAAAGTGAAGATGATGCAAAGCGTTTGATCATGCTAGGCGCAGATCGTGAAAAAATTACGATTACTGGCAACATAAAATTTGATATGACTGTGCCAATCAATTTAGAGCAGCAAACAAAATATTTGCGTAGCACTTTAGGAAACAGGCCAATTTGGATTGCTGCAAGCACACATGAAGGCGAAGAAAAAATTGTCTTAAAGGCCCATCGCATCATCTGTCAAAGTAAAAAAGATGCATTACTTATTTTAGTACCGAGACATCCAGATCGTTTTCATGCGGTAAGAAATTTATGTGAGGAAAATTTTAAAACGATAAGCCGTAGCCAACACAGCGACAGGATACCAAAAGATGTCGCCGTTTATTTGGCCGATACCATGGGTGAAATGCTCTTACTTTATAGCGTTGCAGATATCACTTTCATTGGCGGTAGTTTGGTTCCCATTGGTGGGCATAACAGTATTGAAGCATCTATTTTAGCAAAACCTATTTTAACAGGCCCACATCTCGATAATTTTAAGAAAGTCTCTAAATTGTTATTAGAAGCAAACGCTCAAATGATTATTCATGATGAATTGTCCTTAGCTAACATCGTATTAGATTTAATGAATGATCAAGATAAAAGAAAACGCATGGGTGACAATGCCAAAGAGGTGGTCGAACATAACCGTGGGGCATTACAGAAACAATTAACGATCATTAAAAAAATACTGACAACGGCATGACAAACTTCTTATATAGCATTGGTATTCCCAACGAGGCGTTGGGGTGAGGGCTGTTGCAAAGAAAACATGCTACATTAAAAAGATCACACCTCTAAGGTAAGAGGACATGGAAGAACACAAAGCATTAGAAGCGGACACAAAAAAGACAAAAAGAAAAATTAAGTTTATTTTTACTACAGTTATTGTTGGGTTACTACTGATCAGTTGCCTCGCTTTAATTGAATTTAATCAGTTAAAACTGGCAAACCAGTGGGTCAACCACACTTATGAAGTCATCTTAGAAGTAAAAAACGTGTTATATCAATTTACATTAGCAGAATCAAAACAAAGGGCCTATTTAGTATTTGGCAAGGCCTCTTTTCTTACTGATACAGATAATACAATTCAAGATTTAAATCAAGCGATCAACAAAGTGATCACGCTGACCAAAGATAACCCATCGCAAAATTTCCGTGCTAAAGAATTAAATAATTTAATCTACAAACGGATTGATGTCCTGAAAGAATTAATTAAAATAAAAGACACTAATCATCTCAATTCAGAAACCGCACTTGATACTTTTAATAAAGGCCAACTCATCACGCAAGAAATCACAGAAGAAGCAAATAATTTTATTCAAACTGAATTGATATTGTTAAAAGAAAGAAATAAAATTGTCGAAAAATCATCCTCTTTAACAAATTTAATTTTTATATTAGGCCAACTGCTAGGATTAATATTTTTAATTTATTCTTATTGGTTATTTAAAGAATTATTTATCAAACAACACCAATTTGAAAAACATTTAAAAGACATGCAAAATCAACTACGAAGCATCATAGAAGGTGCTTATGACATGATTGCGGCTTTAGATAAAAATTTACGCTATTTGGTATTCAATAAGGCATATAAAGAAGAATTCACGAAACTTTTTGGCATCCCTCCGCAATTAGGTGAAAGCATCGAATCCATTTTAGCTAAAAATCCTGAGAGAAGCAGCATCATTAAAAGCTGGCAAACCTCCATTGGCGGAAAAAATGACATCCAAAAAATTGAATTTACAATTAATAACACAATTAATACCTATGAAATTGCATCAGGCACCATAAAAGACGATGAGGGAGAAATCGTTGGGGCCGTCCATATTATGCGCGACATCACCGAAAGAATAAAAGAGCAAAATAAAATAAAAGATTCCTATATAGAATTAAATGTATTAACAGAAGAATTAAAAACAAAAAATAAAAAAATTTCATTATTATTAGAAATGAGCGATGTGATTTTAATCAGCAGTAGCATCCAAGAATTGAGCAATATCATTGCAAAATACTGCAATAAAATATTAGATAGTGTTAACGGTAATTTTTATTTAATGAAAGCTTCAAAAGACCTTTTAGAAACAGCCTCCCATTGGGGCAACCCTAAAGCAAGTTCAAAAACCTTTGTGCAAGACCAATGTTGGGCATTACGCTTAGGTCACATTCACTATTCAACATTTCATAATAATGAATTGATTTGCGAACATATTAATGTCAATGACGTGAATAAGAATGTTGGATACATTTGTGTCCCCTTACGTGCACAGAATGATATTTACGGCACACTCTATTTAGAAATGCCTTTGCTTAACGAACAATTAATAATAACCGCAAATGAAAAGCTGATTATTGGCACATTTGCAGAATTGACCTCTTTAGCTTTGTCTAATGTGCGGTTGCGTGAAAATTTAAAATATCAATCGATTCGAGATGTCTTAACAGGTTTATATAATAGGCGTTATCTTGAAGAATTTTTATTTAAACAGGTCAATCAAGCAGAGCGAACGGAAATAGAATTGACTATCTTGCTTTTAGACTTAGACCATTTTAAGCGCATTAATGATATGTTTGGTCATGAGGCAGGAGATTTAATATTAAAAGAATTCGGTCACGTGCTTAAAAATATAACTCGTTCCGGAGACCTTGCCTCACGCTATGGCGGTGAGGAATTTATAGTCGTGTTATATAATGTGGGCAAACAGATTGGAAGAATTAAAGCGGAAGAAATCCGTAGCGCCATTTCCCAGTTAAATTTAAAATATGGCGCGTCAGAAATTGGTGAAATCACCGTTTCAATTGGGGTCGCAACTTTTCCGGAGGATGCCAAAACAGCTAAGGACTTAATTGCCTTAGCTGATAAGGCGCTCTATCGAGCAAAACATGAAGGCAGGAACCGAGTGGTTTAAAAACAGCAGTTCCCATGGACATTAAGTATATCTAAGCCCTGTTTCTAATACTGGTTGTTCGGTTACCTGAGAAACAATGGGATTGACATTTTGATGAAGACCAAATTGAGTAATTGAAACCGGAGAACTTGGTGCTTTCTGGTCAGACGTCCAATCAACTTTTGTGTCAACAATAGGCTGAGTAGCGCTGACTGGCGTTGTCACCGTATTGATTTCAGACTTTTCATCCTCAAGATGTGGTTCGGATTGATGATGATGTTTTTTCCTACATCCAGATTTACAAAGATGTTTCACACCATGGGCCATTCCTTTACCTGCCAAATAACCACCTGCCCCGATAAGCGCACCAGTTTCAACAACTATAAAAACACCTAAACCGGCAACGCCACCCACGATTGGACCAATAAAAGGAATGAAAGTAGAAAAAAAAGTAAACGTACCAAGAGCTGCAATACCTCCAGCTTTTAAAGCTTTTTTTGTAAAAGACATGTGTTTTTCTCCTTGAAATAATGTCCTAATAAAATTAAATCATATTATGGACTTCAACAAGAAAAAATTTTAATTTGACGCCAATCTAAATATGCTTTTTTCTTATCAAGTGGACTGCGAAGTAAATAAGCAGGATGATAAGTCACTAATAAGGGAATAGCTTTTTCACCATAATGATGCGTCCGTCCACGAAGAGATTCTAATGATGATGTGGTATTTAATAAATGATGCGCCGCAACTCTTCCTAGCGCAATTAACAGTTTAGGCGCAAGCAATTCAATTTGTTGCTGCAAAAAAGGAAGGCATTTTGCAACTTCTTCTGGCCCTGGATCACGATTTTGTGGCGGACGACATTTTAAAATATTCGCAATATAAACAAGTTCACGATTCAATCCAATGGAATGCAACATGGCATTGAGCAATTGGCCTGCTCTACCGACAAAAGGCTCACCTTGTTTGTCCTCATGAAAACCTGGCGCCTCCCCAATCAACATCAACTTGGCCTGCAAGCTTCCCACACCAAATACTGTTTGTGTCCGTGACTGATGCAGGCCACAGGAAATACAAGATTTAACTTGAGAGGCTAATGTTTCAAAAGGGCCGCATGGCACCTCAGTCTTAATATCGCGCAAGTCCCAAGAAATGGCCCCCAATAATTTCAAAATGTCATTTTGCATTGTTGCTGCCCTATCCATCACATATGGGTATTAAAATATAGTATTTCAGATAAATGAGCCAGAAACAAACGAAGAAATGCCACATGGTTCTTGCAAATTCTTTGCACAATAATCATTAATATCTTTATTATTTAATAATAGATTAATAATTTGAACTTCTCCTTTAGATGCTTTTATTGCGCGTTGACATTCTGTTGGCAGATTTGTTGTTGATGAAAAGAGAGTAAAATTCATTTTGTTTTGTTGTGATGATAAATTTTCTGATAAAATTTTTGCTTCTTTTAATAGGCCCATAAATTGGGCAGATGTTTGATGCAAAAATGATGCGCACGATTCAATAACCAAATCTTTAATTTTATTTTTATGTGATTCATCTTGCACGAAATCAAATAGCATTTCTCCTCGATATATTTTTATAGTATTATTAATACCAGTTTTTAATACTTTGACAACATGACCAAAGGCATCAAAAACATTAGGATCAAAAAAAGTAGCAGGTGGAAAACCATTAGCCAACAATAAATAATTTAATAAAATATTTACAAAAATCCTTCCATTACAATCAGTAAAAGGATGGGCGCGCTCACAGAATGTAATCGTATCGCCAATGATTTTCAATTTTTCATCATCTGTATTTGCTTTTGAAATTTTCTCATAATAATTTTTAAATTCTTGTGTAATAAGATTTTCAATTAATTGCTGTTTAGCGCTACCTGTTTCATAATGAATAGCATTTTCCTGCGTCGCATGATAAATTTCTTCTACTGGATTTTTATATTGAGGTATGGTTTCGGAATTAAAAACTTTACCACCTTCGTGCAGAGTCAATTTAGCTTTAGGTAAAGACTTTGTTTCTATTTCTCGTAATATTTCCGCACATCCTTTTTTAGTATAACGATACTTTACGTCAACACCATAATCAAAAGACATCTTCTCATAATCTTTTCTAAATCTTACAAAATTAAATTTGGGGCAAATAGTCTTAAGTAAACAATGAATGAAATTAATATCAATGACATGAGGGTCTTTTTTTTCCAATAACTTCACAAGACAAATCATCCAGGTATTAAAGCACGCGGACAACGAACCTGGCTCTCTTTCTTCATATTTGTCCCATCCTGAAGGGTCATATTTTCTGCGTTTTTCATCAGCAATCATATTTTGATAAAAACAACCATCTACAAACATACGCCACCATTCGCTGATTGGATAATTTTTAAAAAAGGCATGTAGCGCGTTATTTAAATCAGTGCTTGGATCAATAGTATTTTGATTTTTAACCATATTTTTGTAAGTATGCTGCATAATTTCCTCATCTTTTCAGCAAAATATCAAATCCAACACCTAAAAATCAAACGCTACGGGTATATGTCGTAGAGTAGTTTAATTTATAATGTGTGCCCGCCTGCACAATGTAATTTGAATACAGCCAAAAAGCAAAAAAAATCCGATAATGACAAACATCGCAAAAAAATGTATTACTTTTTAAAGTGAAGAGCAAGAGAGTGTTTCAGACCGTGTCAATGAAGAAGACAATGCCAGCGAAAGCTCACTGCGTCCGGTAAAAGATTCTCTCGGCTGTCGATAGGCCGACCACCGCCATTCAAGTGGCCCTTGAGTGCGGGCATGATTTTTCGAGCAAAGCTCAATTAAGCTTTGGGTATGATTTTTTGACCCAATCTTCAGGATAAATAGTATCTAATTTAATCGGACCTAATCCTGCTTTGATTAATAGCTGATTTCTATCTTCATCATTCAAAAGAAGATTAGTTGTCAGACAGGTTGATATATCTTCCTTGATGAAGTAAAAAGTGTCATCTTGTGTCATGTTTTTTACACTGAATGCTTCAATAATAGTGTCTACCAAACTAGCATCGACAACTTTATCTTTTAAAAGAGTCGAGATAGTCTTTGTTAATAATTTAATAAGTCCTTTTTTGATATTTTCATTATCATCTTCATGGATAATTTTCTTTATATTTACTAGCAAATCTTTTAACACGTTGGAGTCAATAGAACGATTTATTTTTGATAAAATAACTTGTATATTTTCAATATCAAATATATTTATTTTTTCTTTTAATTTTACATAAAGATCATGATTTAAAGTTACGATATTTTCAATAATCTCCTCTTTGAGATTGTCATTCACAATATTTGGAGATAAAGTATCTATCACACTATTTATTAGTTTAGCATTTCCTAATTTTATAGCGTCCATGAAAATAAACATGGTGAATTCTTCCCAATCGGTAGACTCTTTTCCTTCCTTGGTTACAATAGTAAATTTTTTGTGTTTTTCAAACATAGGTTTTAACCATTCAATAGATGCTTCTTGACAAGATAGAAATAAATCAAGTTCTTCTATCGTCATTGAATCTCTTTCTTTTAAAATTCTTTGAGCTTCTTCTGTATTTTTAGAAAGTATGGCTTTTTCAAAATCAGTAAATTTATAATTTTCGATTGAATTAAATTTATTTTCATCATTTTTAGCTTTCTCAGAAAGCGGTTCATATTTTTTAAATTTCATAAAATTCAGCTGTCCTTCAAGAACACGATCATAGAGTTCGTCAATGGTATAACCATCTAAGCAATTGTTTTTTAGAAGGGTGGGGCATAATTTGTTGTGAATTAACAACAGATTGAGAAGATGGTGCGCACATAGTCTTCCATTGCCATCTTGTTTAGCATGTAAATTTAATAATGATTTTACGAATTTGATAATAGTTTTTATTATTTTTTTATTTTTATTATAAATTTCATTTTTTTCATTTTGAATTTCTTCAATTTTTTGATTATATTCATTAACAAGACTACCTGCTATCTGCATAATACGCACAGGGTTTGATTGATTCATTTGATAACCTATCGAATAACCCGTTTCAGGCGGAAGTGGGGATTTTCCGCTAGTGACTTTCTTTGTAAGAATTGTTTGTTCTTTACTTGCTAAGTTAAAATCATAAAAATTCATTGCTTGATTAATTTGATGGTTTGCATAATAATTTTCTTGAGCTTTCATAAATAAAACTGCTTCTTCTTTTGAAATGGACTGCCTTTTTTTGTCATTGTGGATGTAAAATATTAC
>Ga0207056_1121_pt1 | contig 11169 bp, 10 predicted proteins | sample Alteio_BWMinCont_58_FD_153289 | JGI IMG/M metagenome (GOLD analysis project Ga0207056, IMG submission 153289) | Enriched cells from forest soil in Barre Woods Harvard Forest LTER site, Petersham, Massachusetts, United States -... | ecosystem: Environmental > Terrestrial > Soil > Temperate forest >... | reverse complement strand
CAAGAGGATGCTTTCTATCCTTCTTATCCTGCCGCTTGCGATCCTCCATATCCTGTCACTTTTCTTCTTAGAGTTTGCCTTCTCAAGTCTGCTGCTCCCCCTTTGCGTCTCTGCACCTTCGCGTCTTTGCGTTTAATTTGTCTCAATTTGTCTCAATTTGTTCAATTTGTTTTTGACAGACACAAAGTTGTACTTGCGCTGTTGTCTGTGCTTCTGGTATTGTTTCTGGAGATACTTAGTTCATTTGTAGTAACAACCAATGGGATTCAGAACGTCATGGAAAAACCAAAACGCTGGCAGTTGTACCTAATTCTTGCAGTCATCTTGTTGACCCTTTACAACATCATGCCCACAATTTTTTATTATACCAAGCCTCTCAGTTCCCCTATTGACATCAAGCAAGCTCAGCATATTGCTCAAGAGATTGTAGGACGCGTCAATGACCTCGAAGACAACTCTAAAGAGTGGTTGGCTTCTTTTAATAAAATGCTCGGTATAAAAGCCACCAGCATTGAGATCGAACCCAATGACGCTGGACTTATCGCAGTCACATTTCAAAATCCCCACGATGCTGAAATCTTCAAAAGATTCCTTCCAAGAGCTGGAAACCTGATCTCTTTTCTACCGGCTCAGCTGGAGCTTTATCCTGAGAACGTTAATGGTTCCAATACCGTTCTTGTGACAAGGTTAGTGGATGTCCATTTGGCTCCTGATGAAATCCACAAGCTTTTCCATTTTGCACCTAAAAATGAAGCGGGCAAAGCATCACCGCTATATCGTCAGGTCACTTACGATCGAGCAACGCAAGTGGCTATAGGCTTTGCAGGACCAAGCAAGACAGCATTGCAACTGGTCGCTCTCTCCGAAAACAGTGCCGATCCCCAATTTGACCCCATGGTCATTGCTCTTGCCAAAGAGATCAATGATGTTGAAAGCATCCTGAAAGACACTCCAATTGCGAAGCGCTATTACCAAAGTTTTACTCAAGTCGATGTTCCAAATCCTGCCGATCTCGTTCAAAAGTTTTCAGCGCGTGCAGAAACTCTCAAATTATCTTTGACATCGCAAAAAGACCTCCTCATGCAGGAGCAAAAGAAGCTAAAAGAGAATGGGGAGCTCCTTGACATTCGCAAGGAACAGCAGATAACACAACTCAATGCCGATCGTCAAGCCCTTGACAACGCAATTAGTGCGATTAAGAAGAATATGTCCTCATTCAAGGCTAGCAACAAACCGTTGACAGTCTCTGCTATTATGGCCGATTTGGTCACTAATGGATCAAAAGTTGATGCAAAAAATAAACTGCAAGTACTCGACTTGAAAAATGGGAATCCTTTTGTCAAGTCGCTGATTATCGACTGGGAAAATGATAAAATTATCACGCAATTCTATCCCGATGTTGAAGCAATCCGCCAAGGTGAAAAACAAACTGAAACCGCTGCCTTCCTTAAAGACAAACTCAATCAGTTGATCATCAACAACATTGCCCAAGTTTCTCGCTCCTCAGATGAATCGATTACCCCTTATGAAGAGACTTTTGCGATCACATTGAATACCCTCCCAAATACCCAAAGCCTTCTAACTTTTGACTTAGGATATTTAGCGAATAAGCGCAGCACGCAATTAATGACCCAGCTGCAGCAGGGATGGACTCCACAACAAAAAGACCTCTCCCACGAAGCCTACCCAGTCCTCTCTTACGACACCTTTAAAGGTTTGTCCCCAGAAGAACAGCGTCTTGGATTGGTCGTTTATGCTCCGGCAATGTATTCTGAAGACCCCCCAATGGGCTTCCGCACGGGTTCTATTTATGTGATAGCTCGAAATCTCGATGCGGTTCTCCAAAAATATCGGGCAGCCTCTAATAGCCCTGAAGCTCAAGCTGCTATTTCAGAGATCAATCAACTAGTCTCTCTTCTTCAACAAGAAGGGTTCATTGGATATCCTGGAACAGCCTTCGGTGTAGATCCCTCCTATAAGAAAGACTACATCTTTGAGCTCGACGACTATTACAGCACTTTATTAAAAGCAACGCGCGAAGATTTTATCGTTAAAGGAAGCAAGCGCAGTGCCGTTCTTGACCTTGCCGACTACGAACAGCGTCTATTAACCGAAAATCGGATCGACGACAGAATTCAAGAAGACCTCTTAAAATGGGTTGAAGAATACAATATTTCTAAAGTCGATATGAGTGCGGTCAACAAATATTTGGTCCCAGCACCGACAAGAAATCCCTACTGGCAAAATTTCAAACTGAGCTTTAAGAAATACTTCCGCGGTGATGATCGCAAAGTCTTGAAATGGGGCTTGGACCTTTCTGGTGGTAAAACAGTGCGTATTGGTTTGCGAGATCGCAATAATCGTCCTATCACCAATCCAGATGATTTGCGCCAAGCTGTTAACGAGCTCTATACTCGTGTGAACAACATGGGCGTTTCCGAGCGTACGATCCATATCGAAAATAACAACATCATCCTCGACTTCCCTGGATCGCAAAACTTCTCCGCTGCAGAATTGATCAAAGCCTCTGCAATGTATTTCCATATCGTCAATGAAAAATTTACGACAGGGAATCCTGAGTTGCGCGATGCGGTCAAAATCTTTATGCAAAACGTCTGGAATGAAGCTGTAGTGACTAATCGCAAAGATATTGAAAGCATCAATGCAATCGCGTGGCAGCATCTCGGAGGCGACAACAGTGATCCAGTTGCGATGCGGCCGATTAGCGAAGAAGCCAAAACTCTCTTTAATAATGGTTTGCGATTGGCAAATCCAAAAACTCATAACGTCGATCACAGCTTCGATGATACTCTTTCGAGAGTCGCTGTCATGAGAGGGGAAGATCATGCGGAATGGGCGGGGCAATCCAACCCACTGCTTATCGTTTTCAATAATTATGCTCTTGAAGGGGCTAGCCTCAGCGATGTTCAAGTGGGATATGATCCTTCTCAAGGCAATATGTTGACGTTTACTGTAAAACGCTCCTACGAAGGTCAAGGGGGCGGAAGTCCTCGCGATGATTTCTTTGCATGGACCTCACAATACTCTGAAGATAAAATCGCAGGTACTTTGAAAGAGGCTTATTCGCAAGGACGCGGATGGCGCATGGCTGTTGTCCTCAACGATCAAATCATCAGTTCTCCTGTACTTCGAGCTGCTTTGCGCGATGGAGGAACTATAAGCGGCCACTTCTCTCAACGTGAAGTGAACCGTTTAGCTGCCGACTTGAAAGCGGGTTCTCTTAGCTTTACACCACGCATCCTCTCGGAAGAAAATGTTAGCCCAGAGCTTGGTAAAGAGGAAAGAATGCAGGGGATTATGGCTTCTGTTGTGGCGATCATTTTAGTCGTTGCTGCGATGGTTGGATATTACCACTTTGCCGGTGTTGTAGCTTCGTGTGCCGTTTTATTTAATATCTTGATTATGTGGGGCGTTCTCCAAAACCTCGGAGCTGTCCTTACTCTTCCAGGGATCGCTGGTATTGTGTTGGCAATCGGGATGGCCGTGGATGCCAACGTATTGGTTTTTGAGCGTATCCGTGAAGAATTTAGCGTATCAGGTAGAATTGGCTCAGCCATTCAAGCAGGATATCGCAAGGCCTTTAGCGCGATTGTCGACTCGAATATAACGACGATTATCGCAGCCTTCATCCTCATACAATTTGACTCAGGCCCAATCAAAGGGTTTGCAGTTACATTGATTATCGGGATCCTCTCTTCGATGTTCACAGCACTCTTTATGACTCGTTACTTCTTTGCAAAGTGGGTCCAAGATCCGAATCATAAGTCGCTGTCGATGTCCCAATTCTTTGGACGCACCCATTTTGACTTCCTCAAACAGGCTAAGTCTGCAATTATCATCTCGTTAGTGTTGATTGTAATTGGAAGCTACTTCTTTGCAATACAGCGCAAAACGATGTTTGGAATGGATTTCACTGGAGGCTATTCCCTTGGGATTGAACTCGTAGAGAAGCCCGGCGAAGCCTCATATCGCGAGGCTGCTGCTGAAGCATTACTCGCTCATGGCGCCACAACGAACGATTTCCAAATCCGCGAATTGAGCAAACCTAATCACTTGCGCATTCAACTTGCGGAAGGGATGGAGGAAAAAGGGCACCCCTTCTATCAACTGCCTGAGGCATTGAAAGAGGGCAAATTCGAATATGAATATCAGAAGAATCCCCGCATCAATTGGGTAGTTCAAGCTCTCCACGATGGGGGATTACAGATTGTTCCCTCACAGCTTCCTAATTTGGAATCCAGCTGGACATTAATCAGTGGTCAACTTTCTGATACAATGAGAAACAATGCTATTATCGCTTTGGTTGTGGCTCTTGTAAGCATTTTGATCTACATCACCTTCAGATTTGAGTTCAAGTATGCGATGTCTGCTGTCATTGGATTGGTTCACGATGTAGTCATTACCCTTGGATTGTTGGCAATACTCCACCGTTTGGGACTTGCCGTACAGATCGACCTGCAAGTGATCGGCGCGATCATGACGATCATTGGATATTCATTGAATGATACGATTATTGTTTTCGACCGCGTGAGAGAAGATCTGCATATCATGCGTAAAATGTCGTACCCTGAGATCATTAACCATGCATTGAATGTGACCCTTAGCCGAACTGTCATGACTTCTGGTACAACCTTGCTAGTGTTGATGGCTCTGGTTGTGCTGGGTGGGAAATCGATCTTTGCATTCTCGTTGGTCATGACTATTGGGGTGCTAGTAGGAACATTCTCTTCATTGTTTATAGCAGCTCCAATGTTGTTGTACTTCCACAACAGAGAAGTCGCCCAAAAGGCATTGCTAAAACAAGCGTAGAGCGCACACGGGCACGAAAAATTGCGCCGGGGATCCCATGCGCACTTGGGACAGTTCTTCATGCTTTAACACAGGCCACGCACACGGGCACGAAAAATTGCGCCGGGGACGGTTCTCACATAACGGCGAAGCTTTTAACACAGGCCTCATAAAAAGACTGTTATATTCATAAGTTGGCCTGTGTTAGAAGCGATGCCGTTATGAAGAACTGTCCCATGCGCACTTGGGACAGTTCTTCATGCCAGCCTAACGTTTTAACACAGGCCAAGCGTGACAAACAAAAGGCTTTTTCTGTGGCCTGTGTTAAAAGTTATGCTGTCATGCGAGAACCGTCCCCGCGCGCCATTTTCGTGCCCGTGCCCGACAAATTTTTCACCTTTAGTTGATAACCTATGGATTCTTCTGATCTGCCTCTTCCTTTTATTCCTTACGGATGCCAATCAATCGATGCCTCCGATCTCCAAGCGGTTTCTGAAGCCCTTACATTAAGTCACATTACTCGCGGCCCAACCGTCGAAGCCTTCGAACACGCCATAGCCCAATACTGCGGCGTCGCCTATGCCGTCGCCATGAATAGCGGCTCTACTGCCCTAAATGCTGCTTATCATGCCGCCCAAACAGGACCTTACGATCGAATCATCTCCACTCCTATTTCCTTTGTCGCAAGCATCAACGGCGGGACCCGCTACGGAGCCACCCCAGTCTTTGTCGATATCGATCGCAATACGGGCCAGTTTGATTTGGACCAAGTGGGCGTTTACCTCAAAGAAGAGAAATTATCCCGCGGTAAAAATATAATAACTGCTGTCCATCTCGCAGGCATCCCTGTCGATATGCAAAAATTGGATAGCCTAATATGCGATCCTAATGCCATTGTCATCGAAGATGCTGCACACGCTATTGGAAGTCGTTACAAAGATGGACAAATGGTCGGATGCTGCGCCTGGAGCCATATGACCGTTTTTAGCTTTCATCCGGTAAAAACAATAACAACCGGAGAAGGGGGAATGGTTCTGACAAATGACCCCGAACTGTATCGTCGTTTGCTGCTATTCCGCAACAATGGGATAGAAAGGGCGCCTGAACGTTTTGAAGGAGATTCTGCTGACCGCTATTTAGGATACTACGAAGTCACGGATGCCACTGGCAATTATAACTTCACCGAATTTCAAGCTGCTTTAGGTCTCTCGCAATTGAAACGAATAGATCACTTCATTCAGAAAAGACGAGACCTGATGGGATATTATCGGCAGCTTTTGCAGGATATGGAACATATAAAGCTTTTCAATGGTGATATGGACCACCTTGTGGCTTTTCACATATGCGTCATTCAAATAGATTTCGAAAAGTATGGGATCACCCGAGCTGAAGTCATTGAAGCCCTTACAGCACGCGGAATTGGGACGCAGGTGCATTATATCCCTATTTATAGGCATCCCTCTTTTAAGAAAGTTTGTGGGGATATTAGCGAGTATTTTCCAAGAACAGAAAAGTATTTCGCAGAAGCCCTGACCTTGCCGTTGTATGCTGATTTGCAAAAAAGTGATGTTGATAGGGTTGTGGCTACACTTCAAGTGGTGTTAAATGAGGGAAAAAGACACAAACATGGTCATGATCATAGTGTGAGCAAACCGGAAGGGCATCGCCGACCTACCAAACATATCCGGAAGAATCGGCGTTAGAGTTAGAGGTTGTTGCAGCGGTCTGACGCATAAAAGCCTCGGGCAATAATGGACATGGACGGTAATGGACGGTAATGGACGGTAGTGGACTGTAATGGACAATTCAGCATCGTCCATTACAGTCCCACTACGGTCCATTACCGTCCATGTCCATTATTGTCCGAGGCTTTTATGCGTCAGACCGCTGGCCTGATTAGGCCTCTTCCAGCGGTATTGGCGGTGCTTCATCATCGTCGTCATCATCAGAAGGTGGTAACGGTTCTGGCTTACTCACTCTACCTGCTCGATCTCTCACTCTGTTTAACTCCATTTCTACATGTTTTGTGCCAGCTATATCTCTTGTCATTTTTGCATCTGCGTCGGCTTTAGCTTGTTCCGGCGTCAGCGCTGCGGCAGGACTTGACGCAAGTGGTAAGTTAGCTTTCCTTTCCCTATAGTAGTCATGTCTTTCCGACATTATGTTCCGTCCGGGAATGCTTTTGATCATGTAACCATACCGCTCTAAAAGTTTTGTTTCGATATCAATAGCCTTTTTAACGTCCAAAGAGTTTATATGGCTCCCCGCCCTTCGATGTCTTTGGTATAGCTTATAGGTATATGGATCGTATTTCAGATTGTCGATATACTGATAGTGTTGCGAAACCTCACCCTTCTTGGCCTTCGAGTATATTTCTCTGAGAGCAGCAGTATTCTTCACATAAGCCTCTGTTAATTCTTTGACAAACCGTTCATATTTTTCGTATTCTTCCCCGCCAGTCTTGAACAATTCTTGAAGCTCTCGAGATGCTTCGAGCTCAGTGTGTTTATAGTTTCTCTCTGCGTCCCCTTCGTATATGTTTGCCTTCATTCCTGAAAATGCCAAATAACTAACTAAGAACGAACCTGGGAGCGCCAACATAGGTATTGCTAAACTCCCTAGGCCAGTAAATGACAATGCATAAGCCGCCGCTCCTAATAATGCTGCTCCAACTGCAGGCCAGGCAAAGGCTACAATTAAGATTACCACTGCAATAACCAAAAGTGCAGCAAGACACATCAACGCTTTTTTGGCAAATTTCCCCTTTTCCGTGGTAGCGAAGATTTTAAGTTTATCCCTGACACTTAGAGTTTTGAGTGATTCGACTTCTTTCTTTAACTCTTTTTCTCTTGGTGTTTCGGCAGCAGGGCTACCGCCTATCTGTTTAAGCTCCACTTCTAAGTTTTCATCTGCTCCTTCTTCCTCGACTTTTCCATCTCCATCACCCATCCTCTTTAGCTCAAGCTCAAGATTATTAAGAGTTCTAGTCATTTCTTCAACTGGTAGAGGTGCTGCAACATGAGGAGGAAGATCGGCGTGACTACCAGATAATTCTATTCGGGAACCTGACTCTGAAGCTAGTTTTCTCTTAACGTCACTTTCGCCAGATATAATGGCGCGGGGTCGGGAATCAGAAGGGCTACCCACGCGGCCCAAATGACCCGCCATGGCTGTAGCACTAAACAATTCGCCTACAGGGCCAGCAACTGTCCTTGCACTTGATCCCTCTGCTGCACTCGCAGTAAAGGGCATTCCAACGACAGTTGGTGTAGTTACAGGAGCAGCATCGGAACCGTCAGCAGGAGCCGCGCCTGCACCAGATGGTGGAGTAGAACGTACTGCACGTAAAAGATCTGCGCCTAAAAAGGGGGCTGGATCTGGAACGGGTATACCTGGTATGCCTGAAGACATAAATAACTCTCCGAATTATATATTAAATTGATTCGCTACTAATTAAAGTATAACATTTCCATATTAAAAAAGAAATATTTTAATTATTTTTTGTTATTATTTATTTTTATGTGTTTTATATTGATTTAATTTCAAGGATTAAAGATAATCTCCACATAATAGATCTCTAGAGGAGGGTAGGCGGATGGCTAAACTACTGTTTGAACATAATAATGAAGAAGTTGAATTACCTGAGGATTCCCCAATAGCTGAGGCATGTGAAGAAGCGGGGGTTCCGTTTGCATGCACAGAAGGGGTATGCGGAACATGTGTGATTCAAATTAAGTCGGGTAAGGAGAATCTTTCTGAGCCAACACAAGAGGAAAAGGATTTCCTGGGCGATGGCACTTTGGATGAGCGGTTGGCATGTCAGTGCAAAATAAGAAATGGAAGTGTTAAAATAGCATTTTAAAGACATTTTAAGGATAGAACATAGAGAGGTTAGGGTATGACAGATACAGAAAAAAAATCGTGTTGTTCATCGAAACAATCATGTTCCTCAAAGCAGCCAGAGCAAGCACCTGCAGCTAAAGGAACAAAAGTCCATCGCAAAATGACGATTGAAGACATTTTGAAGATGTTTCCTCAGAAGGCGCAGCGTCTTCAGCAGGAGATCACAAATGCCGGCTTACATTGCGTAGGTTGCCACGCGGCGACATATGAGACGTTAGAGGTCGGAATGATGAGCCATGGCTTCCAAAATGAAGCTATTGATCGTTTGGTAGATCGTTTGAATAGCTTACTCGAAGAAGAAAACGATATCACTACAATCACATTAACAGCACGTGCTGCAGCGAAATACCAGCAGATCCTTCAAGATGAAGGAAAGCACGGCTGGGGTATGCGTTTTGAAGAAAGAATGGCGGGGTGTAACGGTTTTGAATACGCTTTGGATTATTCTGAAAAGGCTGACAAAGACGACGATATATTTGAGTGTTTCGGAGTACAGATCCATGTTAAGAAAGCGATGCTTTCGAGGCTATTGGGCTCCACGATTGATTTTATCGATGGGGTGCGTGGTTCTGGTTTTAAGATTTCGAATCCTAATGTGAAATCCTCCTGTGGATGCGGCACCTCGCATAATTATTAAGCGAAAGGGAACGCGCGGGGACGGTTCTCACGCGCAGACAAGACCATGCAAGAGCCGTCGCAAGGGCTAAGCGGGGGGGACGGTTCTCGCATAACGCCATCGCTCTTAACACAGGCCACATCAAAAGTCTTTTGTTTTCATAGACTGGCCTGTGTTGAAGAGATGGCGTTATGCAGAACTGTCCCATGCGCGAAGAGAACGGTAAAGACGTTGCACATTTTAACACAGGCCACATAAAAAAAGGTCAGAATCATGAATTTGATTCTGACCTTTTATTTTGGTTTGTTGTATTTATTGATAATAATTAGTGCGGGGCTTCAACTCGACCTCCGCCACCGCCGCCGTGATCGCCATGACCGCTTAGTAGTAGAGAGCCAAGACTTTTAAGAGTAATTCTATTTGGGTCAAGTGCAGGTGTCTCTGTAGCTCTTAGCACTTCATTTTCTGCACCTAGCATTGCTTCTACAGTATCATATTTTTTTCTCTCCAATTCGTTTACTGCGCGCATTATTTTGATCTCTCGATCCGATAATATAGATTTTTCGAATATATATTTTTCGTTTTCTGGCCATATCTTTGCAATTACCTCGGCTTCTGCTGGAAAATTTTCTTTTATAAAATTAGCAAAACGAGTGCCGGCTGGGCTGTTATTTAACTTCACTAAGAATTCATTAGCTATATTAGGTAGAATAATAGCTGGTAGTGGTGCATGACATTTGGTGTCTAAACCTAAACCTATGGACATAAAACTCCTCATTTTTTATTGTTAATTTTTTTTATTACGGAAATCGTGTTGTTATAAAATAATTGTATTGTTTTATAAACATTTTACATATTTATATTAAAATAAATCAGCTGTTTTTTTTGTTTAATACTAATTTTTTATCCAAAAAGGTCAGAGCTTTGAACCCTGACCTTTTTATTTAACTATACAATTTTTAGTGAGCACCTTCAACACGTCCGCCGCCGTGGCCTCCATCGCCTCCATCATTTCCGTTTATAATACCCTGTAGATATTCGCGTAGAGCCGAATCGGTAATACCATCGGCCAATATATTAGCCATTGTTCCTTTTAATGGTTCTGAGAGATCTGTTGTTATATCAAAGGGCTTCTTAGGTATAATTTCAATTTTACTTGAAAATGCATTCTTCAATAAATTAATGACAACATTTGCAATCGGGCTCGTGGTCATTATCACCTTAGAATCAGAGTATTGAATTATTACTAGTGCTAGAAAATCCAATTTTCATAAAAATCCTTGTTTAAAATTGTTAGTAAAGTTTTAAATGTTAATTTACATAATAAATTCAAAATTGTGCTATGCGCTAATTGAGTAATTTTATTCATTATATATAATGATAGAAAATTACTCAATTATTATTTAGTTTTATCCTAAGATCATTGTGGAATTCCACCTTTGTGGCCCCCAGTGCCGTTCCGTATGGCATGTATAAAAAAGTCGATTTCAGCTTGAGGTATTTCTTGTTCAAATGCTGTATGAGTTGATAAAGGAGCAGGAGCGGCTTCTCCTCTTAACTGGGGACTTGTTGGAGAGATTGTTGGGGGGATTACAACTGGTGCCTTTATGGGAAGGGGAATTGAGCCTGGAATCACTTTTTGTTCATCAGCAATTGGTGTATGAGTAGGTTGTCTAATATGCATAAAACTCCTTATTATTTTGATTTGTTTAAACTAGTATTTATTAATATGTTGTCTATTATGTGATTTTATAATTAACTTATAAGTTTAATTTTATAATACAATTAAATTAATAATCAATAATTTTCTTTAATTAATGTTTAAAAATAGAAAAATTAGA
>Ga0207056_1120_pt1 | contig 11179 bp, 10 predicted proteins | sample Alteio_BWMinCont_58_FD_153289 | JGI IMG/M metagenome (GOLD analysis project Ga0207056, IMG submission 153289) | Enriched cells from forest soil in Barre Woods Harvard Forest LTER site, Petersham, Massachusetts, United States -... | ecosystem: Environmental > Terrestrial > Soil > Temperate forest >... | reverse complement strand
GTTTTCAAAGTCTATTATATGTTGCACAGACCCTCCGGGCTGTTTTCAAAGTTTATTATATGTTGCACAGACCCTCCGGGCTGTTTTCAAAGTCTATTATATGCTGCACAGACCCTCCGGGCTGTTTTCAAAGTCTATTATGTGCTGCACAGACCCTCCGGGCTGTTTTCAAAGTCTATTATATGCTGTGCTGCAAATGCCAAGGCGGTTCAGCAAACAAAATATGTTGCCAACAGCCCGGAGGGTCTGTTCATGTAATAGCCCAGGCTGAAGCTCCCCGGAGGGGTAAGCGAAGCCTGGGTAACTACCAACCTATAAACACCGTCCCGGAGGGCCGGCACAAACCAATAGCTTGGCTGATGATTTAGCACTTCTGCAATTACCTCATTATGTCCTTTACGTTCGTTATGACAGGGGTGTTTTTGTGCTTTGTTTGATCCAATCGAGGTATTGGACATTGCCATCCACAATATGAACATAGGTTATTTCCGGAACTTCATACGTAGAATTTTTTAAGATAATTTCTTTGATTTTTTCATAGTGGTCGATGACAGTCTTGAGAGTCACTTTGCTTTCTTGAGCTGTTTCGATCTGGTTGTTCCAGAGATAGACTGATTCGATCCAGGGGATAATTTGAGCGCAAGCAACATAGTGTTCTTGGACTAGATAGCGGGCCACTTTTCTGGCTTCATCGATTGTTCCACTTGTCCAAGAGATTTCAATATATTTTGTTTGTTGAATTGTTATTTGTTCAGCCATTGTTTGTGCTCCGTTTAATTATTCATAAAGGCGAGGTTTGGCAAACGCAAATCAATGAAAAGAGGCTGATGAGTCATTACTGCTGTCGTTGATGCCGGGAAATCCTCCTTTACCAAATGCTCTTGTATTCTGTGATAGTTTGCAATTCCTTGTTTATACTCTTCTGTCGATAAGCGCAAGATTCTTGGAAAAAGATGGGTGGCAATTTTCCCTTTTTCTTCTCGGGTGATTAATTCCTCTAATATCACGATAATCTGCCGCTGGCCACAGCTTGGGGCATATGCAGAAGCAACATCAATCCGCTTGATGACTGTGGTTACAGGGCTAGATGTCGCAAGATGCTCTAAAACCTCCAACGCCAATGCTACATTTTTGCCTTTGATGGGAATTCCCCATGCATGATCATTTTCAGAACTGGCTTCTCCATTTGCCAGTCCTAGATGGACTTCAGGCAACTTTTTAGGGGTAAAAAAAGGATAAACAGGAAATGGGACCCCTTCGAGATCTATTGCGGCATTATCATAATCGATGAGATATGCTATTGGATAGCGCATTTGGTAATCGATATAGACTATTCCAGGGCGTACTTTTTTTACGACGGCTTCCTTTATCAATGGGCTTGTTTTCAGCTTGCGTTGAGCTTCTTTACAGCTGAATTTATATAGGTTGGTGGGGCGATTGAGAGAGAGGTCGAGAAGCTCGGCAAGATACACGGTATTCAAAGCTTCTTTGTTAGTAGTCGTCTGAATGATTCCCACAACTCTGTAGGCATCATCCTGCATGTGCATTTCTTTGACATGCCGAAAATAAATCAAGCTCAGAGCAGCAGATCCTGAAATGAGCAAGATAGAGAATATAATCCAGCTCAGGGCTTGTTTGAGGGGAATTTTTTGATCATATTTTTCAGTCATAACAATTTATACTAGCCTCTAACTATTCTGTAGGGCACTAACAAGTTCTTGACTCAGCTTTGTGATATCTCCAGCTCCTAATGTGACGACAACATCATTTGGTTTAAGATAAGTTGGAAGGAATGCTAATAATTCTTTACGAGGGACATAATGAAGATTCTTAGTTGTTTCTGCAATTTCCGAAACTATCTTTTCATGAGTGATTCCTGGAATGGCTGGCTCCCCTGCAGAGTAGATATCGGTGATGATCGTGCTGTCGGCGGATTCAAAAATCGAGCGATATTCTCCTAAACAATCGCGAGTCCTGGTATAGCGGTGGGGTTGAAAAATTGCAACAAGCCTCTTTGTGCCAATAGCGTTTCGGATCCCTTTGAGGGTGGTTTCTATTTCGACCGGATGGTGTGCATAATCATCTAGGATTAATATTTCACGAGGGTTACCTTTAACTTCGCAACGGCGTTTGACTCCTTTAAAGGACGTGAAGGATTCTCGCACAGTGGGTTCTGAAAGACCTGCTACGATGGCAGTGCCAAAGACTGCTGCTGCATTTAAGACATTGTGATTTCCGGTCATGGGAACTTCAACGTTGTAATATAGTCGTCCAGAAAAGTGTATATCAAACATTAAGCGCCATTGAAATTGACGTGGATTGCTAATGCGAAGTTGGCATTTATCGTTAAAGCCATAGGAGATTCCTGGGAGATCCAATTTCTGCAATCGTGGGTCATCGCCACACCAGAGGAGCTTTTCTTTGCAGATGACTTTGTCAGCAAACTGTTTAAACGACTCAATTAATGCTTCTTCGGTGTGAAAAAAGTTCATATGATCGAGATCGATATTGGTGATGATGGCGCTATAGGGCTCATATTTTAAGAATGTTCCATCGCTTTCATCGGCTTCTGCAACAAAGTAGTCGCCGACGCCATATGCTGCATTTGCATTAAATTGTTTGATGATGCCTCCCACGGCAAATCCTGGGTTTAATCCAGCGAAAAATAGTGTATGGGCTAGCAGGGACGAGGTCGTTGTTTTACCATGGGTTCCGGCGACTGCTAAGGTTTTATGCCCTTTCATTAAATCCATCAACAGATCTGAACGATGTAATAGCTGACAATTAAGGTGTTGGGCTTGCAGATATTCGGGATTGTCTGGTTTGATATCTGTACTGTAGACAATAGTCGCCTTTTGTGAGATGTGTGAGGCTGAGTGGCCCAAATGCACTTTGGCGCCCGCTTGGATCAATCCTTCTGTGACATAGTTTGAAGTGATATCGCTTCCCGACACACTATCACCGCGAGCTAAAAGGATTCGAGCTAAGCCGCTCATGCCGATCCCGCCAATACCAATGAAATGATAACATGCACGACTCATCTTAAGCCTCCAACATTTCAATAACTATTTCTGATAATTCTTTAGATTTAAAGTCTCTTTTGTATATCTCCATTGATTCTCTCATTGTTTTGAGTTGGAGACAATCATCCTTCACGAGATCAGAAATGACTTTTGCTAGCCGGTCACCGTCTAAATCTCTTTCTCGGTGCATCAGGGCCCCTTTTACGTTCTCTACCATAAAATTTGCATTACTTTCTTGATGGTTATCCATTGCGTGGGGATACGGAATTAAGATTCCAGGGACTTCATATTCCAATTCCTCCGCGACTGTGCCGGCTCCTGAGCGGGAAATCATCAAATCTGCTATCTGCCAGGCAAGATCCATCCGCGATTCAAAGTCCTTCACAACAGCTGAAATCCCATTCTGCATGTAAATTTCACGGATTTGCTGCTCTGATCGTTGATTCCCAGTAAAATGCAATACCTGTAACTCTCGCTTAATCACGTCTGATAATCGCAATATTGCTGAGGAGGACAGCTTATTAATAGCATCGGCTCCTTGGGATCCCCCGAAGACAAGTAGAGTGATTTTTCCGGAATGTAATTGGAAGTAATCGAGAGCAACTTGAATGGGAAGGGCATTTTTCTTGTATCCGGAGCGGAGGGGGATGGATGCCACAACAGAAGGGCCTTTGAGGGCTTCGACGGTATCAGGAAAGTGGACTCCAGTGAGTTTGACGTAGCGCGACAGGTATTTGTTCACTCTGCCGGGAATGCGGTTAGCTTCATGCAGGATAATGGGGACTGATTCCAATTTAGCAGCGAGCAGAGTTGGGAGGGTGTGGTAGCTGCCAAAACCGATAATGAGATTGGGTGAGAAATCTTTGATGAGGCGGCGGCTTTGATGGATTCCATGGAGGATACGACCGATATTTCGGAGAGAGGTAATCGGTTTCAATGGGGAGAGGGAGCCGCAAGAGACATCTTGGAAAGGGAAAGCGGACTTTTCGAAGTATCGATTGTCACGGAGGCCACCCCCAATGAACATGAGATTGGTGGAGGGATTTTTTTCTTGGAGTTGCTTGGCGAGGGCCATAGCTGGGTAGATATGGCCTCCAGTGCCGCCAGCGGTAATAAGAATGTGAGATTTCATATGAGTAGCCTATGAGAGTTGAAGATCAGTAGCAGCATACTAAATTGAGAATTGAAATGCCAAAAAGTTTATAGCCTGATATGTTGAACTGGGATAGACGTTGTGCGCAAAGTAACAGGGATAAGCAGGCATGCGCATGCCTTTGCCTTTGATGATTATTATGGAGTAGACTGATGGAAGCAATTGAAGTTGGAGCGCACACAATAGGGCCCGACTCACCCCCATTTATTGTGGCTGAAATTTCGGCAAATCACAACCAATCCTTCGAGCGTGCGCTCAAGCTCATCGATGCCGCAAAAGCAGCAGGAGCCCATGCTGTCAAATTCCAAACATACACCCCAGATACCATCACGATCGATATTCAAGAAGGGGAATTCTTCATTTCTGATCCAAACAACCTCTGGAAAGGGAAATCGCTCTATCAGCTCTATCAAGAGGCCTATACCCCTTGGGAATGGCATGAAACCCTTTTTAAAAGATGCAAGGAGCAGAATCTCATTGCTTTTAGTACCCCATTCGATGCTACCGCTGTGGATCTTTTAGAATCGTTGGGGGTACCCTGCTATAAAATCGCTTCATTGGAAATCACCGATCTTCCTCTTATTAAAAAAGCAGCATCCACAGGCAAGCCCCTCTTCATTTCAACTGGGACAGCAACCCTTGAAGAGATCGACGAAGCTGTCACGGAAGCGCGATCTGCCGGATGCCGCCAGCTTATCCTGCTGAAGTGCACAAGTGCCTATCCCGCACCTGCTAATCAGATGAACTTGCGAACCCTCCCTCACCTATCAGACACATTTCACTCTTTGGTTGGGTTGTCGGATCACACATTAGGAATCGGAGCTGCGATTGCGAGTATTCCTTTGGGAGCTTGTCTGATCGAAAAACACTTCACACTAGCGCGGAGTGATGGTGGAGTCGACTCGGCCTTTTCTCTTGAACCCGCGGAATTTGCAGAGCTTGTATGCGAAACAAAACGGGCTTGGGAGGCAATTGGTTCAGTCCATTATGGACCTACCGCGGCTGAAAAGACATTACGTTCGCTCCGGCGGAGCCTATACTTTGTGAAAGATATAAAGGCAGGGGACAAAATTACTGAAGAGCACATCAGAGCAATACGACCTGGTAACGGACTACCCCCCAAAGAATACAGCAGGTTAATTGGCCGTTATGTGAATAGTGATATTAAGCGTGGCGAAGCAACACATTGGGATCAACTCAGGCCATTATGAAAGTGGAGATTTTTATACAAGCGCGGATGGGTTCCACACGCCTTCCAGGAAAGGTGATGAAGCCCATTATGGGAGAGCCCCTTCTTTATTATGTACTGAACCAAGTGCGTCAGGCTGATGAAGCAAGCGGCATTGCAGTGCTGACAACATTATCTCCTTTGGATGATGTGATTGTTGACTATTGCAAAAAGGAGAAGGTGCCATTCTTTCGTGGCTCTGAGGAAGATGTATTGGATCGATATTATCTAGCAGCCCTTGAAAGACGCCCGGACGCTATTGTGAGAATTACAGCAGACTGCCCTTTAGTTGACCCTGAAATCATAAATCAGATCATTTCTCTTTACAAGTTAGAATATCCTCTTTGGGATTTTGTCTCGAATTGTATTGCCAGAACATATCCAAGAGGGGAAGATGTGGAAGTGATTTCCTATGACTTATTGGAGAAGCTTGCGCGCGAAGCGAAAAGTCAAAGTGATCGGGAACATGTGACGCTTCTGGTGCATCGCAATCCGGAGTTATTTCGAATAAGAAGCGTTGTATCGGCGGAGTTTTTGGCTGATTATCGCTGGACTGTGGATACAGGGGAAGATTTCGAGTTGATCAAGTTGATATTGGAAGTGCTGGATGACAGGGATGTGGTGCATGTGGGGGACATTTTGGAAGTATTGGATGCTCACCCCGACTGGAACAAGATCAACGCGCATGTGATGCAGAAGACTTAAAATACTACAACATTTCAAGAATTTTTACCACAGAGAACACAGAGAGGAAGGAGAAGAAGAGAAGAAGAATTTAAAAGTTAAAAATGTGGTTATTGATTTAACTTCGTCCAAAAGGTAGCTTTGATGACTTATAATTCCCTCTGCGTCTCTGCGCCTCCCCGTCTCTGCGTTAAATTCGTTATAATAATTAACGCAGAGACGGGGAGGCGCAGAGACGCAGAGGGGGTTATAAGTCATCAAAGCTACCTTTGGACGAAGTTAAACCAATAGCTAAAAATCCCTTCGTCTTCTCCTTTATCTCTGTGATCTCTGTGGTAAAATCTTTTAGAGGTTGCTTACCTTAGATTGAGGCGCCTCCGAGGGCTTTGTAGAGTGCAACGTAGTCGAGCAACAAATCCACATGGCTTTGCAAGAGCGCTTCTTCCGTTGCCAAAAGGGAACGCTCTGCTACCAACACTTCCAAATAGCTCTTAAAACCACTGTGATATAACTCAGATGTTGTTTGATGTGCTTGAGAAGTTGACTGCTGCGCTGTTTGCAATGCACTCATCCGTTCGTTCTCATAGTGAAATGCTGCTATTGCGTTCTCAGCTTCCTCTAATGCTTCCAACACAGTTTTTTGGTACTGATACAAGGCCTGCTGCGCCTTGATTTTATTGAACTCTACGTCCTGTTTCAGCAGTCTGCTATTGAATATGGGGGCCAGCAATTGTGGACTCAGAAACCACACGCCATTTCCCTTAGTTAAATTGGCTCCAATTTCGCCGATAAATCCCGTGAGAGAAAAACGGGGGAAAAGCGCTGCTATTGCCCCCTCAATCCTTTCGCATGATGCCGCCACATCTTTTTCGGCTTTGCGTATATCAGGACGACGCCTCAGGAGTTCTGAAGGGTATCCTATGGGCTTATCATTAGGGAGAATGGGAAGTGGTGCACAGACACTAAGCTCGCAATACAAGTCTCCAGGATTGTGTCCCAGTAGGATTGAAAGGCGATGGATCGCTTTTTCGATGGCAAATTGGATTTGTGGTCGTTGTGCAAATAGCAAATTGATCTGTTCATTAGCTTGCATGTGGTCGAGATCGGTGACAAATCCGGTTGCTAGGAGGTCCTCTATCAGTTGGATTGTTTCCATTTGCGATTCAACATGTTGCTCGAGTACTTGTAAGCGGTGTTGAAGTCCCCTGAGTTCGATATAATTTCTTGCAACTTCAGCTGAGAGGGTGATCCAAACTTGGCAAAATTCCGCCTCTTTGGCTTGTAGATCTTCTGTGAGGGCTTTAATTTCATGGGCCGTTGCGCCAAATAAATCGAGTTCCCATTCCGCATCGAAACCCACTTCAAAGAGATCGACATTTTTTGTGCCTGATTTTTTATTGCAGGAGGATAGACCCAAGATCTTATTGAGGCTATTTCGATTATACTGGGCATGAGCGTAAGTTGCAGAGGCATCTAGCCGAGGGAGAAGTTCTGCCTCTTCCCCTTTTCGTTCAAGACGTGCTTCCAGGATACGCGTTGCAGCTATATATAGATCGATGTTATAGGATGAAGCCCTCTCCATGAGTGAATCTAGAACAGGATCATTCAGAGATTCCCACCAGACGAATTGATCTACGGGACATTCTTCTATAAAATCAGTCGTATTGCTATGCCATTCTGAAGGAGGATCAATATTTTGAATGGGTGAAGAGGCCGTATGGGAACACCCATGGAAAATCATTCCTAAAGGGCAACAGAGAGCAACTAAATAAAGTCTATTTTTCATCGACCAACTCGAATGATGTTTCTGAAACATTTTGATCTTTTTCATTAATATCGATAAAGGCATCCATCTGTTGCCCCACAAAAACTCGGTTGTCATCATGTTGAAGACTGTAAATGATTTGCAGAACGCGTGTATCGACTTTCTCAAAGATCTCGTTATTTAGGTTTTGTTTTGAAACTAAATAAGGCTCGATTCGCACAAAACTTAGAGGAAACTTTTCCCGAGCATCGCCCTGCAAATAGGCCACCGCAGGGGCTTTCGAACTAAAAAAAGGGACATCAAACTGGTTGATGCTGACTCTCACGTACATTTGATCCGTATTGCCAATGATCATCAAAGGGGAACGGTTGAGATCATTCGGAGACTCCCCTTCATGGATTTTTATTTGGAGAACCTCTCCATCTATGGGGGATCGAATAATGGTCCTTTCGATTTCAATCTTTATGCTTTCTACATGAGCTCGAGCTTGAAGAGCTGCAAGTCGAGCAATTTCGAGATCGGGCTTCCAAGTCCCTAGTTTTATTTTATTTAGATCTGCTTGAGCCTGTTGGAGTTTTGCTTGTGCCTGTTGATAGTTAAAGAGACGCTTATTTCGTTCTTCTTGACTGATTGCACGGGGATTAGAGAGGTTAAGCACCATATCATGCTGAGCCTTAGCTTCTTCAACTTCTGCTTGGGTGCTTTTGAGGAGGGCTTCTGAAGAGGCCAAATCTTCGGATCTTGGCATCGCCTCAAGACGGTGCAGCCTTGCCAATGCATTTTGATAAGCCGCTTCTTGAACCAGAAGAGTTGCAATTAGATCCCGATTTTCGAGTTGGAAGAGGATATCTCCGTGCTTCACTTTCATCCCGACAGTGACCAAAATTTTATCGATTGTGCGGTTCATGGGAGTGCTAATAAAAATGTTTCCACTGCTTGCTTCGACAATGCCAACTCCAGAAATGTATGACTTATAAGGGGATGAGGGGTGAGGAATGATCGCTTCTCGGTTGACTATAGGTACATCTTTTTTCCAAATGGAATCTACAATAAAGAGGAGCGAGGCAATAGCCACAGCGATAATAATATAAAAATACCTTCTATGCATGTTTCTCACCTTGGACGATTTGCCCATCGTTCATATTAATAATGCTGTCGGCATAAGGAAATATTCGATGATCATGCGTGACCACCAATACGGCCTTTGATTTATGCGTAGCCAACTCGTGCAATAGCGACATCACTCCAAGGCCCGCAGCTTGATCTAGAGCGCTCGTAGGCTCATCACACACGAGGATCTTGGAATCATTAACCATTGCTCGTGCAATGGCAACTCTCTGCTGTTGCCCCTTGGACAGGATCGCAGGGGAAACATTAGCACGGTTGGCAATATTCATCTGCTTCAGGACTTCCATGGCACCTTTTAGGGCGACATCTGGAGGTTGTCCTTCGACAAGTAATGGAAGTGACACATTTTCTGCAACAGTCAATGTCGGGATCAAAAAAAGAGATTGAAAAACGATCCCCAAATTGTTGCGACAGAAGACGGCTCGATCTTTTTCATGAAGCTGACTCATCTCTTGTCCAAGCAAGAATAATTGTCCTTCATCAGGAGTTAAAATAGTCGTGATAATAGACAACAGTGTCGTTTTACCTGATCCAGAAGGGCCTACAAGGAGAGTCAATTTGCCATGAGGGATATCTAAATCGATTCCCCTTAAAGCATCAATCCGATTTTCGTTTTCGCCGTAGCTTTTCTTTATCCCCTTACACGAAATCGCTGCCGTCATAACATTCTCCATACTAATCAAGAAGAAAAGTAACAGGATGTGGAAGAGAAGTAACAGGATGTGTAGGATCAGGCAGGATATGAAGGATAGCGAGCATCCACTTGAATTGTAAAAGATATTTTAATGAGAAGTAAACGCCGGAGGCGTTTACTTCTCATTAAGAATTCTTTGCATATCAAGAGAATGCTCGCTATCCTTCATATCATGCCTGATCCTACATATCCTGTTACTTTTCTTCCACGTCCTGTTACTTTTCTTCTTAGCTTGATGCGTATATGCGCCACTGCTTTGTGTTATGTTAGGTTCCCATGAGCGATTTGGGGTCCGCTTGAAAGACTTTGCGCATGCTCAGCTTCGCTGTAAACAAACAAATAATCAGCGCAATCACACTTGTGAAAACCAACAATTCCCAAGGAAACATAAATGCCAATGTCGTGTTTTTAATCGGAATCCCCCACAGCAATGTCGCCCCTGTTCCCAACAGATACCCTATCACACCTACAACAGCCGCTTGCACGATAATCATTTGCGAGATCATCGTTTTATTGCCCCCTAGTGCCTTTATCAGCGCAAAATACATCAGATTTTGCAACGTCATAATGTAAAAAATCTGCCCTGCAATAGAGAAACCAATAATGATGCCCAACGCTACAGAAAGTCCGAAATTGATGAGAATCCCTGTTTTCAGAAAAAATTCCGCTATGCGCCATTTAAATTGCCCTGCAGTTAAAGCACTCAATCTCGGGTAAGAATTGACTTTACTAATCACTTCATCAAGATTGGCTCCTGGGGTCGTTTTCGCAGCAATAAAGCTGATGTGATTCAAGCCGATCGAAGTAAAACTCTTAAATTGGTCGTTAGTGGTAAAAACGATCGGCTGTGGATAAAATCCCCGTGTTATTTCACACAATCCTACGACAACGGCTCTATGATCATTAATCTCAAAGGAATCCCCCACTTTTAAAGGAACTTTGCTCCCATCGGGTAGCTGAGTTGCCAACGAATCTCTAGCGGAATAGATATCGACAATAACAGCCCCTTCTCTTCGCAAATCTTTAACACTTCCCTCGATGATGTGAGCCGGGGCACCAATTAAAGTCGCATCGTCAATACCGTACAATTGACACATCTGAAAAACACCCGATTGTGTCACAGATGGAAGCGCAGTAACATTTATAGGGACCGCCCATGCAATATTGGGAATGCTGCGGACCATATCTAGATACCCTTCAGGCATTGCACGGACCTTTTCGTCGCTTTCAGTAACAGGATCCATGATCCATAAATTGGGATCGGGAATGTCAGATACCATGCGGTACGAACGGGCGATGAGTCCTAAAAAGATTGCAGATTGCTGGGAAATCAGTAGGGTTGCAAGGAAAATGCCAAAGATAACGCCAATGCAATAAGCTTTATTCCCGATCAACATTTTAAGCGCAAGCGTCAGCATTGATGCTCCTAAAATTTGCACTCTATCAAACAAATGTCTGTTTGCCAATAAGTTATTTGTTCACTTGCTAAAAATTTCTTTATTAG
>Ga0207056_1108_pt2 | contig 11235 bp, 10 predicted proteins | sample Alteio_BWMinCont_58_FD_153289 | JGI IMG/M metagenome (GOLD analysis project Ga0207056, IMG submission 153289) | Enriched cells from forest soil in Barre Woods Harvard Forest LTER site, Petersham, Massachusetts, United States -... | ecosystem: Environmental > Terrestrial > Soil > Temperate forest >... | reverse complement strand
AAACGCAATGCAAATTTCCGACAACTTTGAAATCCTTTCTGTGTACGGGCAATTTTTAATCTCTTTGCAATTACTTCCATAAAATTATAGTCCTAACTTCCATTATCTCATTATTAATGGTATGGTTCTAAATCAGATATGCGACATATCTGTCGTCATGAAGATGCTTAACTTTTACTCATATTAGTCTGCGTTAAATTGGAAATAAAGGGATTTGAGTTTTATGTATATATCATCAATTGTTGTTACTAACTACAGGTATATATATACAGGTACATACAGGCATATATAGATAGGCAAGAGTGTTTCAGCGCTAAATCAAGAGCGTTTCAGCGCAAATATGGGTGAAAAGCAAGAGTGTTTCAGCGTGGATAACTTCCTTTTTTGTCAAAATCAGTGGATAAAATATTTATAAAAATTTTTGAAGATAAACAAATTTTAATCAAATATTGTATATTTGTACAACCCGATGTTCCACAGGGAACTAAACTAATAGAGTTCTGCATAATTGAACCATGCTGATGCCTCTGCTACGACAATCAAAATTCATTACCATCTTTCAACTAGCTTAAAGTTGTTTTTGTAAATAATAATTAAACAACCATGTCCTAACATCAGCATTACTGACACCATGAGCACGGTACAACACAATCAAGTAAGTCGGTAACTGCTTCTCAATCTCTTGTTTTTGTTCATCATTCAAGCATTCAACCCAAGCCTCAAATTTCGCTTCTAAGATAGTTTTTCGTTTAGCCTCGCTTCGTCTCGCCATTTCTAAGATCGTCACGTCTTGCTCGTTTTTGAAGCCTTCTGAGACGTATGAATGACCTGATCGAAACAAACCCATAAGAAAATTGATTTTGTTAGTCTTAATTAATGGCAAAGAATTGTTCTCGATGTCATAGGCAAACTCGATTAGAGATTGTTCAACTTGTGCTGGAGTAATAACACCAAGAGGCGTGAGTTGTTTTATTTGTGAAATAGTAAAACCAAATTTACTGTATGGTGCAATGTCAAAATTCCATTCATCGGTGACCCCGCTAGTAGTAGTAGTTTTTATATTACTACTACTACTACTAAGGAAGGGTTCCTGTTCTCGTATTGTTATCGTACTTGTTATCGTATTCGCATCGAAGGTAACACGATCTGATATTCGAAATTGACTCCAACCACCAGGCCCTTTTTTATATTTTATTAAGGTCAATAGACCTCTTTTTTCTAATCTTCGAAATGACGTTTTAATCACGCCTGGCGAGGCTTTCAAGGCTTTCCCAATGATTGAATAATTCAAAGGTTCTGTGATATTGGAATGAGTATTTAAGCAAGATGAATAACATATTTTTAATAGGTCTTTTTGTACCCCAACAATGTCATCTAGCGTTATCGTATTGTTATCGTACTTGTTATCGCTCTGTTCTCGTATTGCTATCGTACTGTTCTCGCTCTGTTCTCGCTCTGTTCTCGCATTGTATTTATTTTCACCAATACTGTTATCGCTCTGTTCTCGTATTGTTATCGTACTGTTATCGCTTTGTTCTCGCATTGTTATCGCATTGTTATCGCTCTGTTCTCGTATTGTTATCGTACTGTTATCGCTTTGTTCTCGTATTATTGTTGCCATGTCATCATTTTTTAATGATTGATTTGGTAAATCATCGTCCCATGTGATCTTATTTTGTACTTGGGGTTTTTGCTTTAGCAGTTCAGCAATTTCTAATTTACTGATTTTACCCATTTAATTTTCCCCACATATCCATAACAAGATCATAGTAGTCATTGGCTAATAAAGAAGACGGGTCATGCTCAATAATGGATAGTTTTTTCAGACGAGCTTCCTGTGCATTAACAGATTTTCGAATAGGGAAGGGTAATACTTGGTCTTGGTATGAGGTTAAGTAACTACCATAAATTTGTTGGCTTAAATTCGTTTTTTCTAAGAGAACCGGAACATGCCAAAGTGGTATGTCTTTATTGAGTTTCGATAAATAATCAAAAATCACTTCTCGGTTTGTTTGAATGGCGATATATGTCTCAATATCGCAACTTAACGGACAAATAATACTTGTTGCGATAGTTAGTGCATTTTCAATAAGTGCTGACCAACTAGGTGCTGTATCGAAAATAATGACTTTATAATCCGACAAGATAGGTATTAAATGCTTCGCAAATAAATGCTCCTTAAAACTTTCAAAACGTAGTTGCCTATCTAATCGGTAAAGTTCAATTGATTCTGGTATTAGTGATAATGTTGGAAGGTCTGTAGGAATAATGATTTCTTTAGTATTTTCATAAAATAAATGATATAAGCCTTTGCGTGGTTTAATTTCAGCGATAGATTGTGGCTCATCGCGTATTAAAGCATTCGTGACGGAGGCTTGGGAATCTAGCCCTACCACAAGGGTTTTTATCCCATTAATAGCTAGCATACGGGCTAAGTTAAATGTTAATGACGATTTTAAATTAGCCCCTTTTGCCACATGGACTACAATAAGGTGCTGTTTTTTAGGAGTTGACAGAAATCCGAATTTCTTGCCTATAAAGGGAAGTTGTTCTGTAGACCAGAACCTTGATTTTATATGGTGGTCAGGCTTGCGAATAGCTAATGGTATATCTCCGTTTTTTTCCGCTGCTAATATTGTATTTCGTACTACTTGTGCCTTAAAAAGCTTTTCAATATCGCCAATCCTGTATTCTTTGCTCATTGTATGCCTCACTGCATGATTCCAATTCATAAAATATGATAAACCATTCATTTATAAAATAACAGTGTACAAATGATAATAATGATCCATTGCACCTTGAACCTAAATACAGGTATGTCTATTTTTATCTGAATAATTGAATTTTAGTACTAAATATAACTAAATCTAGGAAGTTATTATAAAAAATGCGCTATAATCCACGGGAGTTAATTAAAGCTCTAATACTTTTTTTAATTTATCCAAAGCAATCTTCTGTTTTTCAACATCCATCTTTGCAATATTCAAACTTTTCCACCTAAGTCCAGGTAACTTATCTAATCCAGCAATAGGAATTAATTGCCAGTCAGGGTTTCCTGCTTTAATAGATAATAAAAATTTCCGTTCGTTTGCAGTCAGTGATTTCAATATTAATTCAATTAATTTATAGCGAATATCGATTAATTGATCATAAGAAACTTCTTCTACAGCCATCCCTATAAAACCTTCTTCAAAAATTCTTCTCGTGTCTTGTAGATTTGGTTTGGGATTTAATAACTCATGTATCGGTCTAGAATTGCTTGCAAGGTAAATAACAAAAGCTTGCCGAACTGACTCGGTGAGTCCTTCATTTTCTAATAATATTTTAACATCAAATAAATCACGTGGGTGTTGCCTTGCAAGCGCAGCACAAATTTTGCCTCCATATAAGTCAGCAAATGACAATGTCTTTATTGTGAAAAAATTCAAGAATTCATCTTGAGCACGCTGGCACAATTCATGTGTTTCGCATTCAAAAACGGAACCTCTTAAAACAAAATTAGGCTCTATAATAATTTTTGTTGTGTTATTTGATACTATTAATTTTGAAAGTTGTCTAGGCTCTTTTGTAAATACCTCATCGACTTGATATCTACCTTCGCCTTTTTCTTTTATGTTATGCGCTAATGTATTTAAAGCGGATGTAATATTTTTTAAGAATTGTTCTCGCGGCTCAATAGGCAAATAAGTTAAATCAATATCAACGCTTAGTCTGGGCATATCACGAATAAATAAATTAATAGCAGTTCCGCCTTTTAATGCAAAGCAGTCTTGTTTATTAATAACTGGCAACGCCTGCAATAACAGCTCAACTTGTGTTAAGTATCCACGCGAATAACTCACTTACTCCTCCGTTATTTTTGGCAATGATAATTGATATTTGGGGTCATAATTTCCACCTTTCCCTATTACACGGTTCCCATGACCTAAACTCACCTTACTTAAGTCTACGTTGGATAACCACGGATGCTGAAATTTATCTGCTAAATACAAAAATAGACGTTTTACTTTTATTGATTTGCATTTCTCTAACAGGCTTTGGACAAGATTGGGACGTAGCTGACTTAATGTCTCTACTAACTTAAATGCTTCCTCAAAAGATTGTTTATTGGGAACTAAATACAATACTTCCAGGGCTGCACGTTCAGGACTAGAAAGGTAAACATTTATTCCATCTATTGGCTTACTTATTACCCCTAGAAGTGAATCATCCTCATGAAATAACGATGCTTGATATATGGTGCACTCTGCATCCCATGTTTTCGGGTTACGAAACCACAACGGCACTTTAGCATTAGAGGTGTTAAAAAGAGCAACGCGTTTTATTCCTTGCATTGGTATAAAATGAGCTTGTCCTAATAACTCCAAGGATGTTTTTGCCCCTATATGTAGGGGCAAGTGAAGCTGATGTTGTAATGCCGATAACGCTCCAACCCAGCTAACTTTATCGCCGTATTTCTTATACGCTTCGTTTCCTACCCTCTCTAGCCAATGAGATTCCACATACCACCAAGCAAGCTTACATGACACGTCATGCTGTTTTAGCCATGTTAGCGTTAACACTATGCCTGATGGCATTTGTGTCATTAGATTATTTAATGTATTTCTCTGAAATCTAGTCATACTAGAAGTATAGAGATATTTATAAAGTATTGCAAATAATTTAATGTGTAATAATTCTTTAAAATCTAGTTAGGCTAGATTTTAAAGAATAAATATAAACTAGCATAATACTTGCAAACACTATTAAATGGTGAGTTTCATCAAACATAATTTATCGTTTTTTATAACCATATTACATATATTTCTTATCTAAAAATTATAGTGATAAGCGCTGTTACAGCGTGTTGCAACCTAACTTTTCGGCAAGCCTGCGTGACTTCAACCGCAACTAATTTATAACCTACCAGCCTTAATATTATTATTGAGGCTACACATGCAAGAAAATCTACTATCATTAGATGAAGTCAAATCTCAGTTCGAACATTGGCGAGCAACTCGCACAAAGCAGCGTGAAAGAATTCCTGAGTATTTATGGAGCCATGTTAAAACGCTTATTGATCGTTATGCATTACAAGATATCACCCAAGCACTCAGAATTAATACTAGTCAAATAAAAGATAATATTAAAATTGAACAGAAAATTAATTTTGTTGAAGCGCGTCCTGCGATTGAGCCACCATTAACCAAACAGCGTCTTGTGTCATGCCACAAGGACGATTGCGTCTGCTCAATAGAATTACATCGTGCAAATGGTGGTGTTCTAAAAATAAATGCGCTTCCCGTTACATCATTACCTGCAATCATCACTCAATTCATGGGATAACACGATGCTACAAATTACACCACAACATCGACTTTTACTAGCTGTTGAGCCAATTGATTTTAGAAGAGGGATATGTGGTCTAAAAGCGGAGTGCCAACAAAAATTATTATGTGATCCATTTAGCGGAACGATATTTGCATTCACAAATCGTGCACGTACATCAGTAAAATTACTCATATATGATTCCAATGGTTTCTGGCTGTGCCAGAAGCGCTTTAGCCAAGGAAAATTAGCTTGGTGGCCAACAGCAAAAACAAGCACGGTTTCACTTCGCGCAAGTGAATTACAAATTCTCTTGGCACAAGGAAACCCACTCAAAGCAGGCATTCCAAAAGATTGGCGATGCGTGACTTATGCTGCCAATGATAGTGCTGCCATTGTGTCTTGATAATTCCAAGGCAGCCACGCAACAGGATCTTTAACAATTTGGTTTTTATTTTCTTGTAGTGCGATCAGGTAATGCAAGGGATTGATGCCTGATAACACGCAAGTATAAATAATACTGGTGAGTACACCGCCTATCATGGCGCCATATTCTGTTTTATAAAACAACCAAGTTCGTCTACCACGGATGGGGATCTTGAGTGCTCTTTCCAGTATATTGTTGTCGATTGGTGCACCTTCAATACGCAAGAATTGAGTGAGTTCATGCCAATGCTTAATCATATATTTCACTGCTTTTCCGAGAGCATCATTAGGTTCAACCTGTTTTAAAGAAAGCAAATTATTAAGGTAAATATGCAGCTCGTCCATAATAGGTTTGCTGTGTTTTTGATGATATTGCAATCGTTCTAATTTAGTCATTGCATGTGCTTTTTCATCATGCCCAAATACCTTCGCAAGACGCTCAATCACATGAATGCAGGGATCAGGATAAAACTCCTTTAAATCATCAAATTTGCGAAAGCCGTGGCTTAAGCAGTTGCATAGAATTGTTTTAAATGAATTAGGGATATTGCGACTGAGTGCATCGCACATTTGCATCACCGTACTAACATGAGTATCACGCTTTTGAAGTAATCGTTCCATGTTTTCGCCAGCATGCAATTTACTATTATAAAAAAGGGCGATGTCTCTTTCTGCTGTGCGCGAAATAAATCCAGATGTGAAAGTACCTGTGCGATCTTGGTCTGGATGCAATCTGTTATATCGGATGATGTCAGTGATTTTAACGTGGCTATCGTCGTTATGAATCAACTCGCCATTGGCAGCGATGCATTCAAGTGTTGGAAAGACAAGCAATGCTGCACCACCGACTTCTTCAATTAATTGCCATTGTGTAGAGACCGGCAATGGCATACCTAATAAATGATTGAAGGAAGCTTGTCGGTTGAATGGAACAGCCACATAGTATTTTTGCAGCGCCAGTAATGCTTTGAATGTGCCATCGTATTTTTCAATTCCAATGTGCGATGGAATATTGGCTGAGACAAGATAGCCGCATAAAGCACAACGTAATTTTTCTATCCAATATTTGTGTACAGCTGCAAGGTTCTGCCCCTTCACACGAACAATGATACCTGGATCAATAGAATAAAGGTTTCCTCCGCATTGCATTGGACAGGGATCACCTGATTTTAAATCAAGAATCAGTATTTGATGCTCAATTGTTTTTTTATAAACAGAATGCGGTAAGCGGCCGTGGCCTCGTAACATTTGTCGTTGTTCTTTTTTTGGTTCTTCATTATTGATGGATTGATTATCATCAATTACATTTTCATTGCCACATGATGGTGTGTCATTTTTAGGCTTCTTACTGTGACGCTTATTCTTGTCGCTCCGACCAAAAACCAGTTTGCGTAAATTAGAAACCGTAATCTGGTGCCTAAGTAGCGCATCTGGAAGCCAAATAGCAAGACGAATGCATGAAATAGCAAAATCCTTGATATTCTGCTGAAGGTTTGATGATTCTATAGCAGCAATAGCGGCCTCAATTTCAGCCCGCGATTTATCAACAATTTTGGGTAATTCTTTGCCGCTCATCACACATTCCATTCAAGAAGATTTGGAATGCTAGCGATTGTTTAATTAAAAATCAATAGGATATTCCGCAAAATAGCAAAATACAAAGATGTTTAAATGACGTTGTAGTCTAATTACGGCTTAATTATGATTTATAATGCGTTACTGAAAAACATAGAAACACCTATTGTCAGTTCTGACAATAGCAGGCTTATGGAAAAATCTCGATAATTGCACAATCTGAGAACTGTTATCAAAAGCATACATCAAATACAGCTCTTACTTTTCTGTTCAAGTATAAAAAAATAAAACATATGTATGGTTTTTATAATGTTATCTTTAATGCAATCAATAAGAGGAGTTCATTGTGAAAAGTCGTTATCCAGAAGATAAATTAACCATTATTGGCGGTGGTATCATTGGAGTACTTGAGGCATATTTTGCTTATTTAGATGCACAAAAAGCAGGTAAAAAAATTCGCGTTACCATCAATGAAAGAAATAAAAATATTTCAGATACAACCACATCCCATATTGTCCCCAGCTTAACGCCTGATGAAATACTGGCGGTGGTACCGCGTGGCCAAGAATTGGTTAAAAAACTACGGATTCTTTTTAGTGAGCCAGGTGGCATACGTATTGATGATGTGGAAGGTATAAATAACTCGGATGTTGCTGAGAAATTCATAAAGCAAGTACAACAATACAGTAATGATGAACAAGGTCACCAAGCACGTACAAAAATTTTATTAGAACTTGGCAAAATGAGTATGAACCTATGGCAGCATATTTATGACAATGCTGATCCTAGGTTAAAAAAGATTTTAGAAGAATCAAATTTCAATCCTTGTCGGGAACCAAACACAAATGGTGAAGCATTACATGATGGATACCGTATTGATCTGATCTATAATGTTCCAAATGCAAAAGCGAAAGCAAATAGTATGAAAGCTGATTATGAAGAATTAGGCTATACAAGTTGCAAAATTTTATCTCCAAAGGAAGTGATTGCAAGAGATCCTTTTCTTGCTGATTTCTGTAAAAATAATTCCATAATAGATGAATTTGGCGAGCGCCAATGGAAAGATGATTCAGTAGCTTTATGGCGTCCAGGTGGTTGTATTGATACTCAGACACTCTTGCCCAAACTCTGTGATTACTTAAAAGATATTATGGGTAAATATACGAATGAATCGGGTCAAAGCAAAGATTGTTTTCAAATGAAATTTGAAAGAAATGTTGTGGGTGTGAGTTATAACCCAGAAAGTGAAAATCTTGAAATAAATGGCTTAAGATTTTTCGGAAAAGAACCAAAAATTCATAAGCATCAATATGAACATTCTGATTATGTATTTTGTCCAGGTGAGGCTGTGGGTACATTAAAAAAATTGGGGTTCAATGAGCCGGCCTATTCTGGTTTTGCAGGCGCTTCTTTAATGCTGAATATCCCAATCCCTACGAAGCAGCTAGTTGAACAATATTCGAAATTTAATCACTGCATGGAAGTGCATCAAGAAGGCGTAGTTCTTGCATGGCAGGCTAGATTTAGAGAAAACAAGATTTTTATCGGCGTAGCGGGAACAAAAGCATTTTACAGTGATCAAAGGCCGCATAAAGATCAAGCATTTGCGAAGGACAGAAACCTTTTACAATTGAATATGATTAATGACGTTTTGCCTGAATTTATTTCTTTAGCTTTAGGCAGAGATACGAGTGGCAAAAAACTAACAATAGAAGATTTGTCGCATTTAGAAAAGTTGGGTATCGCTGAGCGTTGGGTTGGTACGCGTTCTGTTGCTTATGATGGGTTCCCGACGCTTGGTTCAGTTTACAAAAAAGATTGTAAAATAACCAATGCTCGCACTACAACTCATCTAGGTTCAGGCGGTGGTTCATTCTCTCTCGCATCCATTTTTGTTAGTAGAAGTACGTTGAACAAGGATCAAACAGAACAAGACAAGTTCACGCAAGATGTATTGAGATATGGAAGTTCTAATCGAAAATTTATTTAAAAGTAGCCATAAGTTTTAGAAGAGGTTTCAACCTCTGACGTCATCAAAGCTTCGTGTCCTTTCTGCAGGCCTGCAGAAAGGACACGTTGCAACAAGCCATGAGGTTCTCTCTTAGGGCTGTAAACGAGAAACGTCAAAATTTCCGTCAACTTTTCTACTTAGACTAAATTCTCTCAACCTCCCCCGCTTATCTATGTCGATCGCCATTTTTGGTTCTAACAAGGAAAATTTAATCATTGTAATTTTGTGATCAGTTTCTAATATTCCCAAATGGCCCCCAGGCAGTGAAGAAATCGAGACTTCCTGCTTCATGCGAGGTATTGTAAATTGATTGACACATTTGCCTTTACTAATATCAATAATTGAGAAAATACTATCATGATACCAATGACGAACAGCAATATGTTTTTTATCAAGTTTGACGGCTTCGAGTGTTTGAGCATATTCAAATTTTTTGATACATTTTCCCGTATCAATATTCCAAATTTTAATTGTATCGCTCTCCCGATATCTTGTTGTAAAGCCACAACTAACTAGGTATTGGTTACCAAGATATAAAAGAAATTTAATATTACAATAATGTGCTTTAATTGTCTTAATACACTTACCTGTATTAGTGTTCCAAATTTTAATAGATTGTTTTTTAAATGGAATACTAAGATACGCAGGATGATAAAATCTTGTACCACTTGCAATTAAACCATTGCCAATATTAGCAAGACAGTTTATATAGTGTTTATGTCCTTTTAAAGTACGCAAACATTTTCCGTCATTGATATCCCAAATTTTAATCGTGCGGTCATTAGAGCCAGTGGCAATTTTATCATTACTTAGTTTAATAATAGCGTGAATAGGATCAGTATGTCCTTTTAATAATCTTATAGATTCTTTATTTCCAGGTTGAAAGATTTTGATGTCATAACCACATGCTTCTGCGATTTTACCATTGCCAATATTAACGTAACCCCATCTATCATACCAACAAGCATCATTGTCCCATGGGAAAATTTCAGTTCTTAGCTTTTTTGTATAGTCGAGTAAGGGATTTTTAATAAAGTTTAAAAGATTAATTTCTTTATTTCCAAATAATCTGTGTTCAAATTTTTTTTCAAGCATGATATGCTGAAGCATTTTACAAGTTTTGCTACTATTAATAATACTTTCTACTGTTAACCAATTTGATGCTATATATTTCCATAAAACAAAAGGAAGCTTGGCTATGGGCTGATTTTGATTAAACTGAGTATTCTCTAGTAAGCGTTTCTTTGTTTTTTTATCTACCATGAAATTAATCCAATATAAATGCTCAGTTAGTTTTATGATTAATGTTCGCGAGTGAATTCCTTATCATGCAAAAAATTATTTAATTATTTCATAACGTTTTTACTGTCTAAATCAAAACGAGTTATCTCATCTTCATCAATAAAATATAGTCCACGATCTTTATCAAATCGATGAGGTTGATCAAAAAATCTTTGTGTTCGAGGTGAAAATTTTAAGAATTCTTGAGAAATTTTTTTATGGCCGCTTATTTTTGTACCTTGTATTACAGTCCCACCTTCTTGTTCCATTAATAATGCAATTGACTTTAAAGCTTCTTCTTCACTATTGTCATTTAGTTTATGTCCTTCCATTGAGATATTTTTTTGCTGATCAACCCTGTCATTTCTATTTTTCATCATTATCCCTTATTTGTTTTCATTTTTTCAATCACTCTCAACTTTAAATGATTCTGTTTTGAAAAGAAACCCTTCATTCGGCTGATAATGAGGTTATCACGTTAGCACGGTATATTTTGTAAATCCAACTCATTTTTTAGGCTGCTTTCATAATCTAATACACATTGATTGAGATCAATGATATTAAATTGTGACATCCACGATTTATTGTTCTGTCGCGAATTATTCTTCAGGCTTACAAAAAAATATTTACGACAC
>Ga0207056_1119_pt1 | contig 11246 bp, 9 predicted proteins | sample Alteio_BWMinCont_58_FD_153289 | JGI IMG/M metagenome (GOLD analysis project Ga0207056, IMG submission 153289) | Enriched cells from forest soil in Barre Woods Harvard Forest LTER site, Petersham, Massachusetts, United States -... | ecosystem: Environmental > Terrestrial > Soil > Temperate forest >... | reverse complement strand
ATTGTAAAGCGTTTAAGAATAGTCGTAGCTGCAATAGCATCTGGAGGCGATACAATCGCTCCAAAGGCAAAAGCGAGCGACCAAGGAAGTTCGGGAAAAATCCATTTGAAGATCACTCCGATCACAAATGTTGTGAATGCGACCAATCCCAGTGCAAGAGAAAGGATATTTCTCCAATTGTGTTTGAATTCTCGAGCTGAGATTCCAAAAGATGCGTAATAGAGAATCGGTGGGAGGACTATGACGAGAATTAAATTGGGATCAAAAAAAAAGGCATGCTGGTTAGGGTAAAACCCAAGCGCAGCGCCGCCGAGGACAAGTCCAACGGGATATGGGATCCGGATTTTCTGAGCAATTCCAACAAGTACCGCTGCCACAAACATTAGCATGATAATCGTTTGAAAGCTATTCATGGCTCCCTTTGGAAAACAGTAAATTATAATCTATTGGAAAAATCTGAATCATCTTTTGTCTTTCTCTTGAAAAAAAGATTGATAAACTTCCCCTCGCCCATCACACGCGCTGTTTCTATGAATGCAAAAAAGAGAATGAATACGATAAATATGACTAAAATTCGGGCAAGGGCTTCGTCAAGGCCCTTGTCGATAAATTCTTGATAGATTTTCGCCGAATTGAGACCGTGAATATATCCAGTAACAAAGTGTTCGAGGACAATAAAAGCCAATGCAAAAAATGTGAAAATGACTGTTTTGTATAAGGTAGGGATAATCAGGGATTTGTGTGCATATTTTTCACCAAGTTTTAAGACTTCGCCTATCAAAATGATTTTCGATAAAACCAAGCCTTGAACTAGACCATAGCCATAATGAAGATAACTAATGGAATATTCACCTAGTATTAATCTCCGGTATGTCGACAGAGAACAGAAAAACAACGTCAGAAAAGCGGCGTAGATAAAAAATAGATAGAGCTCATGAACAATCTTTTGCTTAAAATTTTTTCCTGCTGCATTCATGCCGATTCCTTTACGTGATAGCCACCACACGAACTATTAGCATAATGGAAAAGCTATAAGCAAGAATAAACTAATAAAAATGCCCTGCTTGACAGGTAATTTGGGTGCCTGATATAATGGACAGTATGATAGTGATAAAGAAAACGTTTGAATTCGCTAAATGGCATAAAGGTCTTACCGATAAGGAACAAACTCAAATTGATGCTCGTTTAGAGCGAATTCAAAATGCAAATCATTTTGGAGATGCGAAATATCTTGGGGATGGTTTGGCTGAACTTCGCTGGAAGAATGGTTGGAGGATCTATTTCTTTAGAGAATCATTAACAGGAATTGTTCTCTTGATAGGAGGGAGTAAAAATGTACAAGAAAAAGATATCCAAAGAGCAAGGTTATTGCTTCGAAGATATGCCCATTTTGGGTCTTAAAAATGAAGCTAAGATTATACCTCATCATCCTGAAAGATCTTTAAGAAATCTCGACAAAGTAGGCGTTGCATTGTTGGAAAGTTTGATGGCCAATGATACCGAAGCATTTATTGAGATATTAGATGGGTACCTTCAAGTAAATAAAAGTAGGGTCGCCCGGGATGCCAAAATTGCACGCTCTACAGTTCAGCAGGCCTTGTCAAGACATGGCAATCCGACTTTGAAAACACTTGCAAAGATTGTTCATGAATCACTCATATCGGAATAAGTGTGTTTTGAGAGGCTGTGATTTCCCACTTCTTATCTGAATTGATAAAAACGTGAGTGAATATGCCTTCGCGAATGTCTGAGGGCTTATTCATACATGATACATTGATGGACTTCCTGCAGTGTCTGTGTTGCTAATAGTTTTTAAAGATGCCCAGAATAGGACTCGAACCTACACACCTTACGGCACCAGAACCTAAATCTGGCGTGTCTACCAATTTCACCATCTGGGCGGTTTCTCTACAGAAGTTTAGCTGGAAGTGACGTAATAGTCAACAAGAGGTGAAATAGAACTGGAATTCAGAGTAGGTAATCATCCTAACTCCTGTCGCCGCATTCGCGGCTCGATATGTTGATTGGATTTACCCCACGCTAACGCATGGGGCTACATGCTTCTACCGCATTCGCGGTTGTTTCGGCTGCTGCAAAAACCGCGAATGCGGTGGCAGCATGTAGCCCCATGCGTTAGCGTGGGGTAAATCCAATCAACATATAGAGCCGCGAATGCGGCGACAGAAGCTACTGGGCTTTAATACGTCACCTCCTTAGGCTCTTCTAGGCGGTGGGGAGGAAAACTTTTTATTGTGGAGTTGGGTTAAGCGAGATTTTTCTGCTGTTATTTCCTCAGTAACAACTTTGTCAATGGCTGCTTGTTCTACAGCTGCCCCAGTTAATCTCACTAGCTTTGCAACTTTGGGTTTAATAGTTTCAAGATGCTCTCCAATCGCTTTTGCCCATTCAGCCTTCGGAGTCTCAGCAACCAACTTGTTTCCAGCTTCTTGCAAAGGCGCTCTGCCAATAGTCAACGACTCTTTGAGCCTTGCTGCTTTTAAGGCAGAATCAATGGCTAATTTACCACTTGGCAGTCCGGTTGCTTTCTGTATTTCAGCTAATCCACGATCTATTTTTGTAAGATGTTTTGTAATTTCGGGCTTTTCTCCAGTAAAATCACTCACGGCAGGTCGACCAGTTTCGAGTTGACTTTCAAGATCCTCGATTAAACTTGAATAAATTTGCTCCCTTGCACGTAGAACATCTTCGCCTAGAAGTTTTTGAAGTGCTTCTGGAGTATGATCTGTAGTTAAGCTCAGAATCCTTTCTTGCTTAGCCTTAAATCGTGCGATATAGTCATCAACTGTTTTTTTGATGACTTCTCCTCCAGCACTAATTTTAAATCCTAAAACCAATTTCTTTTGTTGCTCCAATGTCGGATCGAATGCTCCTATTAATAAATCTTTCAATAAAACGCGTTCGTTTTCAACAAGCTTTTTGACTGTTTTATCCATTTTTTCAGCTTTCTCCTTTGCTTCCACTATAGGGTCTTTCTTAGGATCTGATACTATATCTGTTATCATTAGGGCATTTCTTATCTTTGTTTCATAATTTTCCAAATATCTTGCAATTCTCAATTTAATAAATGGAATGTCGGGTTTTAGCTCAGCGCTTTGTTTTATAATGGCATCTCGTTCGGATGCTCCGCTTAATCGGGCTTGATCAAGCAACTCATTTTGGAGTTTGTTTATTAAATCACTTTTTGCTCTTTCTATCGTTATGCCCAAATCTATTTGAATTAAAGGTCTTGATGATTCTCCATTTAGATATTTGATTTCTTCCCCAATGGCTAATCGTTGTTGTGTTATAATAGTGCTTTGTTCAAGGAATTTCATTTTCCTTTTTACATGTGAATCAATAAACTTTTGGCCCTCTTCACCGCTTCTAAATGAATCTTTCTTTAATTTCCAACTTTCATCGGCTATTGCCTGATAGTCACTTAGCGTCGTAAGCTGAGCAGAAAGGGCCTTATCTTTTTCCCGTAAATTTTTGATGGCACTTTCCTTTTTTTTTGGATCGAGTGGTTCGGGTTTGAGAGATTCTAACTCTTTTTTGAAAATAGCTAATTGGGCAGACAAAGAGTCTTTCAATGGATCTTTTTGAAAGAGACTTGTTTTAATGCCCTTGATTTGTCCTTCAAGATCAGGGATTATTGTTTCTTGTAATGATTTAATTCTACTGAATCTCATTCCAAGATCTATGTGTTTTTGTAATTCTTCCGTACTGCGTTTCAAACTTTCCTTTTCAGCCTTGGCCTTATCCTCTTCAGTCAAGCTCCTAACTGGCTTAAGATGGCTTGCTGAGCCTGAGCTGGCTGTATCAGATCTTGCCAAGGGAGGTGGAGTTGTTTTTGTCCCTGATGAAGGGCGCTCAAATAAGGGAACTTTCGGAGGAAGGCCTCTTTCGGTTGGAGAAAGTGGAGGAGGGGGGAGAGAATGTTCAGCAATTTCTTCATCAAGAAGTGCATCATAGTCTGGCAGAGGTACAATATCTGAAATTTCTTCTTCAGGCGGCGGAAGAGGGGGTTCTTCCTCTTCAGGAGGAGGAGGTATTTCATTACCCGCCACTGAGGGAGGTCTTGAAGGTGTAGGGGATGTTGAAGCTTTCGCTTTTTCCTCTTTCAGAGCTACGTCCAATGCAAGCTGAATATCTTTGACAACTCCTTTATATTTTGTTCCAAGGAGCTCTTTTGGATGTGGAAAATTTTCTAATCCCTCTCTTTTAGGTTGTCCTACTCCTGTTCTTATATCCTCCACGGCACGTTTTAATTCGGCCAACTTTGCATTTATTTTTGTTTTTTGAGAACTTGTTGCTGGAAGTTCGGTTAGGATTGTCTCTAATTTTGTAATAGAAGTGTTCAGATCCCCTAACAGTCCTGAACGAGTGCTTACGGTCACTTTCATAGTATGTTTCCCTTGCAACACACCCATTGTTTCTGCGAATTCTGCACGGCTTAAAACATCACTAACCACTTTTATTTGCTCTTTTGCAGTCTTTACGAGGGTGCTCATTTCTTTCGGTGGAGTTGTGGCTTTGGAGACTTCAGCTCCCGCGGGAGTAGTGCTTCTAATTGATGAAGGTTCTGGTGGGAGTCTTCCAGTAACACCGCTCATAACGCACCTCATATTCAAAAGTTAAAAATGAGAATATCTATATTATTGATTCTATAATATTATTATATCACATAATTAAATTATTAAAATAAATCTTGATTATTTTTAATATTAGGTGTGTTTTTATTGATTATTTAAGAAAAAAAAGAAAGGGAGATGAGAAAGAATTGGTCATTTTTGCCGAATTTGTATATTTTGTCTATTTTTGCCACCTATCGCTATCGGTTTATAATTCTATTGAATGAGATAGCGGATAGGGATAATATGTATGAGAAAGTCCATTAGGTTTGAGGCTGCGAAGAAAAAGGACCTAAGGGATCGTATAAAAATAACTTTTACAACTTCATAGGTAGTTCCCTTGTCCTTTACGTCCTTTTCGACAGGTTATTTATAAAGGAATATTTTATGCAGAAGGCTAAAGCACTAATTTTTTCATTACTTCTTCTTGTATTTTCATTTGGACTTTCTTCAGAGGAAAAAGCGCCAACACAAGAAAAACCACAGGAAACAGTAAATACAACCCATACAATCGTCATGGGTGGTGAAACGGTCACATATAATGCATCGGCTGGCATTCTGACATTAAAAGACGAGCAAAATCAAAATAAAGAGAAGGCCAATATTTTTTATGTGGCCTACACAAAACCCGGCACTCCGGAAAATCTGTCGAAACGCCCCATTGCATTTTGCTTTAATGGGGGCCCCGGTTCTTCCGCGATTTGGTTAAACATTGGATTTTTGGGGCCAAAGCAAATAGTTTTAAATGAGCAGGGGTGTGCCGTCCCACCCTATTCGTTAGCGGATAATCCTCTATCATTGCTGTCAATCACAGATTTGGTGTTTATAGACCCCGTTTCCACAGGATATAGCAAAGCTTTAGCTGGGGAGGATCCCAAACAATTTCATAGTGTACAACCAGATATCGAATGGATGGCGGAGTTTATACGGCTTTACACAACCCATTTTGACCGTTGGAGGTCTCCAAAGTTTATTATTGGGGAAAGTTATGGGACGCTTCGGGCTGCAGGGGTTGCGGAGCATCTTCACACGGAGCATCACCTTTATGTGAATGGCGTTGTTTTGATTTCGTCATTACTTAATTTTCAGACGATCGTTAGAACACACTCCGATGAGGGAGGAAATGATCTTCCTTATATCCTTTCATTGCCAACTTATGCCGCCACAGCCTGGTATCATAAAATGTTGCATACAGACTTACAAAAGAAGACCCTTCCTGCTCTTCTGAAAGAGGTGGAGACCTATTCCATAGAGCACTATAGCATTGCATTATTGAAGGGCAATCAACTCACGCAATTTGAGCAAGAGGCAGTCTTACATAAACTGCATGATTACACAGGGATTCCAAAAGAGTATTTGAAGCAAGTGAATATGAGAATGACCCCCTCCCGTTTTTGCAAGGAGCTTTTGCGTAAAAATCATCATTTAGTGGGAAGATTTGATAGCCGTGTGGTGGGTGTTGCAGCCGATCGGGGTTGTGGCAACACGGAGTTTGATCCAAGTTTAGATGGGATTGCAGGAGGGTTTAAGGCTGCATACATAGACTATATTCGGAACGATTTACAGTGGAAAAATGATAATAATTATAATATTTTAGGGGATGTTTGGCCTTGGAATTATAGTCAGTCAGCAAGCAATCAGTATTTAAACTTGTCGCAGAAACTCGTTGAGGTGATGACAAAAAATCCCAATCTTAATGTTTTTGTCGCAAGTGGCTACTATGATTTAGCAACGCCCTACTTTGCTACAAGTTATACCTTTGATCATTTGAAGCTAGATCCTTCGTTGCGTTCGCATATTACATTGAATTATTATGAATGTGGACATCTGATTTATACACATCAGCCTTCCATGGTCAAATTAGCTGAAGACTTAAACGCATTCATAAAAAAAACATGTAAGTAGACAATTTTTTGATTCTATCTGTGTTCTCTACAACATCTTGGGTACGCATCACTGTTACTTTTTTTGTAAGAGTGATGCATACCCAATATGTCGCAGAGAACACAGAGTGTAAAAGAACATATCGGAGCGACAAGACAACCTGTTCTTGAAATCATCTGTTCAATGCTTTAAATTAATCTCCAAACAAATCATGTTGGCTATCATCCATGTTTAAATACGACATAAAAAATATTCGCAATTTTTCAATTATCGCTCATATTGACCACGGTAAATCTACTATTGCGGATCGACTTTTAGAGTTAACGCATACTGTTGCTCCACGGGAGATGCAGGAGCAGTTGCTCGATGACATGGATCTCGAACGGGAACGAGGAATCACCATTAAGGCCCATCCAGTCACAATGTACTACAAAGCCGAAACTGGTGAAACCTATCAAATCAATTTAATTGACACCCCCGGGCATGTCGACTTCACTTATGAGGTTTCCCGTTCCCTGGCAGCTTGTGAGGGCGCTCTTCTCGTTGTAGATGCTGGGCAAGGAGTGCAAGCGCAGAGTCTTGCAAACGTCCATTTAGCTCTCGAACGAAGCCTGGAGGTCGTTCCAGTAATAAATAAAATAGACCTCCCTACCGCCGATATCGAGGGAGTAAAAAAGCAAATTGAAGATATCATCGGACTTGATGCCAAAAATGCCGTGTGTTGTTCGGCTAAATCAGGAATTGGGATTGATCAGATTTTAGAAAGGATCATCACGCAAGTTCCACCTCCAAAAGAGCCTATAGATAAGCTTTTGCGCGCCTTGATTTTTGACTGTCATTATGACAACTACCGCGGAGTGATGGTTTATATTCGGATCGTCAGTGGGGAAATAACTAAAGGATCTCTCATTCGAATGATGTCCTCAAACATTACTTTTGAAGTGTTGGAGGTGGGTGTATTTACTCCCAAAGAGAAAGCCGTCGATTCCTTGCGTCCTGGTGAAGTCGGTTATATGATTGGCAACATCAAAAACCCCTCTGATGTTAATGTCGGCGATACAATCACGTTGCAGAAATATCCTGCGCCTGAAGCATTGCCAGGGTTTCGTCATATCACCCCTGTTGTTTTTGCCGGGATTTATCCCATTGATTCCTCAGATTTTGAAGCCTTGCGCGATGCCTTGGGCAAACTGCAATTGAACGATTCAGCTCTCCATATCGAACAAGAAAGCAGCATGGCATTGGGGTTTGGTTTTCGGTGCGGCTTTCTAGGATTGCTGCATCTTGAAGTGATCTTTGAACGTATCCAAAGGGAATTCGATGTCGATATTATTTCGACTTCGCCAAGTGTTATTTACCGATTTGTCCTTTCAGACAATACTGTTAAAGAGATAGATAATCCCAGCCATTATCCCGATCCCGCAAATATCGAATGGGTCGAGGAACCGTGGGCAACATGCCACATTATCACCCCCACAGAGTATTTAGGGGCTGTCATGAGCTTGGGAATGGAAAAACGGGGGATTTGTCTAAAAACAGAGACTATGGATGCAAGACGTCTATTGTTGACGTACAAATTCCCATTAAATGAAATCATCATCGATTTTAATGATAAGCTTAAATCGGCAACGAAGGGTTATGCTTCATTTGACTATGAATTTTCCAATTATGAGCATAGCGATATCGTCAAACTTGAAATACGGGTGAATGAAGAACCCGTCGATGCCTTTTCTTGCCTCGTCCACCGCACCAAAGCCGAGTCGAAAGGGCGTGCTATTTGCGAAAAACTGGTTGAAGTCATCCCTCAGCAGCTTTTCAAAGTGCCCATTCAAGCAGCCATTGGGGGCAAGATTATTGCGCGTGAAACTATAGGAGCAATCACAAAAAATGTCACTGCAAAGTGCTATGGAGGCGACATTACTCGGAAGCGCAAATTGTGGGAGAAGCAGAAGAAAGGGAAAAAGAAAATGAAAGAAATAGGCAAAGTCAGAATTCCCCAAAGTGCTTTCAGAGAAGTTTTAAAGGCCAGCGGATAAGGAATTTACACATGCGTCAAGCAGAAGAGCTCGAAATTTATACATCAGAACAACTCGCCATGTGCCAGGCCCATGTGGTTCCGAGGCATATAGCTTTCATCCCTGATGGGAATAGAAGATGGGCAAAAAAGCACTTCGGCACCCCTTCATTTGGTCATAAGGCAGGATGTGATAATTTAATAAAAATTGTAAAAGCGGCCAAAGCGCTCAATGTTAAAGTTGTGACATTTTATGCAATTTCTACTGAAAATTATTTGCGAAATCCATTAGAACAACATGCATTGCATTGGATACTCGATTCCTATCTCTCCGAGCAATGTCAAACCATGATCGATTCCGGGATCAGGTTTCAAACGATAGGGAATCTATCTCGATTGCCAAAAAATGTCTACAAAACCATCCTCGAAACAAAAGAGGCCACCGCACATTGCAACACCCTGGACATGGTATTGGCAATAAACTATGGCAGCCGTGATGAACTCAGCCGTGCCATGAAGACCATGTTGAAAGATTATGATGATAATAAGTTAAAGTCAGAAGAAATAAACGAGGATCTAATTTCAAAGTATCTTGATACAGCCCCCTGGCCCGACCCTGATTTGCTCATTCGTGCAGGGGGCGAGCAAAGGCTAAGCAACTTTTTGCTGTGGCAATGCTCATACACAGAAATTTATATCGCAGATGTCTTCTGGCCAGATTTTACACCACAGCATTTACTCGACGCCGTTGTGGAATTTCAAAAACGGGAGCGTCGATTAGGAAAAATATGAGTTTTTTTACATTAAGCAATTTTCAGCAAAGGTTGATTTTAGGTAGCATCAGCATCCTTCTGACCCTATTGGCCATTTACGTTTCCCACATCAATGTACTGGGAGCTCTTTTCTTCACCCTCTTTATTTCTGGGGTTGTAGGAGCCGCATTGTGGGAATATTATAGGATTGCTCAAACGAAGGGATGTCAGCCTCTATTTAAAATTGGGGTCTCTTGCTCTTTTGCCTTCTTTTTTGCCTTGTTAATACGGACATATATAGGTCCTAAATACATGCTGCCCGAAACTGTGATTGGCCTTACTTTAGGCGCTGGTTTTGCCTATTATTTTATTAAAGGGATGGATCCCTTTACAAACCTAGCTGTGACCTTTTTTGGTATTTTGTATTTAACCATCCCATTAGGCTGCCTCATCACCGTTAATTTCTTTGTAGCCCCTCCATATGTTGTGGATGGACGTTGGTGTTTACTCTATTTGCTTTTAGTGACAAAAGGGACGGATATCGGGGCCTACTTTGTTGGCAAATTGATTGGAAGCCGTCCCCTTTCCCCTTACATTAGCCCTAAAAAGACATGGGAAGGGGCGTTGGGAGGGCTGGTATTTTCGATTTTTATCAGTTACCTCTTTTTCTTAGCCTTTACACATCTGTTTGAGCAACCTCCGTTTGCAATTACCCTAGCTCAGACCATCTGGTTAGCCACTTTAATTAGCATTGTCGCCCAGTTTGGGGATTTGGCAGAATCGCTCCTAAAACGGGATGTAGGGATCAAAGACAGCAGCCGCCACCTGCCAGGACTCGGAGGCTTTTTGGATAGTTTGGACTCCCTCGTGTTTACATCACCATTAATGTATATCTTCCTCAATCTCCAAACAAAGAACCTGTTATGATAATCACCATTGATGGTCCTATCGCAACAGGGAAAAGCAGCATCGCAAAAAAACTAGCCGAGCGGCTAGGATTTATTCACTTTGATACCGGTGCCATGTACCGATGTCTAACATATGCACTCCTCAAGCAAAATGTGAATTACCATGAGCTATCCGATCTTCAGAAGTTTTTAGATCATTTTAATTTTGACATTCAATTGGAAAATGGAGAAAAACGATACCTTGTCGACAAAGAGGATGTAACATATCATATTAGAGGTCAGCAGGTTACAGAAAAAGTGTCAGAAGTTTCAGCCATCAAAGAAGTGCGCATCAAGCTTGTAACATTGCAGCAAAAATGGGCGCAAAATGTCGATGCAGTTTTTGAAGGGCGCGATCTGGGGACAGATGTTTTTCCCAATGCAGATCTGAAAATTTTTCTGACAGGACAAACAGAAATAAGAGCCAAAAGACGTTTCGACGAACTCCGTGCCAAGTTCCCCAAGGAAACTGAAGCCCTCAGCCTTGAGCAAACCATTGAAGATATCAATCGAAGGGATATCTACGACTCCACTCGAAAGATCTCGCCGCTGCGGCAGGCCGAAGATGCCTTTGTCGTCGACACCACAGAGTTATCCATAGATCAAATTGTGGAAAAGATTATCCTTCTTAAAGAGAGAGCAAACGCCCATGAGAACTGATTTTAGTAGCCAAATGCATGTCCTTGTGCGTGATTATCTGGATGCAACAGATAAAAGTGAGTCTTGTTTATGCCGACATGTGAGGGGCTTTGGTTTAATTTTTTTAGAGGTAGCCACGCTAATCGTCGATCTCGCCCAATTAGCCTTTGAAATTCTAACAATGGTGCTCGGTCCAATAGCTCGAGGAGTGGTCCATCTAATGTCTCTTTGTTGCAAAGCAAAGATGAAAAATTGGAAAACAAAATTAAATGAATTGCATGAAGGAGCTACTCCTCTTGCTACAGCAAAAAAAACAGCCCAAATGATTGGGGCTCTGACACTAAGCCCCTTGTTGGCGTGGAGCTGCCCTTGTCTAAAT
>Ga0207056_1118_pt1 | contig 11682 bp, 13 predicted proteins | sample Alteio_BWMinCont_58_FD_153289 | JGI IMG/M metagenome (GOLD analysis project Ga0207056, IMG submission 153289) | Enriched cells from forest soil in Barre Woods Harvard Forest LTER site, Petersham, Massachusetts, United States -... | ecosystem: Environmental > Terrestrial > Soil > Temperate forest >... | reverse complement strand
ATTTTTTTTGCAAGGTATTATTTTACAAAATAAAAACGACTCATTAAAGAGTCGTCTTTATGTAATTAAATTTGGTATTAAAATGATTATTTCTTGTTAACCCATAAATTCCAATCTTTGTCAAACTTGTACCATTCACCTTTGGGTCCTTCCCATTTCCATTCAGGAACATCTGCCCATGTTTTTCCCATGTCTGCGCTCCACCATAATTTTTTGTCACCGATCTTCAGCCATTTCCCATCTTTGTCAGCCCACATTCCATTTGCAACTTCTGACCATTTTTTTCCATCAGCACTCCACCAAAGTTTGGCACTTTTATCTAGTTTGTACCAATACATTTTTCCATCCATCATACCTGTCCAGATACCATCTTTTGATTTCATGAAATCCCCTTTTACAGAAATTGATTCAACTTTTGTTGTTGCCGATGCATGAGGAGTGTAAGCGTTTGCACCCAGCATCATACAGATTGCTGATAGTGCGATAAATGTTTTTTTCATCGTTAGATTTTTTTGAATTTGTGAACATACTTACGAGAAAAAAACAAGAACGGATTTACTGTAAGAAAAATATTTTGGAATGAATTTTAAAAAATAAAATTACAGGCTCACTTGTCCCATTACGTAAATATCAGAAAGTGTAGGTGCAGCACTTCCACCTTCTTTTTCAAGCGTAATGGCAAAAGCCTGAGAGGAAGAAAAATCTTTCATTTTATGAAGTGAAGAATCGCCTTCAGTCATCGTTATCATGCCGGCATCTTGTGGTTTGCCATCAACAATTGCCCAAAGCTGGTATTGCTTGCCCTTCGCAGGCATCGGTAATTTTTTTATCTGAATAAATAATTCTTTTGATTCTTTGTTCCAATAAGCCAATACTAAACTTTCAGGAGATTTCTCCACACCTTTCATCATTACTTTCATTACACTCAGATCTGTCAATACTCCTATATCAACATTCATTTTGTCTATCTTCACCTGATTTACTTTCATGTTTTCCGAAAGGAATGTTTTCTCGGCATTTAATGAAATCAGCTGCTCGTTCGAAGCCTTATATTTATTGTACAAAATAATATTTCCTATAACACTCAAAATAAACAATGTAAGAATTGCAGCGATAGCATACTGGTATTTTTTCAATGGTAAATGAATTATTTTAGTTTCTTTTTTTGAATCATTCAACAAATCAATTTTGGCAAATATTTTTTCTTTAACCGCAACCTTTGGCAGTTTGCCATACATAGAAGCATAGCCATTTATTGCCTGTTGAATTTTTCCAAGCTCAATTTTTACTTCAGGATTGCGCGCACACATTTCTTCCACTTCACGCGATTCATTTTCGCTGCAAGCACCTAAAGCATAGGCTTCCAAAATTCCGCTTTCTATGTATTCCTTTATTTCCATTTAATTCGCCATCAATTCTCTTAATTGAATGATTGCCGCTCGTACCCTTGTTTTGACAGTCCCTAACGGAATATTCAGTTCGTCCGATGCTTCTTCATGTGTATATCCTTCAAAATAAATTTTATCAATCATCAATTTTTGTTCAGGTTTAAGTTTTGCGATCACTTCTTTCAAGCCTATATGATCTGTTTTTACCTGAACATGTTCAGTCTTGTTAACTACATTTACGTAATCATCTATGTTTTGGTTTTGAATTTCCTGCCTGTATTGTTTTGAACGAGCAGTATCAATAGCAAGATTTCTGCAAATATTCAGCATCCATGTAAATAAAGATCCTTTCTCTTTGTTATAAGAATCAATATTCTTCCATATCTTTACAAAACCTTCCTGTAATACATCGTTTGCTATTTCTTCCGATTGAACGATGCGGTCTATCACCCCGAACAAAGCATTGCAGTAATTATCGTAAAGATAATTGAATGCCTCGCGGTCTCTGGCTTTCAGTGAAGATACCAAAGCGGATTCATCAGCATATGTGGCAGCTTTTTTCAATGGGTTATTTAATGCAATATACTACTTTCCAGAAAATGAATTTATTAATGCGCTTTTTTGCAAAACATTTTCAAAAAGGAAATAGTTGGAATTCAGCTTATTTTCTTTGCAATTTTAAATTCAAATTATCTTTTATTGAATTATGATGTAGCACAAACCAAATGTTTATTTGATCTCAAGTTGTTTTTTTTCTTCTTTCTTCGGAGCATTCATCGCTTGAGAAGATTCCATTGAAACAGCAGTTCTGTCAATACGAAGTTTTGTTCCTTCGCTTTCGATGATAAAATAACTGTCATTTACATCAGTGATCTTTCCATGAATACCTCCAATTGTAACAATCTTCACTCCTTTATCTAAAGTTTCCCTGAATTTTTTCTGCGCCTTGTTTTTCTTTACCTGAGGGTAGATCATGAAAAAATAAAATACCACCATGATAAGAATCAGCGGTAAAAATGTGGTCATCGGATTTCCTCCCGGTTGTGACATTAATAAAATGTTTGACATGTGTTTTAGTTTAAAATTTTAAGTTAAAAAATTTATGGTTTAATGTTTATTTTTATTTTCAGGTTTTGATAAAATATTTCCAATAATGGTTATGATGGTTTCGGTTGGCTGAGTGTTTGCTGATATTGTAACTTCCTTTTGAAATTTATCCAAACGTTGCTCGCTGTTGAATTTTATTTTTATTTTCCCGTCACCGCCCGGTTTTATTACTTCTTTGGGATATTCAGGAATGGTGCATCCGCAGCTTGAAATCGCATTGGCGATGATAAGATCTCCGTTTCCGGTGTTTTTAAAACGAAATTCATATTCCAAAACTTCACCTTGCGTTATGTTCCCAAAATCGTGAATGGATTTTTCAAAAGTGATAACAGGAACTCCTTTATTTTTTTCCGAATGCGAACTGTCGGCAGTGGCATCATTGTTTATGATGTCGGTAGAAACTTTTTGCGGCTGGTTTCTTCCGCACGAAAGAAATAAAATGGTTAAGGTGATGACTGCATAATTTTTCATATTCTTATTCATTTGATTTATTCAACAAGTCCGCGACCTGTTTTGTTAATTTTATTTTCCGATTTCAGACCAATTTGAATTTGGTCGAGTATTCCGTTTATAAATCCATGACTGTTTGGAGTACTGTATTGCTTAGCCAATTCAAGGTATTCGTTGATGGTAACTTTTACCGGGATCTGAGGGAAACACAGTATTTCGCAAATTGCCATTTTCATCAATAAAAGATCAACCAATGCAATTCGTTCGGTTTCCCAATTTTTTGCATTTATTTTAATAAATTCCACAAATTCATTTTCTTTTTCAACGGTAAGTTCAAAAAGTTCTTTCATGAACAGATTGTCTTCTCCGTTTTTGGTACTTACCTTTTCAATGAAATTATCTTTCGTATTTTCTTTCAATTTTTTTACCGAACGGATCACTGAAAGTGCCGATGTTAACTGGTCATCTTCCCAATTAATAAAACGCTCTTCAACATACTGGTCGAAAAGTTCCATGTCGCAAAACATCATTTCAAAAATATCAAGAACCAATTTTCTGTCTTCAACAAAAGTATGAACCGGAGCATTTAAATATTCGGTAAAAAAAGAACTTTTACGAATTTCAGCAAACACTGCTTTGAAAATATCTGCGTTATCCGACCAACGAATTTTATTGGATTTTATTTGCTCGCGCAATTCTTCAATATGCTCAATTTTTGTAAGTGTTTTATTTTTATGAAGAATACTTATCTGGTGAATGAGTGCTTTGTCAGGAAAATGTTTTGCCGATTGAACATCCATTTCTTTTTGTAAATAAAATCTGAATTCTGATGCAAAATCAAGTAGAAAAAAATAAAGCTGATATGCTTTTTCAGGAGCGTCATACATTAATTTTTCATGTGTGCGGATGTTTTCTTTTCCGTCCTGATAAAAGGAATACAATGCCTGAAAAACCTTTGTCCTCAAAAATCTTCTGTTTAACATGTAAAGAACATTATGTGTTGTTTATTTAAGCTTAAATTATTATTTAATTTTATAAATTATTGATTTTTTTTCAAATGTAAAAGGTGCTTTTTTAATAAAGTAATTTTTGAATATTTTTTTCGGATCATTCATTGCTAGTTGCGTTCCTGACATATTTATAAAATAATGCTTTTTTATTATGAAGTTTGCAAATGTAAATCAATTTTTGTTTTTTCATAAAGAGAAATGAAATCGCTGTCTCATCTTAATAAATATTTCATCCGCTACAAATACCATTTTGTATTCGGATTGTTGTTTGTAACCTTATCGAACCTTTTTGCAGTATTTCCTGCACAGTCGGTACGAACGGCAATTAATCTTGTACAGGAAAACCTCAGTGTTTATTCAATCTACAACGGAAGCCCTCTTCAGGAAAATGTAAATAAGCAAATTGGATTTGTGCTGCTTTATTTTTCAGGATTGGTTTTACTTTTTGCGCTAATAAAAGGTGCATTTATGTATTTGATGAGGCAAACGCTCATTGTAATGTCACGTCATATTGAATTTGATCTGAAAAATGAAATATTTAATCATTACCAGAAATTATCACTTTCATTTTATCGTACACACAACACCGGTGACCTAATGGCAAGAATTTCTGAAGATGTAAGCCGTGTAAGGATGTACATTGGTCCGGCAATTATGTACGCCATGAATCTTGCCGTTACAATTGTGGTGGTTTTGTGGGCGATGTTTTCGGTGAATGCAAAACTTTCAATTTATGTTTTGTTGCCACTGCCATTGCTTTCCATTTCTATTCTTTGGGTAAACAATATTATTCATAAAAAAAGTGATGCCATTCAATCTCAACTGTCAAATGTTACTTCATTTGTTCAGGAAGCATTTTCTGGAATACGTGTAATTAAAGCCTTTGGCGTAGAATCTTTTTCAAAAGAAGATTTTGAAAAACAAGCAGACGAATACAAAAAACGTTCGCTTGACCTTGCAAAAGTGGATGCAACATTTTTTCCGATCATGGTTTTTCTTACAGGACTCAGTAACCTCATCACAATTTTTGCAGGCGGAATGATGGTAATAAGTGGTGAAATAAGTCTTGGAAATATTGCCGAATTTGTGATTTACATAAATATACTCACCTGGCCTGTTGCGTCTCTTGGCGTGGTAATTTCAATGATTCAGCGTTCGGCAGCATCACAGGTTCGCATCAATGAATTTTTGAATACCAAAGCCGAAATTATTTCTGATTCAAAACTTCCTTTTATATTTAATGAATCAATTGAATTCAGAAATGTAAGTTTTAAATATACCGGCAAAACCGAATACGCGCTTCAGAATATTTCATTTAAAATAAATAAAGGTGAAGTGATAGCAATTATTGGCAGAACCGGTTCAGGCAAATCCACCATCGTACAATTAATTTTAAGAATGTTGGATGTAACCGATGGACAAATTTTGATTGACGGAATAGATATAAAAAATATTAATCTTGATGATTACAGAAAACAAATAGGATATGTTCCCCAGGATGTTTTCCTTTTCTCCGATTCGATTTCGAATAATGTTTCTTTTGGCTTTTCAGGCAATGAAAAAGAAAAAAATATTATTAATGCCTGTAATAATGCCGGACTAACATCAAACATAAATGATTTTCCTGCGCGATTTGAAACTATGATAGGTGAACGTGGCGTTACCTTATCTGGCGGGCAAAAACAACGATTGTCGTTAGCCCGGGCATTAATTAAGGAACCTGATATTTTACTTCTTGATGATTGCTTATCGGCAGTGGATAATAAAACAGAAAGAGAAATTCTGATGAATCTTGAACGAATTATGAAAGATAAAACCGCCTGTATCATCAGCCATCGCGTTTCAAGCATTAAAGATGCCGACCATATTATTGTTCTGGATAACGGAATGATAATGGAAAGCGGAACCCATATTGAATTGATCAATTCTAACGGAATTTATACCGCACTTTATAAACAACAACTCATGGAAGAAGCCGCGTAATTCAAAAAAAACTTTCTTATGAATATTCTTCTTATTAAAAAATATTACTGTTTATTTTGAAAAATGATTGACATCACATATTTTGCTCAAGAATTATAAGATTCAAAAACGAACATGGAGGACAACAGCAAAAGTGAAAGGCAGGAGATCTTTTCTAAAAAGATAAGAGCCGGTAAAAGAACGTATTTCTTTGATGTGAAAACAACAAAAGGCAACGACTATTTCATTACTATTACTGAAAGTAAGAAAAGTTTTGAAGATGGAAGTTTTGTAAAGCACAAGATCTTTTTATACAAAGAAGATTTCAATAAATTTATGGAAGCACTGACTGATACTGTCAATCATGTTAAAACAGAACTTATGCCTGATTTTAACTTTGACGAATTTTCTCGCGATCGCTACCATGAAGACCAATCAACAGGTTCAGAATAAAATTTAATATAAATTATCATTATGAAAAAAATAACAAGCGTCATTCTTATTTGTACAACAGCAGTTGTAATGTTGTTTTCGTCATGCAGCAAATCTTCCGATTCGGCAGTGATAAACGATGTCACCGTAAGTATTTCTGTAACCCAAAAGAACAACAATGTGTCCACCGTACTTTCATCAGGAGATAATGTTTTTCAGGACGACTCATTAACCATTTCTGTAACAGTTACCGGTGCAAGCAACAATAATGTGCAGACAGTGAGATTAACTTCTTCAACTTCAGCAACGGATTTAATTCCAACTACAAATGTTTCAGGAACCAGTTCGACCAACACTGCAATAATTGTAGTGCCAAGCACTTCAGGAACGATCACCCTTAATGCCTACGGTACCGGACAAACAGGTAATAATCCCCAAAAGGCAAATTTCACACTTAAAATGTCTCAGATGATTATAACCAATTATACTATCGGGTGCCAGGCAAATTCATCAGAGGGACAATTTTCCGGTGCCATGAGTTCTGGAACTTATTTTCTTTCAACCATACTTCCAAATAATTATGCGCTGGATACAGCTATTGATTTTTGTTTAATAACAATGCCAACTCCACCTTACAATAAAATATCGAGTGCTGCAAGCGTTGATGCTTCATTGGTTTATGGTACAAAATGGGATACTCCATATGTTGCTTTAGGTATGGGTGCAGCACAAAGAATTACTAACTGGCCCGTTCGCAGGCATACTTATTTTAAATTAACGACAATTACAAATGCACAATTTACTGCGGCTTCAAACAGTAATGGTCAAATTGCCCTGCTTATTAAAAACGCTAAAGCTCAAGGTGACCCTACTTCTGAGAGTATTTTTGTTCAGGATAAGAATATTTTGCTTTATAAAACAACCGAGGGAAAATATGGCTTGATGCAAGTAATCAGTCCTACAGGTTCATATAATCCAAGTGGCAGGCCACCGGAAGCTACTTTTGGCGATGCACAGATAGTTTCGATCTATATTTATTAAAAGAATAATTTTATTAAAAGCTGTTCTGATTTTCGGAATGGCTTTTTTATTTACTTTTGATTGATGAAAAAAATAGCAGTTTTTACTTCCGGTGGCGATGCACCCGGAATGAACGCCTGTATCCGCGCGGTAGTGCGAACGGCATTGTTTCACAACATTGAAATAGTTGGAATCATTCATGGATACAACGGAATGATTGCAGGTGATTTTATTCCGATGGATACGCGTTCTGTTTCAAATATCATCCAGCGTGGCGGAACTATTTTGAAGACTTCTCGCAGTGCAGAATTTTTAACTGTTGATGGAAGAAAAAAAGCGTACGATAATTTAGTTAAACAAAATATTGAAGGAATAATTTGTATTGGAGGAAACGGAACTTTTGCGGGAGCAAAACAATTTTTTGAAGAATTCGGAATTCCATCGATTGGCGCTCCGGGCACAATTGACAATGATCTTTACGGAACGGATGAAAGCATTGGATTTGATACTGCCGTGAACACTGCCATGGAAGCGATTGATAAAATCCGTGACACTGCTGAGTCTCACGAACGAGCTTTTTTTATTGAAGTGATGGGACGTCATGCCGGATTCATCGCACTTGCTTGCGGAATTGCCGGTGGCGCGGAGGTAATTCTTATTCCCGAACAAAAACATGAATGGACCAAACTCAAACATCATTTTGCCGGAAAAAATAAAACCAAAAAATCAGTTTCAATTGTTGTTGTTGCCGAAGGTGACGAACAAGGCGGTGCAATGAAAATTGTTGAACACCTCAAAGAATTTATTCCTGATTTTGATCCGAGAGTTACCATTCTCGGACATATTCAGCGAGGTGGTTCGCCAACTGCTTTCGACCGTTTACTTGCATCACGGCTTGGTAATGCTGCTATGGAAGCGCTTCTCCGCGGAGAGAAAAATAAAATGGTGGGAATGGTTGATAATAAAATTGTACTCACTTCTTACGATGACGCCATCAATAAAACAAAACCACTTAATGCGGAATCATTGAGGCTGGTGGATGTGTTTAATGTCTGAGAAAATATTTACATCCAAAGCAAACTCACTCTTGAAAGTCCTCCATTATGTCTTTACGGAATCTTAGACAATAGAATAAACAGGACTGTTATGCTTATCAAACTAATGAAAATTCCGCCAAATGCATAACCTATACCCTTGTATTCATCAGGATTCATGGCAATTTGTATTAAACCAATAAGACATAAAATAAATGCTGGAATCCCAAGAATTAATAAGAATAAAAATTCAGGAGCTACAAAAGCTAACGCTATTCCTAACAAACTTATGATTGAAAGAATAAAACCTATAAACCCAGCCTTGTTAATTTTAGTTTGATCGAAATAATTGTTTTTTATTGGTGCTCTTTTTTTTCTGATACTTTCTACTTTGATATTTTTTCTTTCAAATATTTTTTGAAACGAAAGAGATTTACTTTTTTGAATTTCCGGTAAAATAATTTTCTCTTTTGAAACACTTGCTACTGCAATTTCAGGATTCTCAGTTTCAATTATTTTTAACTCAGGTTTGGCGGCATTAGATTTTGCAATGGTTTCAGCGTATTTATTTTCTTCAACTTTTATTTTTTTTCGGAACCCGAATTTTTGTTCGGTGTTGCACGAAAAAATAAAAATCAAACAAAGAAATAAAAGAGAAATCGTGTTTTTCATTGCTGAAGAAATATATAACGAATGTAGATAATTATTTTTATTACCATTTTAAGTGACAGTTTTCAGTCTTTCATTTTCATATTGAAAAATAAATTCCTTTTCTGAAACATGAATTACTTTTTTCTTATCCCGCTGTTCCAATCCAAACTGGTAAGCCTTGTCGTAGTAATGCAAAACAATATCGAGCCATTCTTTCATCTCGTTATTTTCAAGGTGTGTAACCGCTTGCCTCATTAATAAATTTCCCAAACGTTTCTCTAATTTTTCAGTTGATGCGATAAGTAGATTTTTATCGAATTTTCCATATGTATTTAAAATATTTGCAGCACGTTTGTCAAAACTTTTTTCAATGAAATACAAATTTGCATTCCGGAGTTGGTTATAAAATTTATCAGGCATCTTTATTTTCCCTGTGCTACGGCTTTCATCTTCAATCCAAACATCTTTATCTAAATCAAGTATTGAAATCTCTTCGGCAAGATCATTTTCAAATTGCTCCTGTGTTGGTTGAGCCGGCATATTTATTCCGCCAAATGCAGAGCCACGGTGGTTTGCCAGACTTTCAATATCAATTATCTGTTTTCCTTTTTCTTTAAGTTGAATCAAAATTTCTGACTTACCTGTTCCGGTATAACCGCCAATAACTTTCATCTTCAAATCAGATTCAAGAACAGACAAAACATGTTTTCTGTAAACTTTGTATCCGCCAACCAAAACTTTCACATCAAATCCTGCAGAATGCAAAACATAAGACATAATGCGGCTTCGCAGCCCTCCGCGAAAACAATGGATCAATATTTTTTTCTCCGGAAATTGCTTGTATGCCTGTTTTATCATTTCAAAAAATTTTGGTCCTGTAAGCTGGTAACCAAGGATCACAGCCTTCTCGTGACCTTTTTGTTTGTAACAAATTCCTACAAGTTTTCTTTCTTCATCATTCAATATCGGAAAATTTAATGCGTTACAAATATGTCCTTGCTTGTATTCACCTTCACTGCGCACATCAAGCACCGGCAGCGATTTCCGTAAATTTAAAAACTCATCAATTGCGATATTTTGCAGTACTGCCATTTTATGCTGGCGAAGATAATGTCTGTAAAATGTTAATTCAATTTTATAAATATTTGGCTCATCATTAAAACGTATGGAAAAAAAATCGAAATTCGCAGCCAAATAAAATGGAAGAAAAAGTTTTCATTATTGATTTCGGTTCGCAATACACGCAGCTCATCGCCCGCAGACTGAGGGAACTTCACGTTTACTCGGAAATTTATCCCTGCACTCATTTACCAAAATTGGATGAAGATGTGAAAGCAATTATTTTATCAGGCAGTCCGTATTCCGTGAATGACGGCATTTTACCTGATGTTGATCTGAATCAATACCGTGGAAAATATCCGTTGCTTGGAGTTTGTTACGGAGCACAGCTTCTGGCAAAACAAAATGGTGGAATTGTTGAAGCATCAAAAATCCGTGAATATGGAAGAGCTAAACTTAAGTTGATAAATGACAAAATTTTGTTCAGCGATATTTCAATTGATTCACAAGTTTGGATGAGCCATGGCGATACAATAAAAAAAGTTCCTGAAAATTTTAAAGTGATCGCAGGTACTGATTCGGTTGAGGTTGCTGCATTTAAAATTGACGGGGAACCAACTTATGCCTTACAATTTCATCCCGAAGTTACACACAGCACTGATGGAAAAACATTGCTCCTCAATTTTATAAAAAATGTTGCCGGACTTTCACAATCGTGGACTCCAAAACATTTTATTGAAGCCACAACAAATGAACTGAAAGAAAAACTTGGTGATGATAAAGTGGTGCTTGGCTTGTCGGGTGGTGTAGATTCATCTGTTGCAGCAGTGCTGATGAAAGAATCCATTGGAAAAAATCTGACGGGAATTTTTATTGACAATGGTTTGCTGCGTAAAAATGAATTTGAAAATGTTTTGCACGCTTATAAAAATATAGGACTGAATGTGATCGGTGTGGATGCAAAGAAAAAATTTATTGCTGCACTGAAAGGCATTTCTGATCCCGAAAAAAAAAGAAAAACGATAGGCAGGGTTTTCATTGAAATATTTGATGAAGAAGCAAAAAAATTAACAGGAATAAAATGGCTCGGACAAGGAACTATCTATCCGGATGTGATTGAAAGTATTAGTGTAAAAGGTCCGTCAGCAACCATCAAATCACATCACAACGTGGGCGGGCTTCCCGAAAAAATGCACCTCAAAATTGTGGAACCTTTGCGGATGCTTTTTAAAGATGAAGTACGTGCGGTGGGAACATCTCTTGGAATTGATGACATTATTTTAAAACGTCATCCGTTTCCCGGTCCCGGTTTGGCAATAAGAATAATCGGTGATGTTACAGAAGAACGGACAAAAATACTTCAGGATGCTGACGATATTTTTATCTCTGAATTGAAAAATAAAAATTTATACGATTTGGTTTGGCAAGCCGGAGCAATTTTGTTGCCGGTTCATTCTGTAGGTGTGATGGGTGATGAGCGTACTTATGAGCAGGTGATTTGTTTGCGTGCTGTTACATCTGTGGATGGAATGACTGCTGATTTCAGTCATCTTCCGCATGATTTTCTCG
>Ga0207056_1117_pt1 | contig 11686 bp, 9 predicted proteins | sample Alteio_BWMinCont_58_FD_153289 | JGI IMG/M metagenome (GOLD analysis project Ga0207056, IMG submission 153289) | Enriched cells from forest soil in Barre Woods Harvard Forest LTER site, Petersham, Massachusetts, United States -... | ecosystem: Environmental > Terrestrial > Soil > Temperate forest >... | reverse complement strand
TAAGCATCACGCTCAACGGACGCGTACTTGTACCGGGCGAGGAATATATTGTGGATGCCGGTTGCCCGTATGTTACAGGAAATTTTGACTTGCTTTTTGTTGATTCATCTATGATTGACAATCCAGCGGAATTCGATTATTTCTCAAAAAAATATTTGCGTACAACTTTTCTTGTTGTTGATAGAATCAAAGGAAAAGATTTCATTAGGAAAGAAAATTCAGAAAAAGTTTTTAAGAATCTTATAAATGCAAAAGGTTTGATCTATTCAAATGAAGAAAAGCTTACGTGGACAGAGGCTACCGAATGGGCTAAGTTCCCGGTAATTTATTTTATGAAAGGAGTGCTGAAGCATGAATATGAAAAAATAAATATCGTTGTTGAATCAGAACTCATTCCGCAAAGCACACAAAATGTTATCGGGTATATAAAAGGTACTCAGTTCCCAGATTCGTTCATTGTTTTCAGTGCTCATTACGATCACCTTGGCATGATGGGAAAATGGGCAATGTTTCCCGGTGCCAACGACAATGCAAGCGGTGTTGCCATGATGCTCGACATCATGAAATATTATGCAAAAAACAAACCGAAATTTTCAATCGCATTCATTGCATTCAGCGGAGAAGAGGCAGGTTTGTTCGGTTCTTATTATTACACGCAGCATCCGCTTTTTGACATGAAAGATATTTCGATACTTCTCAATCTCGACCTGATGGGAACAGGAGATAAAGGAATGACAGTAGTTAATGCAACTTTGTTTCCGAAAGAATTTCAGAATTTACAACTGATAAATATTACAAAAAATTATTTGCCGGTAATAAATTCAAGAGGTAAAGCGCAAAATTCCGATCATTATTATTTCAGTGAGAACGGTGTTAAAGCATTCTTTTTTTACCTCATGGGCGATTACCATTTTTACCACGATGTTTATGACCTTCCGGAGGCACTAACCCTTAGTAAATATAACGAGGCATTCAAACTTATTGTTGATTTTGTAAATGATTATTGCAGTCAGCAATAACAGTTTTACTTGAATTTCTCGATTCAATTCGTTAAAATTACAAAATAAATAACATTTGCTGTTATGGCTTTGTTCGGATCTCTTTTATACTGGTATTTAAAAAAGCGTGAATCGGGTATCCGGAATTTCATGGAAAATCCTCATGAAGTTCAAGGTCAGCTATTGACTTCTCTCATCGAAAAAGCAAAAAATACCGAGTGGGGAAAAAAGTTCGAATATAAAAGCATTAACTCGCTTGACGATTTTAAAAATCGTGTTCCGGTTGGAAATTATGAAACGCATAAGCCATACATCAACCGCATGTTGCGTGGCGAACAAAATATTTTATGGTCGAGCGAAGTGCGGTGGTTTGCAAAATCATCAGGAACCACAAGCGCCAAAAGTAAATTCATTCCGATAACTTATGAATGCCTTGATGAATGCCATTTTCAGGGAGGCAAGGATACCATATTTTTTTATTTGATGAATAACCCTGAATCAAATGTTTTGAATGGAAAAGGTTTGATAATGGGAGGAAGCCATCAAGTAAATAAATTTTATTTCGACCAGAATTTTTACGGAGATCTTTCTGCTGTGATGATGCAAAATCTTCCTTTCTGGGCACATTTTTTCAGAACACCTGAACTCAGCATCGCCCTCATGGATAACTGGGATGAAAAAATAAATAAGATGGCGAACGCCACGGTTTTTGAAGATGTGACAAGCATCAGCGGTGTTCCTACATGGACACTTGTTCTCATTGAAAAACTTTTTGATCTTACTGGAAAAAAAGATGTTTCTGAAATATGGCCTAACCTCGAATTGTACATTCATGGCGGTGTAAGTTTTACTCCATATCGCGATAAATTTAAAAAACTTATCAATTCATCAAAAATGAATTATCTTGAAACATATAATGCCTCCGAAGGTTTTCTCGGAATTCAGGATATGAATAAAAGCGATAATATGTTGCTGATGCTCGACTATGGAATTTATTTTGAGTTTATGCCGATGGAAGAATACGGTAAAGAATTTCCTGAAACATTATCGCTTGATGAAGTGAAACCGGGAATAAATTATGCACTAGTTATTTCGAGCAACTCAGGTTTGTGGCGATACCTGATCGGTGACACGGTAAAATTTTCTGAAATAAATCCATACCGTTTTAAAATTACAGGAAGAACAAAACATTTCATAAATGCTTTTGGTGAAGAACTGGTGATTGAAAATGCCGACCATGCCATTTCAAATGCCTGCAAAAAAATGAATGCGCACATTACCGATTACACGGCTGCACCGGTTCATTTTGTAAATAATCAAAACGGTGTTGGTGCTCATGAATGGCTGATTGAATTCGACCGCGAGCCACATTCCATAGAGATATTCACTGATCAATTGGATCATGAATTAAAATCAGTTAATTCCGATTATGAAGCAAAACGTTTTAAAGACATGGCAATGACAAAGCCCATTGTTCACGTTTTACCCAAAGGAACTTTTACAAGCTGGATGAAAAAATCCGGCAAACTCGGAGGTCAGCATAAAGTTCCTCGATTATCAAACAACCGCCAGTATGTTGATGAAATTTTGCGTTTTCGCGTAGCACAAAGTTGAAATTCATGATCAGAAAATTTTACCTGAGTATTATTTTTATTTTATCATTCACTTTTGTTTTTTCTCAAAGTATTGAAATACAAAGAGGAGATGCTCATTTCGAATTTTTTCAATTCAAAGAGGCTGTTCAGGATTATGAAGCGGCTTTGAAATATTATGTGCCAAGTTCAGAATTATATTTATACGACAGGCTTTCGCAAAGTTGCAAATATTCTTTTCAGTATAAAAAAGCGGAAGAATATTTTTCAAAACTTATCAGGCTTGGCGATAAATCCACCAATCCTGACGTGTATCTTGATTTTGCTGCCATACTGAAGATAACCGGTCAATATGCCCGGGCACGAGATCAATATCGGTATTACCTTACACTTTTTCCTGACGACATTTATGCAAATGCACAATTGAAAAGTTTGTCGTGGGCTGAAAAATTTAAAGATTCATTGAGAAATTTTACTGTACTTCCTACCAATCTTGATATTGCCGGACAAAGTCTCGGTTATTGTTTTTTTGAGAACGGATTAGTGTATTCAGCATCAAAAAATAAAATCGGTAAAGACAACTCAGTGATGATGTATGATCTTGATTTTGCAGAAATAAATGATTCGGTAACTTTTGTTGAAGGTGAAAAATACATGGATGAAATTTCATTTGAAACCAACGAAGGTTCGCCAAGCGTAAGCGATGACGGCATGTTAATTTATTTCACGGCAAATGCCATGAAATTCAAATCAGGTATCGTGACAAAAAAAATCGGCAATATTGAAATAAGTTCTGACGGTGTTTCCAATTTGAAAATTTATGTAGCAAGGTATGAGAACGGTAAATTTGTAAACCCGCAGGAGTTGCCTTTCAACAACAAAGAATACAATTGCACACATCCATGCATTACCGGCAACGGCAACACATTATATTTTGCTTCCGATATGCCAAAAGGATTTGGAGGAATGGATTTGTATAAAGTTATACGCGGTACTGACGGGAAATGGGGCAAGCCCGAAAACCTTGGGGCATCAGTAAATACAACAGAAAATGAAATGTGGCCATTTGTGATGAACAATGTTTTATTTTTTGCATCAAAAGGATTTAATGGTTTTGGCGGATATGATCTTTTTCAGTCGAAAATAAATCTCGGAATCCCGACTGCTCCGGTAAATATGGGCAAGCCGTTTAATTCATCGCATGATGATGTAGCATTTATTTGCCGACCTGACGGAAGAACCGGATATATTTCTTCCAATCGTGATAATGATGAAGGAACAGATAAAGTTTATTATTTTATGGATAATGCTTTTGTACATATTGTAACAAAACCTGTAATAGCCTCCGCTGAAAAAACTGAAAAAAAAGTTGAACAGGTTGTGAAAAAAGTTGAGCCGCCACCTGTAATTGCTCAGAAACGGGTGATTGAAAATAAACCGAAAACGGAGCCTGCAAAGCCGTTTGTAAAAATAATTCAAAAAGATACGACACCTAAAATTGTTGTTACAAAACTTACGCCTGAAAAGAAAATTCAGCAACCAAAAAAAGCTACTGATGATGAACTGACAAAAATTTCTTTCGGGAAAGTGATATTCAAATTCAATGATGCATCCATTCCGCCATCATCTTATGTTGCGCTCGATTCCGCAATAAAAATTTCACGCATCAGCAAGTCGGTGAAAATTGAAATCAATGCACACACCGATTGCCGCGGAACAAATGAATACAACCAAAAACTTTCGGACCGAAGAGCAGCCACAGCTAAAAATTATTTACTGAAGAAAGGAGTTTCTGCTTCGCGAATTATTACTCATGGATTTGGTGAAACAAAATTATTAAACAATTGCAGTGATGGTGTTGATTGCACCGAAGAACAACATGCGGTGAACAGAAGGGTGGAGATCAGGATTGTGAAATGATTGTCTAATGATTCCTGTCAATAATATATTCCACAAGCATTTTCAGGTTTGTTGCCGAGCCGTTGTTTGAAACAGAATTTAAAATTTCGAGTGCATCATTTTTATAATCTTCCATTTTCTTTTTCGCGTAATCAATTCCTTTGTGCTCGTTCACCAACTTAATCACCTCAGCAATTCGTTTTTTATTTGTGTTGTGATTTTTTATTGAATTGATAATATAACTGCGCGTTGATCTGTCGGTATTATTAATGGTGTAAATAATCGGAAGCGTTAATTTTTTTTCTTTCAGGTCAATGCCGGTAGGCTTGCCAATGTCATCATCGCCATAATCAAGCAGGTCATCTTTTATTTGAAATGCCACTCCGATCTTTTCGCCAAACATTTTCATCTTTTCAGTTTCATCATTCGTTGCTCCCGCTGATGCCGCGCCAATTGAACAACAAGCTGCGATCAGAGAAGCAGTTTTTTTGCGGATGATGTCATAATAAACTTCTTCTGACAAATTTAAATTTCTCGTTTTTTCAATCTGAAGTAATTCTCCTTCACTCATGGCACGCACGGCATCACTCACAATTTCGAGCAAAAGAAAATCTTTGTTTTTTACTGCCAGCAACAATCCGCGCGAAAGCAAATAATCGCCAACCAACACGGCAATTTTATTTTTCCATAATGCATTGATGGAAAAAAAACCTCTGCGTTCATCACTGTCATCAACCACATCATCGTGAACCAAAGTTGCGGTGTGCAACAATTCAACCAAACTCGCACCGCGGTAAGTTGATTCGTTTACACCCTGAAAAACCTGAGCTGATAAAAAAACAAACATCGGACGAACCTGCTTGCCCTTGCGTTTCACGATGTAAGTCATGATGGTATCCAGCAACGGAACAGAACTTTTCATCGCCTCCCTGAATTTTATTTCAAACAGTTCGAGTTCCTTCGCAATTGTTTTTTTTATCTGGTCGAGCTGACTCACGGATGCAATTAAAAGAAAAATTTGATTTGATTTATTCTTAAATGAAAATACACATCAAAATATTACATGAGAATTATCATGCGGATTTCCTGGATTCTCGTTTTTTCAGTTGTGAGAATGGTAAACCTGAAACGCCCTATTGTTATTGTTTCTCCCCGCGAAGGAATATTCCCGTGATTTGAAGTGATGAAACCTCCTAATGTTTGGTAATCGCCTTCAGGAATAGTAAATTCATATTTATTATTGAGGTAATCAATTTCCAACCGCGCATTAAATAAAAATTCTTTTTCACTTATTTGTTTTTCGGTGAGTTGTTCCACATCGTGCTCGTCTTCTATCTCGCCAAAAATTTCTTCCATGATGTCTTCGATGGTAACGATGCCGGCTGTTACGCCAAGTTCATCAACAACCAGCGCGATGCTTTTGTGTGTTTTGGTAAAGGTGTTCAGCAATTCATTTGCCGGCATCACTTCCGTAGCCACTTCGATGGGAATTAAAATGGAATGGATATTTTGCGGCTTATTAAAAATATCTTTCTGATGAACATATCCGATGATATTGTCAATCGTTTCATGATGAATCAGTATCTTCGATAATCCTGTTTCAACAAATTTTTCATAAAGTGAATTAGTATCGGATACGTCATTTACACTCACAATTTCAGTTCTCGGAGTCATGCAATCACGTACTTTTGCATTTGCAAAATCGAGCGCGTTCTTAAAAATTTCGGTGTTCACTTCTCCTTCTTCATGGAGGTCTTCAACACTGTCGTTCACATATTGGTCGAGGTCAACTTTTGTAAATACAGGCGATTCTTCAGAAAATTTCAATCTGAAAAAATTATTGAGAATAAATTTTGCAAGCCACATTATTAAATGCACCAATGGCCAGAAAAAATAATACGCGAGTAGAAACGGAAAAGCAAATACGATAAGAATAATATCAGGATTTATCCGGAACAACATTTTGGGAATAAATTCTGCTGTTACCAAAACAATAATAGTTGAAACGATGGTTGAAATAAACAGAAGAATTAGTGTTGTATGGTGCTGGTAAGGAATAAATTTAATCAACATTGGCTTGAGAAAATCTGCCATGTAAATTCCATAAATAACAAGCCCGGCATTGTTGCCAACAAGTGTTGTACTTATAAATTTAGAAGGATTATTTACAAATGGCGAAAGTATTTTTGCCGAAAAATTTCCCTGTTTGTTTTTAAGTTCGATGAGAAGTTTGTTGGCTGAAATAAATGCGATCTCCATTCCCGAAAAAAATGCGGAAATTAAAATGCTGGCAATAATTAATGGAATCAATGAGGTGTCCATTTTTCAAAGATACATAATTTGATTTTTCATTTTAAGAGAATTGATAACAGAAGATTCAACCTGTTTTTATTTTTTTATTTTGAAATAAAAAATGATGCCGCACAAAACGGAAAGAATAAAAAACATATACGCTTTTCCGTCCACAAAATTTTCAAATAAACAAATGTAAGCACCTACCAACACTGATGTTATTGCGATGATGAGCCAATTGTAAATGATGAATTTTTGCATTATTTTTTCAGGCTGATGGTTCCTTTTATTTTAAAGATTTTATATTTGTCGAATTCGGTACTCGATTCAAATCCTTCTCCCATAATGATCTCGGTGGGTGTGGTAATGCGAACAGCTTTTTCTGAATAAATTCTTTGGGTGTTCTCATCCCAAAATAATTCTTCGGTGTTCAACGTATCACCTTTGATATTTACAAGCACCACGTCATTTCTGGCTACCATTCTTTTTTCACGGTCGTAACGGATTGCATATTTCGAATGAAGATAACTTTCAACTTTTCTTTTGCGGTTGAAAAAATACGCGGTCAATCCTTTTTTCATTTCGGTATAATTTTTTTCATCATTCGCATACCGTTCCATCAATGGTGCATACACCCGTGCTTTCAGGTATCCCGAGTCGGTGTAATTCATCTGGATGGTTTTTCCGGTTTCTATCGCGAGGTTATTTTTTTCGGTGAATACCTGAACTTGTTCAATATCATTTTCGCATGAAGAGATGATTGAAAAAAGAATGGGAATGATTAGAGTGAATTTTATTTTCAGAAACATTTCTACCGGTATTTATACCTGTCGAACCATTTGTCATTGAATGTAACACCGAGAATGATCCTGAAATAAGTTTCGCGGATGAGGTCATTGCTTGTGGTTCCGCGAACAAAATATTCTCCGGTTATATTCAGTTTTGATTTGAATCTCGCGATTGGGAAACCTGCTCCAAATGAAAATCCTAACATTGAAATATCATATCCATTGGCATTTAAATAACCATTGTCGTATCTTACGCCCAGGCGGTATTCAATTTTTTTAAAATAGGGCACAAGATCTCCCGGTTTTGAAGGAATAAATGTTGCACCGATTGAACCACCCATTGTTTTTTTGAGAGAATCGGTAGTTCCAAAAAAACGGTACATTGACCAATCAGCATAATTCACATCCGCACAAATCAACCATTGATCAATTTTTTCAAAAGAAAAACCAAATTTATATATAGCGGGAATTATTATTTTCCCGCCAACCCCATTATTACTCACAACTGTATCTTTCACTGAATTTATTCCCCCAACTCCTAATGTCCATGCAGTAAAATCCTGTGTGGCGCTTAATGAAGTTGTAAGATTGACGGTGCTGCCAAGCACAAATTGATAAACAGGCTGTTTTTTCTTGTCGTAAAAAGTTTTGTGATATTGAATTCCGTAATCAAATATAATATCACCAATATAGGTGGTTTTCTGTTCTTCTGTATTGTACATATTGTAATCAGGTGGAATTACAATTTGTTTGACAGATTGCAATTGTCCCCAAAGATATGAAGCGTTCACTCCAATTGACAGATCGCGGAATAAAGCAATTCCGGTACCCAAATAAAATTTTGATAAGCCGCCTCTTCCTGAAGTAGTAAGAGTTGTGCCTGGAACCGGGTAATTTACGTTTGATGAAACATTGTAACCCACGCTGCTGTAAGGCTGCAAACCGAACGCCATTCCCCAATGATGTTTTTGCGAAAGTGGAATTCCCACGTTCAGGTAACCGAAAGAATAATTATCAATCACATTTGAAGCGGAACTGTTTTCGATGATTCCGGTCGTGTATTTATAAGAAGCTTCAACAACGGTGTATTTCAAATTTCCATAAGTTGAAGGATTTTGTGAATTGATATCAGTTGATTTGCGGATTCCCTGGCAGGTTTGACCGATGGCACTCAGGAATGCATTTCCTCCAAATTGCAGATCGCCCAATCCCAAAGCAGAGTAAGGTGATTTGGTCAGATCCTGTGTAAATACTGAGGTTGACGTAAGAATTAAAAATAAAGAAAAGGTAATTTTATTCATCCTGAAAATCCAAAATCCTGTTCAATCCGTAAAGAATTAAATTAGGAGCTGCAAATATGTTGCTTTTTATGTGTTTGACAAACAAAGTTGAATCTCCACCGCAAATTAAAGTTTGTAAAGATCCGAACCGTTCTTTATAACGTGAAATGGTGTTATTTATTTCACCAATTATTCCATAAAAAGCACCGGCAAGCAAGCATGATTCGGTAGATGTGCCAATGAAATCATCAATATTTGAAAATTTAATTTCCGGAAGTTTATGCGTAAATGTATGCATGGCATTTAAGCGCATTTGCAATCCGGGTGAAATGGCTCCCCCAAAATAAATATTTTCCGAGCTGATGAAATCATAAGTAATGCAGGTTCCCGCATCGATAACAATACATTTTTCATCCGGAAAAAAATAGTGAGCACCAGCAACTGCTGCAATCCTGTCGGTACCGAGCGTTTCAGGAGTTTTATAATTTAATGTGAAAGGTAATTTTGTTTTTGAATCCAGCTTCAAAAAAGTTGTTTCTGATTTTAATTTTTTCTCAAGTTCAATAGTTTCATTACCAACATTGCATACTATTGATTTTGTAATTTTATTTTTTTTGAAAAGCGATTGCAAAATATTCATTTCAATTTTTTCAAAAACAAAATATTCTTTTAAATCAGAACCTTCAAATATTCCTGATTTGATATTTGTATTTCCAATATCAATTGCCAGTTTTAACATTATTTTTTATCTAAATAAATAAAAAGTGTTTTCATTTTCATAAAAAAATAATTTCCTTAAAGTTGAATAAATTAATTTCTCCTGATGTTTGAACTTTTAGTTTTCCTGATTCATCAATTCCTGTGATGATTCCATCAAAAATGTTTTCTCCTGACCTGTATTTTGCCAACTCATCTTTTTGGTAAAGAACATTTGTATATTCATTCATCAATAATTCGTGATTCGGTTTCATCAGGTCCGCAAATCGTGAATTAAGAATAGTAATTAATTCCGTTTCAAGATTTCTTAAATCTGTAATTTTACTGCCAAGTTTACGAAAAGATATTGCCTTTCTTTCATCGAATATTATTTGATTCACATTAATACCGATACCGATAATGCTGCTTTTTATACTATTTCCCTGAATATTATTTTCTATCAAAATTCCGGCAATTTTCTTTTTATCAACATAAACATCATTAGGCCATTTTATTTTTGTCCGGTTCGGGAAATATGAATTTATTAAATCAAAAACCGAGAGGCAGGCAAATAAATTCAGGTACACTTGTTTATCAGCAAGCGTGTTTGGTGAAGTAATAAGCACACTTAGCAAAAGATTATCCCCGCCTTCGCTTTGCCAGCTATTACCTGACTGTCCTCTTCCATTAGATTGAAACTTTGTTATCACAACTGCACCATGTTCTGCAAGTTTGTTTTCCGCAAGTTCATGCAAAACATCGTTTGTTGATGCTACGGTTTCAAACCGAAATACTTTCGTTCCGATTGTTGGTTGAGATAAATACATCAAATTTCTTACTTTTGTGTCCGAAGATAATAGAATTAAATGGCTAAAAAAGCACCCTCAAAAATAGTAAAGAAAAAAGTTTCAAAAACTGTCCCGAAAAAGATTGCAGTAACCGCGAAGAAGCAATCACCAACAGTTGACATAATAAAAAGTAAAAAATCAAAACCCATGACACGTCCACATAAAACAGGTGAGGACGGGCTCAAACTTGCAAACATTCTTGCAAAAGGAATGTCGGAAAGAAAAGCGGAGGATATTCGTATTCTGGATATGCGGGGAGTTAACGGTGCTTATGCTGATTTTTTTGTGATAAGCCACGCCCAATCAGATAAGCAGGTGGAAGCAATCGCTTCAAGCGCTGAAGATGAATTGCACAAACAAACCGGTGAATCACCCTGGCACCGTGAAGGATTTGAAAATCTCGAATGGGTTCTCCTTGATTATATAAATGTGGTGGCACATATTTTTCAAAAAGCCAAACGTGAGTTTTATGGAGTGGAAGAATTATGGGGCGATGCTGAAATAATAAATTTCAAAGACTGATATTTTTTTGAAAATTTTAAGAAATTAATTTCTGTACTTGCCGTTTTCAAAATGAAAAATTTTATGCGGTTATCTGTTTTTGCATTATTTATCTTTTTCTCAACTGAATTATTTTCTCAAAAAATAAAACGTGATGAGCCATTCTATCTAAGCGGAACAAGCATCCACATGTATTTAAAACAAAATATATTTGATGATTTCGGGTGGCTGAATCCTGAGTTTGCATGCAAAAAAATTGAATTTTATGACGGGCAATATTTTTTTATCATGAATGGAACAGGTATAACAATTGATAAAATTGACAACACTATGATTCGGCTTCAGGGAGGCGGTTCTTCAGCTTTGGTTGAAAAAAAAATGTCCGCTCATAACTGTTTTTACGATTATAATGCTTTGAAAAAAAAATCGGTTTCTGTTAATAAATGGAACCCTGAAAAAACCATCGAAAAAAAAACAGTTGAAGCAAAACATTACAATCCTGAAAGAGAAAAAGGATATTATGTTTTATTCGAAAATCATTTTGTTATAAATACAACATGGAAATGGGAAAAAACAAATGATTCATTGTTCGACATTCCTGATTACAGTTTTTATGAATTTAATTTAACCAACGGTCAGCATCTTATTCTTTATGAAATGAAAAATGAGAAAGGTGGTTTTGAATATTATCTTCAAAATATTTCATATCTGTTTTCATCCGATGGAAAAGGAATAAATTATATTTTGCTCGATATAAATTGCAACGGAATTTTCACAGATACTGAAGATAAA
>Ga0207056_1116_pt1 | contig 11687 bp, 9 predicted proteins | sample Alteio_BWMinCont_58_FD_153289 | JGI IMG/M metagenome (GOLD analysis project Ga0207056, IMG submission 153289) | Enriched cells from forest soil in Barre Woods Harvard Forest LTER site, Petersham, Massachusetts, United States -... | ecosystem: Environmental > Terrestrial > Soil > Temperate forest >... | reverse complement strand
ACAAAAATGTTTATTGTTCTTTTCTATTTTAGACAAATTAATTTTAATGGGACCTTCATCATGCATGGCATCTACCGCATTGTTAATTAAATTAACTAATACCTGATGTATTTGTGTTTGATTTCCCTGAATATAAAGTTCAGTCAAGTTAGTTTCTATCAATACACTTGAAGGAACGGTAGGTTTCAGTAAGGACAGCGCAGCCTCTATCGTATTTTTAAGATTGATGGTTTCGTGGGCTGGTACTTGTTTTCTACTAAATGTTAATATCCTGCTAATTAAATCTCGGCCGCGATGAGAAGCATCAATGATCTTGTTAAGGTTCTGATACTCTTGTGTGTCTTCTTTAATATCTTCTTTTATTAATATGGCATAGCCAGAAATGGCATATAAGATATTATTAAAATCATGCGCAATGCCACTTGCTAATGTTCCAATTGATTGAAGTTTTTGCCCTTGTAATAATGCGATTTCAAGTTTTTGTTTAATATTTTCTGCCCGGTCTCTTTCTGCCATTTCCTTCTTTAAATTATAAACCATGACGCTAAGCTCATGGTTTTTTTGTCTGGCCATCTTATTGTAATAGATGAGTGCGCCTGACAATATGGCCAAGCAAGAACCGATGACAATGACTGACCAAGGCAAATGTCTGTCGTAACGATGGGCAATGAAGAGAAAAAAAATCAATCCGAATAGGGTGGTTAACACAATAAGCAGAGATGAAAGCCAGCTTGACGTCCATTTTGTTTGGTTTTTTACTTCCAGGTTAGGCATTGTGAACATTATAGGGCCCTGACATCATGTCATTCTTCAGTAAAATAATAACAATTAAAAGCGTTTTGTGCATTCAATAATTTAACGCGAGTTAAAAGTTTACGAAATATATTCAATTCTTACATAAGTTATGACATACTTTAAATTCTAATTTCAAGGAGTAACATATGAAGAAAATGATTTTCTTGTTAGCTAGCAGTTTATTAGTTTCTAATGCCTTTGCAGATGTCCCATATTGTGTTGGAGAAGAAGTTAGTGGAGAAAAATCCGCTGCTTTACAACAAGTCATTAAAAGTTTCGCAGAAGAAAATAATTGTGTCATAGGTAATCAAAATTGTATTCATAATTTTGATTCAATTAAATATCACATTTCTTGGTCTGAAGATTGCATAGGTTCCGCAAGACGAGGCAACGATCCAACAGGTTCTACATTCATATGTGATAATGGCGTATGTCATCCGTTTGGGTTCAATTATCCACGCGCTAACTATTAATCATAAAGTTTAATCATAAATCTTTGCTGGCCGGATGCAGTCACATGTATTCGGCCAGCTTTTCTGTCCGCTTTAGGCACCGTTTTTCACTACTGTGCGGTATAAGGGCCCTACAAGTGTTGGTTTAAAACCACCACCGTCATTGTCTTCTAGATTAGGGACATCACTTTTTCCGCTCAAACCATGCCCACACTCTAGAGACACCTGAATGGCGGAGGTGGATCCATCAACTTTTTTTGCCCAATTCTCAATCAATCATGATAATATTTAAGGGATATTTTTTTGGATAGGGTGGATTAGGCGCAGGCGCAGCCGTAGTCCACCGTAGGTCGCTCGATAACAGGACGGCGAAAAATTATTTATTTAGAGGGCGTTATATGCAACTAGCGAAAATTAAAGTATCGGGATTTAAGTCTTTTGTTGATCCGACTACCTTGCCACTTTTAAGCAACCTGACTGCAATTGTGGGGCCAAACGGCTGCGGAAAATCTAACATCATTGATGCTGTTACTTGGGTGATGGGAGAGAGTTCACCTAAATATTTACGAGGTGAATCATTGACCGATGTCATTTTTAATGGTTCTAGTGCCCGTAAGGCCATTGGCCAAGCCTCAGTAGAATTAATCTTTGACAATAGTGATGGCACCATTGGCGGAGAGTATGCCAGGTTTGCTGAAATATCTATCAAGCGCTTGTTAGACCGTGACTCTGATTCCTCTTATTACCTTAATGGCACACGTTGCCGTAAAAAAGACATTGTTGAATTATTTCTAGGTACAGGCATAGGGCCTCGCAGTTATTCAATCATTGGTCAGAACATGATTGCTAAATTAATTGAGGCAAAACCTGATGAGTTGAGAACATATATCGAAGAAGCAGCTGGCATTTCAAAATACAAAGAAAGAAAACATGAGACAGAATTACGCATCAAGCATACACAAGAAAATTTAATGCGGGTAAATGATATTTGTAGAGAGCTAGAAAAACAACTTGCCCATCTAAAGCAACAAGCAAATGTTGCGGAAAAATACAAAGTACTGAAACAACAAGAACGCACCTTGAAAGCAGAATGGTATGGTATTGAATGGCGAGATTTGAATGAGCGACAGGTTTCTCAATCATTGACGATCCAACAACAAGAAACCGCTTTAGAAGCTAAAAATAGTGAGATGTTAACAGTTGAGCAAGCCCATCAGGCGTTACGTGACGAGAGACAAAGTGCGCAAGCTTCTTATCAAACTGTACAAAAGAATTATTATACCCTTGGCAATGAGATTACTCGATTAGAGCAAGAAATAGAACATAATCAAGTCCGCAAAGATGAGTTAGAAAAAGACCTGCTCGCACTCAATCATGATAAAAACACACTAGAAGAATTGATGAATGAAGCAGACGATCATTTAGCTGAAATCAATGAGACACTTAAAGTGAATGGCCCTGCTTATGTTGCTTTGAAAAACAACATCAATGAATTAAAAGCCTCCTTTATTAAAGCGGAAGCTGGATTAAAACATTCCCAAAACGAATGGGATGAATTTCAAAAATATATTGCTGAAACCACACAACGCGCTCAAGTTGAAAAAACAAATATCGAACATTTAGAAAAACGAATGACTTTCTTAGAAAATAGAGAGGCGTCACTAAAGACACAACAAGTCCAATTTAATTTTAACGAATTACATGCTGAAATTGAAAACACCCGGCAAGAAATTAAGCATAATGAGAAAGTGTTATCTGGTAAAAATAATGAATTAAAAACAATTTATCAGGAAATCAATAATATTCAAAATAAAAAACAACAAGCTGAAATCACACTGAAGGCCCTTAATACTGATAAACAAAAATTATTGGGCCAGCTCGCTTCGCTAAATGCATTACAACAAACGGCATTAGGACAAAATGATAATCATGTCCTGCCATGGTTAAAGAAACATCAGCTTGATCGAAATGTGAGACTTGCGCAGCAAGTACAAGTTGAAAAAGGTTGGGAGCTTGCTGTCGAAAAAATTCTTGGAAGCTATTTGCAAGCAATTTGTGTTGATCAAATTGATAATCTAGTGCCACATTTACCCGATTTTAAGAAAGGCCATCTTTGTCTTCTTAATAAGAAGAATTTATCTTCAGAGACAAGACCAAACAATCTTAAGTTAAGCAAGTTACTTGAGAAAATCCATTCAGACTTACCATTAAATGATTTATTAGATGGCATTTATGTCGCAGAATCATTGGAAGAGGCGCATAGATTGGTCTCCTCACTTAAACCGAATGAATCTATTGTCACGCGTGATGGGACATGGGTTAGCAGATCATGGGTAAGATTATTACGTCAAGCAAATCCCGAAGAGAGTATTCTCGAACGAGAGCAAAAGTTAAAATTACTCTCTAGTCAATTAAGTGACATTGAGAAAAAACATAAAGTCATTGAAGAAGAAATTGCTACTTATCAAGATAATTTGCGCGAGCAAGAACAAAAACGCGACATGATGCAGCGTATCATTCATGAACAGCAAACACGCGTCCTGGAACATCAAGCAAAAAATAAATTACAACAGGAAAAATTATCTCAATGGCAAACCCAAACAGAAAAATACAAAAAAGAACAAGATGAGTGTCATCAAGAACTCATAGCTGCGTCAGAACATTTAACAAAATCACGTCAAGCACAGCAAGAAGCCTTATCATTATTAACAAACCAAACAGAAAAGCGTGACACATTAATCAACCATCGAGAAAATTTGCGCGAAAAAGTCAATGCTATCCAGGAACAAATGGACCAACAAAAAGATGAATTACACACCCATGAAATCAAAGTAGAAACAGCGAAATCACAAAAAGCATCCTTAGAACAAAACAAAGTGCAATTAAAAAACCAAATTATCAATCTCAATGCTCGTCATGAAAGCTTAACGCAAAATTTATCTCATGTCCCCCCCAACTGATGATTTAAAGAAAGCGTTGTCTCAAACGCTTGATCATCATGTTAAGGTTGAATCTGAGTTAAAATCATCTCGTCATCAGGTTGAAGCCGTAGAAGAAAAGCAAAGACATTTAGATGACAAGCACCATGCCCTCGAACAAGACATTAATGCTATCCGTTATCAGTTAGAACGCTTAAGGGTCGAACGCGAAGGTTGGAAAGTCAAAGCAGATACTTTAATAGAACAACTTAGTGAGACAACATTCACATTAGACCAGGTGTTAAAGACCTTGCCTGACGAAGCTTGTCCGCATGAATGGCAAACAAAATTAGAACAAACCATAAACCGTATTGACCGTCTTGGCCCAATCAATCTTGTTGCCATTGATGAATACACGACTTGCCTGAAAGAAAAGAGTATTTAGATAAACAAGTAGACGACTTGCAACATGGACTTGCTAATCTGCAAGAAGCCATCGGTAAAATTGATAAAGAAACTCGCACGACATTTAGAGAAACGTTTGATAAGGTAAACCAACATTTTCAAAATTTGTTCCCAACGATTTTTGGTGGCGGCAAGGCCTATCTTGAATTAACAAGTGATGACCTATTAGAAACAGGCATTACCGTCATGGCTTGTCCTCCTGGCAAACGAAATAGCACGATTTATCTGCTATCTGGCGGAGAAAAATCTTTAACGGCATTAGCATTTATTTTCTCAATCTTTCAATTAAATCCTGCACCATTTTGCTTATTAGATGAAGTTGATGCTGCTTTGGATGATGCCAATGTATTAAGATTTACTAAGCTTGTTAAAATGATGACGTCAAAAACACAATTTATTTTTATCAGCCATAACAAAATAAGCATACAGATGGCAGAACATTTAATTGGCGTCACCATGAATGAACCCGGTGTGTCGCGTTTGGTGAGTGTTGATATTGAAAAAGCCATTAGTCTCACGGTGGCATGATGGCTGAAGAAAAAATATCAAAAATAATCAGCACGTTACGTGAACAAATTGAAGAACATAGTTACCGTTACTATGTGCTGGATGATCCAAAAATTTCTGATGCGGCATTTGATGAGCTTTTCAAAACATTACAACAATTAGAAAATGAGCACCCGGAATTCATCACGCCGAGTTCACCAACACAGCGCGTCGGTGCGCCACCATTAAAGGCTTTTGCCGAAGTTGAGCATTCTGTTCCCATGCTATCATTGGAAAATGCATTTGATGATAAAGACATTTTTGATTTTGAAAAAAGATTAATGGACAAGCTTAAAATCAAATCATCCATTGAATTTTGTTGTGAGCCAAAGCTAGATGGCGTCGCAATCAATATTCGTTACGAACAGGGCCGCTTGATACAAGCCGCAACACGAGGGGACGGCCAGACAGGTGAAGATGTCACTGAAAATATCAGGACAATTAATACCGTCCCTCTGACATTACGAGGCGATCGCCACCCGGAACTGTTAGATGTGCGTGGTGAAGTGTTTATGTCAAAGCAAGGTTTTTTAAAATTAAATACACTGGCCCAACAAAAAAGTGAAAAAATATTTGCTAATCCGCGCAATGCTGCCGCTGGAAGTTTACGTCAATTAGATTCAAAAATTACAGCAAAGAGACCACTAGAAATTTATTTTTATGGTATAGGCGCAATAAAATATGATTCAAAACAAAAACCGATGTTACACTCAGAAATCTTGCTACAACTCGCCCAATGGGGCCTTAGAACAAATCCTTTAATTGAAGTCCATCAAGGTGCCGGACCTTGTTTGCATTATTATGAACGCTTAAAAACTAAAAGAGAAAATTTAGCTTATGACATTGATGGGGTTGTTTATAAAGTCAATTCTTTACAATGGCAAGAACAATTAGGTTATGTCTCACGTGCGCCACGTTTCGCCATCGCGCATAAGTTTCCTGCTGAGGAGGTATCAACACTTATTGAAAGCGTAGAATTTCAAGTTGGAAGGACAGGTGCATTGACGCCTGTTGCCCGTTTAAAACCTGTCCATGTACATGGTGTCATTGTGAGTAATGCTACGTTGCATAATATGGATGAAGTCAAACGTAAAGATGTACGCATGGGCGATACCGTCATCGTAAGACGTGCAGGCGATGTTATCCCTGAGGTCGTGCGTGTTGTCTTGAACAAAAGACCACGTGATGCACAAGTGATCCATCTCCCAAAATATTGTCCAGTTTGTCATTCACACATTGAGCATATACCGAATGAACCTGTCGCACGTTGTCGTGGTGGTTTATTTTGTGAGGCACAACGCAAAGAAATGATTAAACATTTTGCTTCACGAAGGGCGATGGACATTGAAGGGCTAGGGGACAAATTAGTCGATCAATTAGTAGAAAAAAACATCATTAAGACCGTTGCAGATATTTATCAATTAACATTGGAAGGACTATCATCGCTTGAAAGAATGGGCCAGAAGTCCGCACAAAATTTACTTGATCAAATTGAAAAGAGCAAAACAACAACATTGGCCCGCTTTTTATATGCCCTTGGTATTCGGGAAGTAGGGGAGGCGACAGCGAAACAACTGGCAGGACATTTTGGTGACCTTGATAAAGTAATGGAGGCATCGGAGGAGATATTACAGATGGTCAGTGACATAGGGCCTGTGGTTGCCATGCATATTACACAGTTTTTCAATGAAAAACATAATCAAGAAGTGATACAACAATTATTGCAGCAAGGCATCCATTGGCCAAAGATCAAGGCCAAACAATCACTTCCCTTGCAAAATAAAATTTTTGTGATCACTGGTACGTTATCACATTTATCACGCGATGAAGCCAAGGAAAAATTAGAAAGTTTAGGGGCCAAAGTAACCAACACAGTGTCATCTAAAACAAGCTATGTTGTCGTTGGAGAAAACCCGGGTTCGAAATTAGAAAAAGCACAAGCTCTGGATGTCACCATATTAGATGACCGAGCTTTTCACTCATTTATAGAAAAATATAAACCACTATAGATCTTCAGATAAATATTTTGGAGGAAAAGATTAGGTATTGATAACAGCCGAATAAAGCGCGAGGAGCGACCGGAGGCCGACGAGCCATCGGCTGTTATCAATACCTAATCTTTTCCTCCAAAATATTTATCTGAAACAGTATATAACGAGATCTTTTTTATGCAAAGAAACCATTCGTCTTTAATTCCCGGCCAACATTTGGATGAGATTTACCATCAAATTGATTTGTTGAAAAATAAACGTTTAGAGTTTGAAAACAAATTGAAAGACCATCACTTACTACATGACAATATTGTTGATGATCAATGTAAAGAAAGTGTCATCAATGAAGCAAAACAAGTCATTTTTGTAATTGAAAAATTAATAGCAAGAAGAAACCATATCGTCCTCACTTACAAAAACATCAGGCAAGAGACGCATGAGCGAATACTTGAAATCAAAAAACAATGTCATGACGATGAGGGCACGACAAAAATCTGGGCATTTAATAGCTTAGTCAAACTTGAAGAAAAATATACTATTTATCTGGCCAATGTAGAAAACTATCTTTTAAACATGATCAACGCTTCGATATCATATCTCTTTTTGTTAGAAAAAAAAGAAAATATCCTAAGCCCATTGGCCTCAGGATGTGCTGCTATTAATGACAATCCCAAAAATTTCAAAATACACCTCGAATTAAAAGCAACCTTAGAAGATATCATCAGAGAAGTATCAAAAGTCAAAATAGAGCAAATTGAAATATTATCAAAAGTATTGGTCCGCGGTTCATTAAAAAATAATTTGGGAGAATGTAATGATTTGATAAAAATAGACCATTATATTTCTTGTTATCACAGACAATTCCCTAAACATCATTTTTTCTCTCAACTAATCCATTACCATCCTGTGCAAAACGACAAACAAATAAATGGCAGGTTAGCAATATTAAGGCCATTGGTCTTTCTATATAAAAAACATGAGCAAAGAAAAAACATGCCACAATATCAACATAAATTTAACGTCTTAGCAGCGTGTCTTTCTTATTTGTTTTGTATTGATGATGACAAATCTATTTTCAAGGACAAACTTCAAACCATTGACGCCTTATTTTTAAAAGACAAAGAAATCAATACAATTAATCAGTATAAAAATGTGTTAATTGAAAATAATAATAAAACTAAAACTTGTAAGCTTTATGAAGAAACAAAGCGGCTTTTTGAGAAAGACAATCATTATGAGAAAGGAAAACTAGATTTGTGTCTTTTAATAGACGGACCGCCTAACGTCGCCGAAAGAATTTCTATGAGAACGTCACTGTGAATCATGGGTGAGTAGTTCACGCATTTTTGCTTTAATCACGTCAATGGCAATTCTATTATTGCCACCTCTTGGCACAATGATGTCGGCATAACGCTTTGATGGTTCGATAAATTGTAAAAACATGGGCCGTACGGTTTCTTCATATTGCGCTAACACAGAATCTAACGACCGTTCACGCTCTTTAATGTCTCTCTTTAAGCGCCGTATCAAACAAATATCGAGTGCTGTTTCCATAAAGATACGGATGTCCATAATTTCTCGCAAGGAAGATTCGGCAAATAATAAAATACCTTCAATGATAATAATAGAATGTCCGCCGATGTGCCGAGAAAACTTTTCCCTCATGTGCTGCGAATGATTGTAAACTGGTACTTCAATTGACCTCCCTGCTTGCAGTTGAAGTAAATGTTCAACAAGCAATTGATGGTCAAATGCATCGGGATGGTCGTAATTTATTTTAGCGCGTTCTTCAAAAGGAATATCTGCATGGTCTTTATAATACGAGTCTTCTGAAATAATGACGACTTTTTCCGACCTTAACTCATTGACTATTGTGTTAGCTAAAAGGCTTTTTCCTGAGGCAGAAGCTCCCGATATACCAATGATGATCGCATTTTTTTTATTCACGCAAATTTTTCCTCTATACTTCGTTTTAACAGCACATATATGGCACCTTGACTACCATGCAACGTATCAGCAGAGCAAAATGCTAAAACAGCCCGTGTACTTCGTAACCATATATTCAATTTTGATTTTAAAATAGGTGTGTTATTAGAACGTTTTCTTCCATGAATGATCAACACCACACGACTATTTTTTCTTAAACAGTTAGACAAAAACTGTATCAACGATGCTCTAGCTATTTCTACAGTCATGCCATGAAGGTCAATCATGGCGTCGACATTATATTGGCCTTTGCGTAAATTGCGAAGGACTTTGTAAGAAATGCTATCTTGTTTATACGATAAAAGGGTGTCACTGGTAACTTGCGGATGATCACTCGCTTCGGTGAAGTCAACAAGTGGCGCTGCTTTTTGGCTTGTCATTTCCTGAGGTCGTTTGACGATAACATGCCGTTCAACTTTTTCATTTTTTATGTTTAAAGGCTTAACGCCCTGCATGGCATGCGTCAAAAACGCCTTATCCTCTTGATTTACATCTTTTTTCTTACTCATAAAATTTATTATAAGCTAACCTGGCACTCCTTTCAGTAATTGGGGATAATATTTTTTAGCAGTTCCCGCTGGCTAGCGGTTTCTAGGGTGGATTAGGCGAGTTGATGTAGAAATGAAATTAAATTTTTCTTTTTTAGGTCAAATAATATACAAATAGGATAGACTATGGATTCTATATATCGTTTTATTTTTGAAAATAAGCCAATTCGGGGCGAATTTGTTCAATTACAAACTAGTTTTCAATCAATTATTGCGCAACATGCCTATCCCGGGCCTATTCGAAAATTATTAGGTGAAAGTTTATGCATAGCGGGGCTATTGTGTGCCATTTTTAAATTTAAAGGGCGTTTATCAGTGCAATTTCGGGGGGAAGGAAAATTAAAATTTTTATTGGCACAATGTGATCACCAGTTTAATTTAAGGGGACTCGCTAAATGTGAAGATGATTTATCTGAAAAAGAATTGATGGTAGCCTTAAACCAAGGGATACTTGTCATTATGATAGACGGGGCCCCAAACCAAAAACGCTACCAAGGCATTGTGTCCTGGCAAGGTAATTCTATGGCCGAATCGATAGAAAAATATTTTCAGCAGTCAGAACAATTGCCCACAAAAATTTGGTTAGCTGTTGATGAGAGGAAAGCAGCTGGTTTTTTGTTACAAGTTATTCCTTCAAAAGACCATTCAGAGGAAAACTTAGAAAATTTCCGAACCATGACTATTGACCATAAACGTTTATTGAACCAAGCTGCTGATAGCCTGTTGCATGGCTTTTTTCCCGCAGAAGATATTCGATTATTTCAAGGCGTACCTGTTCAATTCAAATGTACTTGTTCAAGAAGAAAAGGGGAAGAAGCCATTTTAATTTTAGGGAAAGAAGAAGCAGAAGCTGAATTAGCAGAAAACAAGGCGCTTCTTGTCACATGTGAATTTTGTCAGCAATCTTATTATTTTGATGCGGTTGATGTTGCAAAAATTTTTTCAAGTAATGATGGCGCATCGAGTCAAACGCTACATTAAACAAAGAGGAGCGTATGAAAAAAAATCTACTGTTAGTTTTAATGATGGGGCTTGCGATCACTGGTGGGTATTATTATTTTCATAAAAAACCACTAGAAAAAGTCCCTGAGGACGTTTATGTCAATGCGATGAAAGTTGAAGAATCTACTGTGCCACTTGTCGTCGAAGCGATAGGGTCATTGAAAGCGAAACAAATTGAGATTACGCCTGAAATTTCCGGTCACGTGCAGACAATTGTTTTCAAAGATGGGTTATTTGTTGAAAAAAATGCGCCACTGATTAAGTTAGATGATGCCATCTATCATGCCAAATACCAATCTGCAAAAGCGCAACTCGCGTTTAGTGAATCAGATTATAAGAGAAAAATTTATTTAGGTGAAAAAGGCATTATTGCAAAACAAGCCATCGAACAAGCTGAATCTGATTTAAAAGAAAAATTAGCATATGTAGAAGAAGCTAAAGTGATGTTAGAAAAAACAACATTACGTGCACCTTTTGCCGGGGTATTAGGAAAAAGCGAAGTCAATCGTGGTGATTATGTGACAAATGGTGTGCGCTTAGTTTCATTGACCGATACGAAACATTTACGCGTAGAATATGATGTGCCAGAAAAATTTTTTCCACTGGTTAAAGTTGGGCAAGAAGTCAAGGTGATGACAAGTACTTATCCAGATAAACAATTTGTTGGGAAAATATTATATCGCTCATCAACAATCAATCCAGAAAATCGTGCCGTATCGTTATATGCTGAGATTGATAATCCAAATAACGAATTGGCCCCAGGGATGTTTGCTCATGTGACACAATATTTAGGACAAGATAATCATGCTTTATTAGTTCCTGCGAGAAGTTTAGTGCCAGTATTAGATGGGGAACAAATTTATAAGGTCCAATCAAATAAAGCTTATCCAGTGAGTGTCACCATTGGTAAGCATTTTAATGACAAAGTCCAAATTCTCGCCGGTTTATCGGTAGGGGACATGATTATTACTGATGGCCAACTCA
>Ga0207056_1115_pt1 | contig 11736 bp, 10 predicted proteins | sample Alteio_BWMinCont_58_FD_153289 | JGI IMG/M metagenome (GOLD analysis project Ga0207056, IMG submission 153289) | Enriched cells from forest soil in Barre Woods Harvard Forest LTER site, Petersham, Massachusetts, United States -... | ecosystem: Environmental > Terrestrial > Soil > Temperate forest >... | reverse complement strand
CGCGAAGGCGGCGACAGAAGTTCTCTTGAACGAAGTTAAACCAATAACCGGCGTAAATATTCTGTGTTCTTAATTCACCATTTTTTTTAATGTAGGGATAAGGTACCGCATCTATCAAAATGGTAAAATTATGAAAATGCTTTGGCTTAGTCTGATATTAATTGCTTACTCTCCTTTCGGAATGGCAGATGACTCGCTACAGCAACTCCAAGACAAGCAAAAAAAACTCGAAAAGTCCATTAATACAACAAAAGAGAGTGATAACCTCATTCTAGCCTTACGCTTCGACTCTGACTGGCTTGCTATTCCTATAAAGCCATCCGAACTAAATGCAATGCTCAACATCATGGTTCAGTCTCAAAAAATGACTCCACAGGATGCCATCGCAGCGAAACAAGATATCACCAACTTTACAAACTCCTACCAACAATCACTGCAAGAAAAACTAAATGAAGTAAAAAATCAAATACTTGAAGCAGAAAAATCCCAACCTGCTACAAATACAGAAACAGGCCCTCAAACAGCTTCTAAAGTAAATCCGCCCCCAAAACCATCTCTCGCGACTAAACCTGCTCCGATGATGGCAGCTCGGGCGCCCACAGCCTCTACAAAACCCCCACAAGTTTCTGAGCCACATGCAAATGTAACCATAGCCATTGATAATCTCAAGCAGGAATCTAACCCTGGATATAGGAAATGGACATTTGACTATGTGTTAACTGAACACAACGGGATAGGTGTTCGTTTCAATAAAGCAGATCAAACTTCTTTAGCTTCAATCGATAATGGGTATCACGTGCAAGAACATAATCTGAACTTCAGATTGGAAGGAAAAAATTCCGTTAGTATGTCTGCCAGCATGTTTTTAGAGACGACAAATACAGAAAGCCCTTCCTTGCATGAGGTATTACGTACCACTTTTCATGGCGTAGATGATCATGGCAACCCAGTCAATATCGATCATTACCTCTTGCAATAACCTTACACCATTAGGAGGCAAAACATGACTCTACAAAGCCAACAAACAGATCTATCCCATGCTCAGCCGATTGAACCAATCAACGGCAATCTCGGTGCTACTGTCTTGGGCCCCACGAATCCTCCACGCGAAGCCGAAAGCCCCGATCGCGTGCTACCCCCATCAACCGATCACGGCACTGTTCCAAGCCTACGATGGTCCTTCTGCGACAGCCATAACCGCATATCTGAAGGAGGATGGTCTCGACAAACTACTGTCCGGGAACTGCCTTCTGCTACACAGATTGCTGGAGTCAATATGCGCCTCAAGGCTGGTGCAATACGGGAAATGCATTGGCATAAAGAAGGGGAATGGGCCTACATGATAAAAGGGCGCGCACGCATCACCTCTGTGGATCAAAACCTCTGTGCCTTTCAGGATGATGTCAGCGAAGGCGAGGGCTGGTATTTTCCAGCTGGCATTCCCCACTCAATCCAAGGACTTGAAAACGATGGCTGCGAATTCCTACTTGTTTTTGACGATGGCAATTTTAACGAAAACGAAACTTTTCTGCTAACTGATTGGCTGTCACGAACTCCTAGAGATGTTCTTGCAAAGAATTTCAACGTGCCCAAGAACGCCTTCGACAATATTCCCAAAAATGAACGCTACATTTTTCAGTCAAAAGTGCCTGGTCCGTTAGCCAAAGATCGCGTTGCCGGCCTTGGACCCTTGCCTGAGCCATTCAGCCATCGGATGATTAAAATGGAGCCAATTCGAATGAAATTTGGAAATGTACGTATTATGGATTCCACTAATTTTCCTGCCTCGAAAACGATAGCTTCTGCATTAGTTGAGATTGAGCCAGGAGGGATGCGTGAATTGCATTGGCATCCCAATTCGGATGAATGGCAGTACTACCTTTCAGGCGAAGCGCGGATGACTGTGTTTGCTTCGGCGGGAGCTGCGCAAACTTTTGACTACCAAGCTGGCGACGTTGGTTCCGTGCCGCGAGCCATGCCCCACTATGTCGAAAATACGGGCAAAACGACATTGCGGTTCCTAGAAATGTTCAAAAGCCCAAAATTTGAGGATGTGCCGCTAGCACAATGGTTAGCATTCACCCCCCATGAACTGGTGCGTGCACACCTGAATATCGATGAATCGGTGCTTGCCAAAATCCCGCAACAGAGGATGCCCATCGTTGGTTGATGTACATTTCAACAACTAGTAGGGCTAAGAGCCACCCTTACAGGGCTTAGAATAATGCTTGGACAATACCCAGGCCTCAGGTGCCCATTCAGGGCTTCCTCAGCCTGGGCTAAGAGGCGCATCTTCGATGCTTAACACTGGTTGTCCTAAGCATCGAAGATGCGCCTCTATCTAGCCCGGGCTGAGGAAGCCCTGAAAGGGCGCCCGAGGCCTGTGCTGATACAACAGTAATATGATTATAAACTTTATTAACTAAGTATTAGTACACTGTAAAGATAGTATGACTACATACTAAGCTCCAGCTATAACTTCCTTTCCCTCTCACCGAATTCCTTTTGCATATGGACTATGTTCCGGAGTACTTCATCTACCACTTGATCTCTTTCTTTTATCATCTTACAAACGTCTGGGAATGTTGCATTTATCTGACTCTCAGCTCCTAAAAGAAACAATCGCTCCCGGGTTAGCAACCTCCTCCTGGTATGCGACACAATGAAGGTATCTAGTACAGGATAATGACTTAATCTTAAACAAAATTCACTAGCAGTACCGGTAATTCCAGGCAAAATATCTCTAACACTCCATTTGATCAGGAAGTAGTCTTTGCCATATTTAGTAATTGCGTTCATGAAAATTATTTTTTTTTGATCTTCTAGAGTCAAGCCTAATGGCCGGGCTTTCATTCGTGTTATCCAAGGACCTATGGTTATACCAAAAACCTGCCCTGAGCCCATAGGGTATACCTCACCTTCTCCAATAGGAGAAGGATTTCTGATTAGAGAAAGCGTATAAAAAGTATCATATGTAAACTCGGGTAAATCAATAGCTACAAAGTTTGTAACTTTGAACCATTCTTTAACAATTAATCTAATCCTTTCTAGTGTGGCCTCGGGGTCACCTTCTGTTCTAAGTAATTCTCGGATTTGTGAACTAAAAAGACGACGATAGCGGAATCCTATTTCTTTGGGATCTGGATCTATGGCAATCCTAAAAAGGACATCTATATCAGCAGGAGAATTTACAATACGTTCGTAAGCTTGAACAAACCTTGTCTTGCCATCTGCATACACCTCATCCTTTCGTTCTTCAGCTTCCGCCAAAAATATCTTGAAAAATAGCGGTTCAAGAGATTTCATTTTACTTAGCGGACATTCATCACCTCCAGAGACATATGGAGAAGATGAACTGGAAGATGTCGTGGATGTGCTCAATGCCATGCTTGATTGTGTCGACATGATTTTTACCTCACATTAAAAAATTAACACAGAATAACATAATTATATTACATACAAATTAAATTAGATATTAAACATAGAACTATTAAACATAGAAATTATTGACAGCATTATTAAATTAGTAACAACGTGTTTCGACACGTCAGTCCTCAAGTAGGTCATTGGTTTAGTTTCGTCCAAGGGGATTAAGTAAAGCTCTAATGAATTAAAATTCCCTCTGCGTCTCCCCGCCCCCCGTCTCTGCGTTAAATTCGTTATAATGATTAACGCAGAGACGGAGAGGGGGGAGATGCAGAGGGAATTATAAGTTTCGTTAAAGCTATCTTTTGGATCAAGTTAAACCAATAGCCCTCAAGTACTGGGCTTAAGTCCATTACTTGTTGTCGGAAGTTTCAATCCCTTTTCCTTCTTTTGCTTCTTCTCCATTTGCACGAATTTCATTCCGTTTAACGATTTCATCAATCTTCTTTCGCACTCCTGCATCTATTGTAGTTCTAGTTATCACATTCCGAGATCCCAGAAGAAGACGAAAACGTGGAGTTTCCCCCACCACGGGGAATTTATCCAATATATTGTAATAAAGGATTCTCAACCCATACACACGCTCGCTATGAAAATCTTCAGGAAATATCTGTTCCGTTTTCCCGTCATGCTCCATTTTGGCATACTCAAGGAGTGCCACTATGAAAATTGCATGTTCTTGGGCTTCTGGAGTCAAGCCTACTAATCTTTTTAACAAAGGACCTATGGGTGCAGAAAAACTTCCTTTGGGCAAAGGGATTATATTGTGCTCAGCAATATTCACTATCTCACCTTCTTTAACAGGATGGACAGGATAGCGATCACTGATTAGTGAAATATCAAACAGAGTATCATGTTCCGGTATTACTTGTGTAGATTTCAGAGTATACTCGGCTTCGAGCCATTCTTTAACAATTAAACGAATTTTTTCTATTGTTGCTTCACCTTTTGTTCCAAGTAATTCTGGGATTTGTGAACTCTCAAGACGACGATAGCGGATTTTCACCCCCTCTATTTTGGGATCTGTAGGAGCCACAGAAATCCTAAAAAGGATACCACCACGGGCATCTTCAACAATTTGATAAGCCTGAATAGACTTTGTCTGGCCACCTGCATATACCTCATCCTTTTTTGCTTCAGCCTCCTCCGAAAATACCTTAAGAAATAGCGGTTCGAAAGGCCTCATCTCTGCTAGCTGACTTTCACGACCTTGCCCTGGTCTATCTGATGAACTGGAAAATGTCGTGGATGTACTCGATGACATACTTGGTGGAATCGGAAACGTACTTGATGTTATTGCCATGATTTTTACCTCACATTTAAGAATTAATATAGAATAATAAAACGATTGTATACTCTTTACAAATTGAACTCAAAATAAATAACGGAAACAATGAAGTACTATTAAAAATTAACAATAATATATTACAACATGTTAGCCCAAAAATAATGGACTAAATGGACATGGACAATAGTGGACTATAATGGACGATACAACATTGTCCATGTCCCTTTGAGGTAATTGCAGAAGTGCCAAATCATCAGGTCAAAGCTATTGGTTTGTGCCGGCCCTCCGGGACGGGATGTGTGGGTTGGCAGTTACCCAGGCTTCGCTTACCCCTCCGGGGAGCTTCAGCCTGGGCTATTATGTAAACAGCCCTCCGGGCAGTGTGAAAAGTGACTTTCATACAAAAGCTCCCCATACAGCCCGGAGGGCCTGTTCACATAATAGCCCAGGCTGAAGCTCCCCGGAGGGGTAAGCGCCAACCAACACATACCGTCCCGGAGGGCCGGCACTTCTGCAATTACCTCCTTTAGTCCATTACATAATGTTTTCTGGAGTATCATTGAAGTTAGTGGAGTAAATTTTCGATGCAATTTTGCGCAGAATTCCAGCTTTAGCCACACGTCGGATCGATTGGGTGGTGCTCTTATCTCCAATGCTGATGACCACTTCGGGCCAATTTTTTGAATCTTTTTTTCCCATAATTCTTCCTTAAAGCCTCATTTTGTCGCTTTTTTTAGAATAAGGCAACGTTTTTGACGCTTTTTTTAGAATAAGGGCAGGAAGAAAAATTGATGAGGCAAATATTTTTTTAGAGAATGACAAAGGTGCGGAAGATCGTCTAACGCTGGTCGAGCACTTAATCGAAGGATTTGAAAATCCCTATGGCCTTGAGCTTCTTTCCACTGTTCATTGGATTATTCATCATGCAAAACCTAATGCGACCACATTACAAGAAGCAATAAATTTAATACATAGTTGGAATGCTAATAAGAAGAGTAAATTTCAGACCGATCATATTAAAATTGCCTGGCATCATCTTAAGGAGATCCCTCTATGACAACATGGCATTGGCGTACTTTTCAACGACAAGTACGCTGTAAAGATAGTAGACTACGTACTAAGTTCCAGCTACAATTTCCTTTCCGTCACACCGTATTCTTTTTCCATATGATATTTTTGCTTCTTTACATCCTTTTGCAGTTGATTTATTTCTTTTATCATCTCACACACGTCTGGGAATGTTGCATCTATCTGACTCTCAGGTCCTAAAAGACACAATTTCCGGGTTAGCTCCACCCCCTCCTTAGTGCAATCCACAATGAAGGTATCTAGTACAGGATAATGACTTATTCTTAAACAAAATTCACTATCAGTACCAGAAATCCCAAGCAAAATATCTTTAATACTCCATCTATTCTTGACCCTGCTATTGTCAACGAAATTAATTGCTTTCATGAAAATTAATTTTTTTTGATCTTCAAGAGTCAAGCCTGAGGGTCGAGCTTTCATTCGTGTTATCCAAGGACCTATGGTTATACCAAAAACATCTCCTGAGCACATAGGGTATGCCTCGCCTTCTTCAATAGGAGAAGGATTTCTGATTAGAGAAACCGTAAAAAAAATATCATATGTATGCTTTCCAAAATCAACAGATATACATTTTGTAACTTTGAACCATTCTTTAACAATTAATCTAATCCTTTCCAGTGTTGCCTTGGCGTCGCGTTCTGTTCTAAGTAATTCTCGAATTTGTGAACTCGAAACACGGCGATAGCGGAATCCTAGCCCCTTTTTTTGGGGATCTGGATCTATAGCAATCCTAAAAAGGATATCACCGGGAGGTTCAACAACTTGATGAGCTTGAATAGACTTTGTCTTGCCACCTGCATATACCTCATCCTTTTTTGCTTCAGCTTCCTCCGAAAATATCTTGAGAAATAGCGGCTCAAGAGATTTCATTTTACTTAGCGGACATTCACCACCTCCAAAGACGTATGGAGAAGACGAACTGGAAAATGTCGTGGATGTGCTCAATGCCATGCTTGATGGAATCGAAGACGAACTTGATGAACTTAATGGTGTTGCCACGATTTTTACCTCACATTTAAAATTAATATAGAATAATAAAACGATTGTATACTCTTTACAAATTGAACTCAAAATAAATAACGGAAACAATGAAGTACTATTAAAAATTAACAATAATATATTACAACATGTTAGCCCAAAAATAATGGACTAAATGGACATGGACAATAGTGGACTATAATGGACCAAAGTGGACTGTAATGGACGATACAATATTGTCTATTACAGTCCACTATTGTCCATGTCCATTTAGTCCATTACTCACGAGGGCTTTTATACGTTAGGCCGTTGACTTCTGCAATTACCTTTAATGAACGACTTGGTAATTTTTCCCATCACTAGCAGTTGTCCGGAAATTCCGGACAACTGACTCTTCTTCTAAGATTTGACCAATAAAAAAACACTCTTGATATCGCTGATAGATATTGGTAAAATCCATCGGTAACATCTAAAAACGATTTCCCAATAAAAGAGAGATCCCTTTATGACAACATGGCATTGGCGCACTTTCGAAGAGTTAACAACACAAGAGCTTTATGATATTCTGGCTTTGCGGCAAGAGGTGTTTGCGCTAGAACAAAAGTGCTTATACCAAGATCTAGATTATCAAGATCAAAAATGCCATCATTTACTAGGGATTAAAAACCATAAACTAGTCGCATATTTGCGGTTGTTTCCTCAACATACCCTATATCCCGATGCCATCAGTTTTGGAAGGGTTCTAACAGCCCCATCCACCCGCGGACAGGGATACGCCAAGGACGCGATGCATCAAGTCATTCAATACGTCGACAGCGTACTCCGTCACAGTAAATCTGTTCCTGCAATTATTTCTGCACAACTTTACTTAAAAGACTTTTATGCAAAATATGGCTTAAAAGCTGTTGGGGAACCTTATGATGAAGATGGAATTCCTCATATAAAAATGAAGGGAGTACTCCACCAAATAAAGGATAAAGGATGAAAGATAAATGCCTGCCCTTAGGACCTCAACACAAGGCAACACTAGCTAAAGACATCTCAGCAAGCATTTTTCTGCTCTCTTGAATATCAATGCGATCCTTGAACCACAAATTAAATTGGCACGCTGCTTGCTCGACAAACATCTGATAGCCATAAATCACTCGACATCCCTTTTCCACGGCATGTTTTAGAAACACCGTCTCTTTGGGTTTTGTCGTAATATCCATAACAATGGCTTCAGAGAGAATATGATCAAACGAAATCGGTTCCGAAACAGGCGTACAGTTGATCAAAATGTCATAACCAACATCTACACATTCAGCCATAGACTCTAATCCTTTACCAATACAACCTAAGCTTCTAGCAATCTGAAGGGCTTTTTCTGGATCTCTATTAACAATTGTGACAATACCTTCTCTACGAATCGCTTCATAGGCAATCGCCTTGGCAGCTCCTCCAGCACCGACAATCACAATATGCTTGCCTTTCACTCGACATTGCTGCTCAAGCGCATCTAGAGCTCCGATTCCATCCGTATTGAATCCGAAGACCTTATCATTTTCAAAAACAAGAGTGTTAACTGCCCCAATGTCATATGCCTCAGCGTTGATTCTATCAAGAAATGGGATAATATGTTCTTTTAGCGGCATTGTAATGCTGATTCCATGAAATGGCAATTGTTTCGCGAATTGTAAAAATTCCGGCAACTCTGAGGCACTGATCTGAATTTTAACATACACAGCATCTAGACCAAGACAAGCAATTAAATTATTGTGAGTTTCATCGCTAATGCTTTGACTCACAGGATCCCCAATTAATCCATAGATAGCTGTGCGAGAGTTTAAGGAATGGTGATGGTAACGTTCGATAAGCATCTTAGCGGACAGTTGCCCTGGAGCTGTTATTTGATTCTCCTCAAGGGCAGAATAAGTGATCGGACAACCTATTATAGGACCTAAAATGCGGCTGACTTGCCCATGAGAACCCATGCTTATCGCAATTAGTTTATTATCAGTTTTTTTTGCCCAACACATAAACCTCATGGCATCCAGGCTGTTTTGGGCCGTCACAACAATTTTATAGAAAAACGCAGGTCTCGTCTGCATTTTTTGATATAGTCCTTCAAGATCTTCTGGGGTTTCCGAAAAATTATGGTACGAAAGGATTAGCCTAATGTCAGGGTATTGGGAAGAGATCTCGTGAATAAATTGCAAAGTGATGTGACTTTCTAAATCGAGATATTCGGGTTTAAGAGTGGCAATGAGGCGAATATTTGCAAGACGTGTTTCTTCCGATTGCGTATAATTTCCACCTTGCATTTGACTTCTCAAGGTGAAAATCATCGGCAGAGAAAATGCACTACGTAGTCTTTTGAGGGCAGCAAGATCCAATATTTCAAAACAATCTAGACGTAGTTCAACAAGATCAGCATATGCAAGAGCTTCACTAATCTGTTGATGGGCTTCTTGGAAAGAAGGCCCCTTAATTACAACACAGAGCATCATTCATCCATTGCAAGGCTTTTCTAATCAAAACTTCGTCGACATGAGTGCAGTATTTTGCATCACAAACTCGAGGCGATCCTATCTTTTCAATGATCACAAAACGGGGTTGTCCCTTAAGCGACTTCTTATCCAAAACCATAGCATCGAGAATGGTTTGTACGGGAAATCTGACAGGAAGCTGTAACAAAAGGCCATACTGCACTAGAATTGTTTGGATTCTATCAAAGGACTTCTGATTAAGTGCTCCAAGCTGTACCGAAAGATAACTTTCGACAAGGAGTCCAATAGCAACAGCTTCACCGTGAGAAAGGGAATAATGCGTCAAATGTTCTAAAGCATGGCCGACAGTGTGTCCAAAATTCAAAAGATGTCGTTTTCCATTCTCTTTTTCATCTTGCTCTACGATCTCTTTTTTGATGCGGCAACTTTCAAAAATTGCTTTCTCAAGAACACCTAAATCTAATGATAAAACCTGACTGGAGTGTTCTTCGAGATATTCAAAATATTCGCAATCTGCGACTATCCCATGTTTGATCATTTCCACAACACCATTTGCAAGCTCTTTTTTAGGCAAGCTTATAAGAGTGGAAGGATCGATGACAACTTTTTTGGGCTGATAGATACATCCAAGCATGTTTTTGCCATAAGGAACATTAACTCCGGTTTTACCGCCTATGCTTGCATCTACCATTCCTAGTAGCGATGTGGGGATCATTACGAGGGGAACACCTCGACAATATGTTGCTGCAACATATCCTGCAACATCGGTGACCACTCCCCCTCCTAATGCAATCACACAAGTGTCACGACCAAGTCCTTTCTCAAATAGCTGATTTTCCAAAAGTTCTTTGGTTGCTCGCGTTTTGTACTTTTCGCCGTTGGGAAATGAAAATAGAAACACATCCAGGCCAGATTCAGAAAGAGTTTTATGTAACTGCTCTCCGTATAATGGAGCTATCATATCATCTGTTATGATTGCAAACTTTGAAGCAAGCGAAGATAAAAATTGTGTCTGATGCTTCAATAGCCCGCTACAAATTTTAATTTCATAGTGATCTGAGGTACTCGGGAATCTGCACATCATTTTTTTTGTCATAGCTTCGCACACCTGTTTAAGAGTATCGCATCAGCTAAAACTAAGGCCAGCATTGCTTCAACGATCGGCACAGCTCGAATGGCTACGCACGGATCATGCCGTGATCCAACGGGAAGTTGAATAGATGCCTGCTCACCTGATATTGTAAGGGTGTCTTGTGATTTCATGATGCTCGACGTTGGTTTAAAAGCGACCCTTCCAATAATTGGCATTCCAGTGGAAATCCCTCCTAATGTACCTCCAGCATGATTTGTTAGCGTCTGCACTTCTCCTGAGTACTTGGTGAATAGGTCATTATGTTCTGATCCTTGCATGGAGACAGATCCGAATCCTGATCCAATTTCAAATCCTTTCGTGGCTGGTAAACCCATCATTGCGTGGGCAAGATTAGCCTCTAATTTTTGATAGACTGGATCTCCAAGCCCAGCTGGAACCGATGATGCAATAAATTCAATGATTCCACCTAAGGAATCTCCTCCGGTCTTAGCTTTTTCGATTAGAGCAGTCATTGCGGATGTTGCAATTGGATCCGGACAGAATACAGGGCTTTGATAGGTTTGTGTATGAAAAAGTTCGAAATTAGTGACTTCAATGGTAGCTTCAACGGCTCCAATTTGCTTTATATAAGCAGTTACCTGGATTCCAGAGTGCTCCAAAAACTTTTTGGCAATCGCACCTGCAGCAACACGACAGGCGGTTTCTCGCGCTGATGAGCGACCGCCGCCCCTGTAATCAAAAATCCCATATTTTTCTAAATAGGTGTAATTGGCATGTCCGGGTCTGAGCAGATCTTTGATGGGCTCATATTTGCTTGAATCGACATCTTTATTTGGAATGATGATGCAGATGGGTGCACCAGTTGTTTTTCCCTCAAATACACCTGAGAGAATTTCTGCTTTGTCGGATTCTGTTCTAGGTGAGGTATAAGGCGTTCTACCAGGTGCACGTAGTGCTAAGGCGGTATTGATCTCGTTTTCATCAATTTCTAGACCTGCAGGACAACCGTCGACGACCACGCCAATAGCTTTTCCGTGGGATTCTCCCCATGTTGTGATTCTAAAAATAGTGCCAAATGAATTACTTGCCATGCTAAACCTCTAGTGTAGAGCTCAGATAGAGTCGCCCTTTCAGGACATCCTCAGCCTGGGCGAGTGCGGCTACTTTTGGTTGGGGATTCAATAACTCTCTTTTTTGCTCTTTTTTATCTCATTTTGTAGCGCTCAAGCGGCAAGCCGGTGATATCCGGAAGTGACGTAGCAGTTTTTACCACAGAGCCCACAGAGAGAAGAAGAGAGGGAGGCATCTTCTCTCTGTAATCTCTGCGGTAAAAAACTGCCACGTTACTCAAAAGCCCACACCTAAGGATTTTG
>Ga0207056_1114_pt1 | contig 11889 bp, 11 predicted proteins | sample Alteio_BWMinCont_58_FD_153289 | JGI IMG/M metagenome (GOLD analysis project Ga0207056, IMG submission 153289) | Enriched cells from forest soil in Barre Woods Harvard Forest LTER site, Petersham, Massachusetts, United States -... | ecosystem: Environmental > Terrestrial > Soil > Temperate forest >... | reverse complement strand
CAGTTCAGATTTTTGTTGAGGTTGCTGCAGATATATGCGCGGATCTTTGATGACCAATAGAGGTACATCATTAAGAAAGCACCGTTCCCCTTCTTTTCTCACAAATTTGATCAGCCCCGGATGAATTAAACCTGTTTCTTCAATAATAATGAGCTGCAGAGATTTTTCTTTAAGCCATGCAGCAACTCCTCGTTCAAATTGGGCAATTTGCGCCGCCGTTATTACAAATGAAGGAGATAGGCAAATTTGGATTGCTTTCGACACCTCCGCCAAAAATGCTTGAGATAGGGACGATTCAGAAGTGGCGATAATAGCAAGTCCAGGCACGATTTTTCTGTGTTTCCAAGCGTTGCAAATCGAACGGGCAGTTTCGTCTGAAAGGGGCTTGTCAATAAGCTGTAACGATGCATAATTGTCGGCAATGAAATTGCGTATAGCTTTCAAATCAGTGTCAGAGGGTTGTGACGGGGGATCCAGCACAAAGAACGTCGGAGGGGAGGTTGGCGCATTTGGTGGATTTGGCTTTGATTGTGGCGCAGTTGGCTGAGAAGGTAGGACAGGTGTTTGTAGAATGTTTGGAGCTGGCGTTTGCTTCGGATGTGGTGCAATCGAAGGGGCGGGTGTTTCAGGCATTATAGGGTTAGACTGTCTGAAGGGCTGTGTCTTGGTTGGTTTTGGCACAGGCGTAGGGGGTCTTTGGACAGGGACAAAAAAGGAGTGCTGTTCCCTATTTGAAATAAGAAAGCATCCTCGAGCTCGCTCTTGAAACAAGTGCAGCTGTGCTAAAGCTAGTAATTCAGCGTAATCTTGGTGTAGATCGTTCATTTATATACAATTCTCTATGATAATGGGAATATAGTGTTTAAACCCTCTCAGTGTATACCTGTTGATTAAAAAATTACGAGCATCATCTATTCCATTTGCAAATAGGTTTTGAAACAGCCTCTCAGTGAATGTGTGGTCGGAAAGAGCTTCGATTTCATAACGGCGCTCGACAATGAAATAAAGGACATTTTCATTGTCACTGAAACGTCGTAGAACCACCCAGAAGGCAACTTTTATGATCCGTTCCAATGTAGCGGCCAACCTGCGCAACATCTTGAGTAAGAATGCGATATCGCAAGGCTTATCTGGTTTTTTAACAGTGCAATGGCAACAAGTGTGAGCTGTCCTCCAGGCAACGTGGGCTAGTTCGTGCATGATTTTGATAAGAGGATCGACCACATTATTTAAACTAGGATCTTTTTTATCGAGGTCCATAAAGTGTGCGCAATAGCTTCTAATTTTGCCTAAAAGGCCCCCATCATACCAGTCGAAGAGTTTTAAGTAGCCATTAGGAGGTGAGAGGCTTCCAGAAAATTGCGTGAGCTGTTCATGAAAGGCTTCCATGTCTGTAATTGGAAGCTTGAGAGATAAAGCCATTTTATGGGTCAGAAGCACATCTGAAATAATAAATTGCAACAAGACATCACGTTGATTGTGGAAGTCCTTCAAGTGTTGTCGGCAATATGCATCGGGTGTGATCACAAGCATTTCTCTTGGAATTTGTTTTGAAGGTGACAGCCTCTCGTAGGATACCAGAGAGGAAGAATAATTTCAATTTCGTTTAAAAAAAATTGGTGGGGAGTAAGGTGTTTAAATGAATAACGCAGCTCTGTTGCCAGAGCTGCGTTACCTGAAATCTACTTTCTATTTGGATTTTTGTTTGTTGATGGATTTTGTGAAGGTTTTTGTGTAGACTTTTGTCCAGGTTTTTGTGTAGTAGCTTGTTTTTTGTCCATGACAATCTCCTTGAATTTGTGTTGTTAAGGTTTTTTTGGGACAATTTAAATCTATCACATCTTTGCGAAAAAGTGTCAACAACAAAATTAAAAAAAATTAAGACATAGCATTACACTAAGGCAGGCAACGTCGAGGAAGAGAAGTAACAGGATAGGCAGGATCGCAAGCGGCAGGATAAGAAGGATGCCTACTATCCTTCTTATCCTGCCGCTTGCGATCCTGCCTATCCTGTTACTTTTCTTCTTAGACATTATACCTGCCCTAGCTTCCTGATGCGTATACCTGTTATCCTGTTACCACTGCATGCATCAGGTGGAGTGGTGGGGTGGTCTGTTGATTAGCCGAAGAGGGTCAGTTGGATCTCTGTCGGTGGGTTTTTCCCTGCTGGACGTGATACCACCCGCCGCGGCCTCGAAACCTGCGAAGGACTAGGCTCAAAGGCATTTTTACGGTTTGCATTTTCTTCCAAATGAACGAGAATTTCTCGTGCGCGTGCAATCACCGGTTGGGGCAGACCAGCCAATCGTGCGACGTGGATTCCGTAGCTTTTATCTGTTCCCCCTTTCACAATTTTACGTAAGAAAACAATGTCCTCAAGCCCTTCCTGTACAGCGACATTGTAATTCACAGCCCCTGGAATTTTATTTTCAAGCTTTGTCAATTCCCAATAGTGGGTCGCAAAGAGCGTTTTGGGTTGTCGTCCTTCTGTAAGAAGCAATTGTTCCGCGACAGCCCAAGCAATGGAGATCCCATCATATGTGCTTGTGCCGCGTCCAATTTCGTCTAGAATGACCAGGGAATTTGATGTCGCATTATTCAGAATATTAGCTGTTTCGGTCATTTCGACCATGAAGGTTGACTGTCCCCGCGAAAGATTATCACTGGCTCCAATGCGGGAAAAGACTTTATCAATAACTCCGATATGTGCCCCTTTTGCAGGCACAAAGGAACCCATCTGCGCCATGATGACAATCAAAGCAACCTGTCGAATATAGGTCGATTTCCCGGCCATATTGGGCCCTGTAATGATAAAGAGACGATGGTTTTCATCATCCATATGAGTGTCATTAGGAGTAAACTTTTCCCCGACATGGAGCATTTCAATGATGGGATGCCGTCCGTCATGGATGGACAACAGTGCTGACGAGTCAACGACAGGGCGGATATAATTATATAACCGTGCAACTTCTCCCAGTGATCGCAATGCATCAATTTGTCCCAATGCCTGCGCAACACGCATGACTTGTGGACCAAACGTTGCTACTTCGATTCTGAGAGCCGTAAACAGTTCATTCTCAATGGCGGAGATTCGATCCTCTGCTGTAAGTACCTTAGTTTCAAAGTCTTTGAGTTCAGGTGTGATATAACGCTCTGCGTTTGTCAATGTTTGACGCCTCTGAAATGTATCTGGCATTCGCTCAGATTGTCCTTTGCTCACTTCGATATAATAACCAGACATTCTGCTGAAGCCAACTTTGATCGATTTTAGTCCTGTACTTTCCCGCAATTGTGCTTGGTATTGAGCCAGCCATTCTTGACTATTGCGGCTCATCATCCTCAGCTGATCGAGCTCTTGATGAAAGCCATCTCGGAAAACACGCCCGTCGCTCAAGCGTGCAGGGGGTTCGTCGACAATGGCCTTGGCGATAAGGGTGGTCATAGCCGGCAATGGGTCCAACTTTTCCATTTCTTCTTGCACCAGTGATGCTTGCGGAAGTGTCTGCAACAGTGCTTTCAAGCGGCCTAAAGGCTCAAAAGAGAGGCGCAGCGCGACGAGATCTCGTGGAGAGGCATACCCGGAACTGATACGCATCATCAGCCGTTCCAGATCGCGCACTTCATCAAGTAGTAAACTCAAGTGATCCATTGCTGTGGGGGATGCAAAGAAGGCTTGCACCGCATCTTGCCTCCTTGCAATCTGCTCGGTTGAAAGGAGAGGCTGCTTAAGCCATTGACGTATTAAACGCCCTCCCATTGCTGTTTTAGTCTTATCGAGCAAATTTAACAGCGTGTTTTTGCGACCGCTTTCATGCAGCGATTCAATGAGTTCTAGGTTGCGCTGTGTGCTTCGGTCTATTGACATATAAGCTGTTGTAGAGTACGTGGAGAGCTCTTTAATATGATCGATGGGGAGGCAAAGGACTTCTTGTAGATATTTGAGGAGCGCCCCTGCAGCATTAATGATGGTGACTTTCCCTTTTAATCCGAACCCGTCTAAGTTGTGTACGTTAAAATGGGTTACCAGAAAGTGATAGGTTGCTTGATGTTCGAAACGCCAGTCATCCAAAGTGTTGAGTAAGAAGTTGAATTGATGCCGTAAGTCTTGAAAAAGAGGTTCATGCTTTTCTTTGAACTTGTTTGAGCAGAGGAATTCGACAGGCTCTAGTCTATGGATTTCATTGAGGAGGTCTTGCTCGGTGTCGAATTCGGAAACTCGAAATTCGGAGGTGGTGAGGTCGATGACAGCGAGTCCGAAAATAGATCCCACTCTTTCGAGAGAGACAAAGTAGTTGTTTGTTTTATCAGACAATAGTGACGAGGTGATGACGCTGCCCGGGGTGACGACACGAACGACTTCCCGTTTGACGAGGCCTTTGGCTAGTTTGGGATCTTCTGTTTGTTCTGCGACGGCAACGCGGAATCCTTTGCTGACAAGTTTATCGATGTAGGGCTCACAGGCATGGTTGGGGATGCCAGCCATGGGGATACCCTGTCGTCGCGTGAGTGTGAGGTCTAATTCGCGTGCGAGAACAGCAGCGTCATCATAGAAGGCTTCATAGAAGTCGCCCATGCGGAAAAGGAGGATAGCATCGCCGGCAGTTTGTTTGCAGGTCTGCCATTGTAGCATCATGGGGGAGTGTTTTTGTTGTTGATTTGAATCTGGTAGAGTTGTCGTTTCAATATTTGTCATATGAACCTTGGGTGTTTTTATTTCCGAGCTCTTTCGTGAACGCGCCCGAGTCCGGAACGACAAAAGGACAAGGACCTAAAGAGGTAATTGCAGAAGGCCCGTGTTAAGGCCCGAAGGGCAGGCCTTTCACAGTCCAGGTCGGAGCGAAGCGGAGGCCTGGGTTAGCCATGGTACACATGGAGTCCTGAAAGGACGACATTTTTTTCATGAACGCACTCATGTGTCAGGCGAAGGGACATAAGGGACAAGGGACCTAAAGGACATAAAGGACGTAAGGGACTTCAAGGGACAAAGGACATAAAGGACAAAGGACATTTGTTGCACCTGTCGTTTACGTCCTTGTCCCTTAAAGTCCCTTACGTCCCTTATGTCCTTTAGGTCCCTTGTCCTTTATGTCCCTTCGCCTGACACATGGGGCGCGTTCATGAAAAAAATGTCGTCCTTTCAGGACTCCATGTGTACCATAACTAACCCAGGCCTCCGCTTCGCTCCGACCTGGGCTGTGAAATGCCTGCCCTTCGGGCCTTAACACAGGACACTTCCGCAATTGCCTCAGTAGGGGCGCTACATCATTGACATGTGTATTATTCCGTTGCCCCAGCTGCAACCAACTCATTACGCATTTGCTGCCATGCAGGTGTTGCTTTAACATCTGGTATACGATGATCCAAAAATTCCAATAAATTCTTAAAGCTCGAGTGTGTTACATTTTTGATTTGTCCTTTCTTAAACTTAGCGACATATAGTTGGACTTCAGGAAGGCATTCGGCACTCAGAGCTTTTTTTAGAGCTAGCTCCACAATTGCTTTGCCATTTCTCCCGGGGATATCATTATCCATTGGAGTATTTACAATTTCGCGCGTCGACTTTACGTTCTGCGATGCTTTAATCAGTTTTTCCTGTTCAGCTTTTGCTTGGTTGGACAACTTTCTGCACATGATCAAACCAAAAATATGAGTTATTAGTCCAACGGTGCCCATTATCACTAGAATGATTGTAATCGTGCTTGTTATGACAAGACCTGCGATCGGAACAATAAGAGGAATAAGACCACCCATCAAAAGGCCAACTCCGATAGCGGTTACAATATTCATGATGCACCGATGAGTTGCGTTTTTTTGAGTAAATTCATAATATGTGGAGCAACCGCCATAGGGATTTACGGGACTAGTCATAGAATGTTCCTTAGGTAAAAATTTTATCCCCACAGTGTATCCAAAAATAATACAATTGTCAAAATAAAAAGATTAAAAGAAGCGATTATGCTAATAACGAGTGAGATAATAAACTAAGCGCCATTATTGCAGCTGTGTCCGTTCTTAAAATATTAGGATGCAAACGCACACCAGCAGCCCCACATTCCCGCAGCTTCCCCTCCTCTTTTTCTGTAAAGCCGCTTTCCGGACCAATACAAAATATAGCCCCTTGCTTACTTTGAGAAGGTTCAAAAACTTTTGCAAATAACGGAGCATTCTTCGAAAGATCTCCAAAAAAACTAGGAAGTGTAAAAGCTCCCCATTTTTCTATGAGTGGCTTCAAAACGATTTTAGGGAGATAAAGCCTTCCACACTGCTTCGTGGAAGATACAAGGATCGCATTCATTCGCTCTAGTTGGTGTTCTGTGAATTGTTTGCGTTCCCCATGTTCTGCCGGAAAGAGCCATATTTGAGAAACGCCGAGTTCTGTTCCTTTTTCCAAAATATAGTCCAAACGGTTCGCTCTTGGGATGGCTTGAGCTAATATGATTTCTGTCGGAGAACATTCCTGAAATTCGACACTGATTATTTCGAGACAGGCTTGATGTTTTGCAATTTTATGAACCGTAGCGATTGCTAAGAACCCTTTGCCATTGATGAGGTCAATTTGATCGCGTTCTTTAGCGCGTGTGACATGGATTAAATGGTGAAATTCATTGTCTATGAGATTGACATGTTGACCAGGTATGAGGTCTTCAGGTGTGTAGAAACGATCAATCGGCATATAAAGTAATTCTCTATTTCAAACAAAGTCTAAGATTTTACCACAGAGATCACAGAGAGAAGAAGAGAAAGAAGTAGAGAGGAGAGGAATGAGTATACATCAGGCTAAGCAAGGCAACATTCTTAGTAAAAAATTCAACGCAAAGGCGCAAAGACCCGAAGCCGCAAAGAGAAGAAAAAGATATTTTTTTATAAAAAAATTATCTCCTCTATTTTCTTTGCGGCTTAGCGTCTTTGCGCCTTTGCGTTGAATTTTTTTACTAAGAGTTGTCTTGCTTAGCCTGATGTGTACTCATTACTCTCCTCTCAACTTCCTCCTCCTCCTCTTCTTCTCTCTGTGATCTCTGTGGTAAAAATCTCTTGCAAAAGCCCTGGGTCAGTCACAATCATTTGCCTACGATGACATCGATGCCGTCGACACCTAGATAGCTCTCTATATGAAATTTGATCTCTGGTGCACTGTAAAAGGCTAAACGATGCATATATTCCCGAAAGCGTTTTCGCAATATCGTTTCTCTTTTCTTCCCGCCGCCCATTTTCGAGTTCGCCAGCGTATAGGCCACATAGATATCTTCAAGCTCATGCGGATCGACCACTTCAAGGCTCCATGTCAAAATCTCCCGTTCACTTTTTGGAGCAGCGACAATATCGATCTCTAGGAAGTCTCCAATGATATCGAGAAATAGTCGGCTGACATTGCGGACATAGAGCGGCATCGACAGATAAACTAAGTCTTCTTTTTGGTAGAGAGGTTCATGTACGTGTAATGGATATGTTTTGGGATTAATTGTTGCGCTGTATTTCATGGGATAGAAAACCCTGACAGCGACTTCTTTGTCGAGCGGCAAAAAAGATTTTTTCAGAAAATCGATTCTAAGATACTGCACTTCAGGATCATTGATCTCTTCCCAGTTATTCCCTTGCCAAGGAAGAGCGATTTTTCTCCATTTCATTGGGACAATATAACTAATTTCGTCGTCATGGCCATGATCGTGAGGCGATTTTATAGCATCCAAATCAGCTTTTGTGATTTCGCTTAAATCGATCACGAGTTCCAATCCTTTCGACTTCAAGGCTTGGATCTCTTCCTCGGCGGCATTGATTGTTTGAGAGAGCTTCTGTGGCCAGATATCAAGAAATTCGTAACCTTGAGGAGGTTCTCCAATGGGGTGGAGGACTTTGATGGGGATTTTCGCAGTAACGAGGGGACTCAATTTTAGTACGAATTCATGGTGTTCCACCGAGGTGATGTTGTGGGCTAGATCGATCAGCGGATTTAGACTGACGAGATTCTTTTTAGCAATCTTTACAACCCATTCGTCGCTGTCAGCAGTTGAGATGTCGAGGAGGACTTCGAGGTCGCCAGGTTCCAGCTCATTGATCACATCCTTGCTGCCGCTTAGCGTGAGGGTGACCCGTTTGCTAAGAAGGCGGTTGGGAAGTAGTCCAATGATTGTTTTATCTGGAGGCAAGTTGACCACTCTGATGGGGACGTTTGGGATCACTTTTGTTTCTGTAATGGAGCGATCGACAAAATACCAGATGACCATTGCCGCGATTACAGCAAGAAGTTTTCTTTGCCAGTTGTGGAGAAAGAATCGAGTAATTACTGAGTCCATTTTTTTATCCATCCAATGAGGTCAAAACCTTTTTCAATAGTAGAGCGTGGTGGTGTAAAGATACTTCGAATGATCCCTTTAAAACGATCGATTTTGATGCCACGAGTCATGATCCCATCGCGCGCAATGGAGACCTTCCCAGTTTCTTCAGAGACCACGATGATTAGGGCATCTGTGACCTGGCTTATGCCTAAGCCTGCTCTGTGGCGTGTTCCCATAGACTTTGACAGCTGAGAGGAGTCGTCAGCAAGGGGGAGTATTGTTGCAGCTGAGATGACAGTGGTCCCTCGAATGATCATCGCTCCATCGTGCAATGGAGTATTGGTCATGAAAACGGTTTCCAGAAGCTCTGGAGAGAACTGTGCGTTTAAAATGACAGCTTTGTTTGCATATTCGTCGAGAGAATCTTGGTTCTCTAACAGTACTAGAGCGCCAATCCGTTTTTCAGATAAGCGATAGACTGTCTGTGCGAGGGAGTCGAGGAAGCGGTCGAAAGTTGTTGTTTCTCGGTATTTTTTCCCTTTGACACTAAGTTTGGAAAGGGCAAGGCGCAATTCAGGCTGAAAAATGATCAGCAGGGCAATGACAGCGACATTGACGAAATAGAGCATCAGCTTTTGGAGCACAGGCAATCGAAACCAGATAGAGGCAGTGTAGAGGGTGACGAAGGCGAGGAGGCCGAGGATCAGGTCCATGGCTCTGGTATTCCAGAAAAAGGAGAGCAGGTAATAAATCATGATCGCGATGATCAAGATTTCAAGACCAGGCACCATCCAGCTTTGCAGTAGTTCGAGCATGATAAATGAGGGAGTTAACGTCAGGTTTTTAAAAGGACATATGATGTTCTTTGTACCAGAAGTGGTAGTTGTCTTTCAAACCAAATTATTTGATTTTAGAAAAAGGGCATTTACATAAAGGACAAAGGACATTTGTTACAGCTGTCCTTTACGTCCTTTGTCCCTTAAAGTCCCTTACGTCCCTTATGTCCTTTAGGTCCCTTGTCCCTTATGTCCCTTCGCCTGACACGTGGGGCGCGTTCACGACTAAAATGTCGTCCTTTCAGGACTCCATGTGTACCATGACTTTCCCAGGCCTCCGCTTCGCTCCGACCTGGGCTGTGAAATATCTGCCCTTCAGGCCCTAACACAGGGCACTTCTGCGATTACCTCATTAGGCCCTTTGTTCTTTATGTATCACTAAACTTTATTGTATGTTGTACCATCAAGAGCTTTCAAAATCGCTTCTTTTCGTCCATTTATATATCTTGTATCAGCTTTCATTGAGGTAGCGAGTGCATGTCTCAAATGTGAAGTATTTGTTCCATGTCCAGGTGACATAATGTCACATGTAACAAGAGCATCCCAAGCAGGTGCATAATTACCGGTCATTGTTTGCGCGGCTGCACTGAGAAATGCCTGATTATAGTCGTGATACTCTGTAATTACGGTACATTTACGAGCATCACTAGTAGTAGCTACTATATTAATTCCAATATATTCTTTTACTCGTTCAGTTGTAATGCTGAGCTGTTTTGGAGTTCCTTTACTTGCATGATATGCTCGAAGAGTTGTTAAAGCTCCTGCTGCATCATTTTTAAGAATTTGGTGTTTCGCAAGTTCTAATTGATATTGCCATGCTAAAGGGCCTGCTGCTTTGATGGCCTTTTCAAGGTGATGGATATTATCACTAATGGCACTATCGTAAAGGGTGCCTGTACTCCCATATGTGCCTGTAGGTTCTTTTCTTATAGAGAGCAATTTTCCGAGAGTACCCGGATAGTGATAGACCGTATCGAGGGCCGCTTCAGCAGCCTCATGGTACTGGTTATTTCTTATTTTTAAAATTATAAGAGCGATCCATCCAATAACAGGCACTAGCAGCAAAAACCAAGCTTTGCGAGGAAGATCTGATTTACGCAGATGTTCGAATTTAAGGCTCTCAACATCTTTTAGACCGTTTGCTACTAGTTCTTTGGCTGACTTGCTATCGCCTTCTTTTGGCAAGAAAGTTTTGTGACATTCTGTGCATTCTAAAACTCTAGTTGTTATTGGAGGTAACGACATAAATATTTCCTTTTGTTTGTTAAATTAATAAACACTAGTATATTTAAAAATCTTTTTCTTGTCAATAAATAAAAAAATAAAAAAATACAAATAGAGCATTGGGAAACTGGAATTTGGATTAGGTACATTTTAGATTCTGTCGCCGCATTCGCATAGCCATCAAGCTAAGAAGGCAAGATCTGAACATTTTACCACAGAGATCACAGAGAAAACAGAGAGATTGGGGAGTAGGGTAGAGATTATTAATCGCAATTTTTTGCTATAGGGTTAACTTTGTCCAAAACGTAGCTTTAGTGACTTATAATTCCCTCTGCGTCTCCCCGCCTCTGCGTCTCTGCGTTAATCATTACAACAATTTTAACGCAGAGACGGGGAGACGCAGAGGGAATTATAAGTCGTAAAGCTATATTTGGATAAAATTAAAACAATAGCCCGATATTAATAATAATAGCAGCTACGCTCTTATACGATCTATTGCCAATAGAATATCATGTTTTCGAGTAGATGTATAATCTCTGTCATGTTTCATGGCACTAGCAAGTGCTCTTTGATGAACTTCAAATTTCGACAGTGACGGTGTATAGATTCTACCTGCGTTATATGCATCGTGAGCATTAACATAGTTTTTGCCTTGCATTGCAAATGCCACAGCAAAGAGAAGAGCTTCTGGCCCATTATGGTAGTGTGTGATTACGCCAAAAACGCGTTCATTACCGTCAGTAGATTTCGACATTCTAGTAGGTTCCGTTAAGTTAACTGCAATGAGGTTTTTCAATTCTCCCTCATTTAGCTTGATCTCTTTAGGGGTTCCTTTATGGGTATTATATTTTCTTAAGGCTTCCAAAGCCTCATTTGGTCTTTCGGCAACCAATAAGTTTTTTGCGAGCGTTAATTGATATTGGTAAGCCAAAGACCCTGCGACAGCGATTGCTTCCTCAATAGCTTTTATATTGTTTTCGGCAATTTCCTTGCTGTAAGGGGCCTTGTTAATAGACTTCATTTTGTCTTCGGCCTTATTATGATAATGGACTTTCCGACATTTTATAATAGCGAGTGCGATCCATCCGATAACAGGGACAAGAACCCATAACCATTCTTTGGCGGAAATGTCAGCATGACGAAAAACGCTTACATCAAGACCTCTGATTTCATTTAAGTCATAGCTTTTTTCTTTCAATTCTTTATCTATTTCCTCAAGTCTTTCCGCTTCTACTTTTTTATAACAATTACTGCATGTTATTGGGTCTATTGACATAAACCAGTCCTTTGTATGTTAAATTAAGAAGCGCAAGTATATTTAAAAATCTTCTTCTTGTCAATAAATAAAAACATACAAATAGAGCATTAGGAATTGGATTAGGTACATTTTAGCTTCTGTCGCCGCATTCGCGGCTTGAGATATTGATTGGATCTACCCCACGCTGACGCATGGGGCTACATGCTGCCACCGCATTCGCGGTTTGTCCTTTTTCGTGAACGCGCCCGAGCCCGCACCCGTTGCCCGAACTCTATCGTAAACCTTATCTCCGTACACG
>Ga0207056_1070_pt1 | contig 12004 bp, 11 predicted proteins | sample Alteio_BWMinCont_58_FD_153289 | JGI IMG/M metagenome (GOLD analysis project Ga0207056, IMG submission 153289) | Enriched cells from forest soil in Barre Woods Harvard Forest LTER site, Petersham, Massachusetts, United States -... | ecosystem: Environmental > Terrestrial > Soil > Temperate forest >... | reverse complement strand
TCGCGGATTTCGGTTCCATCCGCGATCTGCTTCATAAACGCCTGCGCTGGATCGTCGTAATGCGACACATGCGTCCCTGGGGGCACCTGGGTTTAATTTTCACTCAAGGATTGCCTTGGTCGTTGGCCGCAATTGCAATCCATCCCTCGGCCGGGGTAGCCCTCGGCTATCTTGGCGCCTATGCTGCGCTACGGGTGGCGATGACGTGGCTAATTGGCATCCGAGGATTGAAAGATGACCGCCTCTGGAAAAAGATGCCTCTGATCGCGGCATGGGACGCGCTGGCTTTTCTGATTTGGCTTACTAGTTTTACTCGAAGGAGCGTTCGCTGGCGCAACGGCGACTACTACATCCGCGATGGGATGCTAGTGCCTGTGGTCCCAAATCCGACTGCCAACGGATGAATCGCTGAGACGTTGGCTATCCCAGAACTTAAGCTCGGCTGAATTCGGCCCTGCGCTTCGTTGCCGGACGAGCGCCATTACTCTTGCCATTCTTACCATTTCCGCCCGATGGTGCGCCTACTGTCTCAAGAACAGGCTCCGTCAATGGGTCTTTGGCTACAGGCGCGGCTTCTCGACGATCATTATGCGGTTTCCGCCAGTTGACCTGCGGCATCATCTTGGCGGCATCGACTCGGTCGCGATATTTCATGGCCACGTTCATGAGCGAATCCAAAAGCGAGTCGGAAAGAAAGTGGGGCTTCAGCCCCAGCTCAATCAGCTTCGAATGCTTTGCATTGTAGTAATGTTCCTCCGCCTCGACACGAGGATCAGGCAGGTGAGCAACGCTGACGGTCAAACCCAACTTTCTGCCCGCCGCTTTTACCATTTGCGCCAAATCCAACACAGAAAACTGCTCTGTGAATTGATTGAAAACGCGGAACTCGCCAGGGGCGGCTGGATTCAGGCAAGCAAGCTCAATGCAACGAACCGTATCGCGGATGTCAAGAAATCCACGTGTCTGCCCGCCCTTGCCATAAACCGTAAGCGGGCTTCCGATCGCTGCCTGCACACAGAAACGGTTGAGGACTGTGCCGAACACTTCGTCATAGTCGAAACGATTGATCAGAGCCTCATCCAGCGCCACCTCATCAGTCATGGTTCCATACACGACTCCCTGATTGAGGTCGGTTGCGCGCAAACCCCAAATCTTGCAGGTAAACATGATGTTGTGGCTGTCATGCACTTTGGACAGATGATAAAAACTTCCGGGCTGCTTGGGGTACGGGAGCACGTCTTTGCGCCCGTTGTGTTCGATCGTAATGTAGCCCTCTTCAATATCGATGTTGGGAGTGCCGTACTCCCCCATGGTTCCCAATTTGACCAGATGGCAATCGGGCTGGAACTCGCGCAGAGCGAAGAGCAGGTTCAACGTTCCCACCACGTTGTTCACCTGCGTAAAAACTGCGTGCTTGCGATCGATCATGGAATACGGAGCGGCTCGCTGTTCCGCATAATGCACCACCGCATCCGGTTTGAACGTTTGGATCATCGACGAGAGAAAATCGTACTCGGTCACATCTCCGACAAAGAGTTCGATAGTTTTCCCGGTAAGCTGCTGCCACACCTTCAAGCGGTCCGAAAGAGGCTGGATGGGAGTGAGCGTCTGTACTCCAAGTTCGTGGTCCCATTGGCGGCGGATGAAGTTGTCGACAATGGCAACGGAGTGTCCCCGCTTTGACAGGTGCAGCGCGGTTGCCCAGCCACAATAACCATCCCCTCCCAGCACAGCAATCCTCATCTCGCCTCCTCGAAGTTGTATCGCGTTTAACTATGATTACCGGGATTGAGCGAAACTGCAAGTGGACGATTTGTGAGCACAAGTTTCCCCCCACTTGCCGCCACCACGTTAAGTTGTTCCCGGCCGACCAAGCCTTCCAACCGGGGCACAGCGGATTCCTTCACCACGATGTAAAAGCGTTCCGGCCTAATCCAGAGATCCTTGAATTTTGCGTCATCAATAAACACATCAGGTGCGCCGGGAGCATAGGCACCGTATTCCAGATTGTTGAAGCGGCCATTCAAAAGCAAGGCTGGGCGGTCGGTATAGAAGAAAATCGACGAAAAGAAATAATAGTGGCGATCCACAATCAGAGTGCCTTCCGGCGACTTAAGAATGGCTTCCGCCAGCGGTCGCGACGACATGAACGGATCGAAAACCACAAGCGCCAGGCGGGCCGCGTGGAAGAACAACACCATCATCAAAGCTGCGGCCACGAACGCGCGCTGGTTGTTCTTCACGAAACCACTCACGGCGCCGATCAGGAAGGCAAATCCGGCAACCAACAGGGGAACGCGAAGATAGGCGAGTGAACGAAGGGTAAGATCCTCCATGTGCCCCAGAGACAGCGTGTAAGCCTTGGGATGGTAGCTGAGAGCGACCGAGATATCCCCCGGCGTCGGAATGTTTCGCGTCATGTAATAGAAAACGAAGGCAGCCAGTGCGGCGCATCCGGCAATCACCGCCAGCACCCGCGTCCCCCATCGTATCCAGCCGCCGCCTAACGCCATTGCAGCGCCCAACAGCAGCGCCAGCGCTGGATAACAAGGCATTGAATAATATTCTTGTGTCGTAGAAAAGGTAAAAAATACGAGCACAAACCCCGCCCAGCATAACGCCAGCAAAGCGGCCCTCCCGGCGCGACCCACTGGTTTGAACGAAACCTTCGCAATCGCCGGCAGGTATACGCTCCACGGAAACAGCCACAGCAAGTGGAACAGCCAAAAATAAAGCCGCGGCACCGTGTTGTAATCGCGCGGATAGCGCAGATTCAAAAACCGCAAAAGCTGTTCATTGATAAAGAAAAACCAAAGAAATCCGTGGTACTGGCCGGGGCCGCTATGAAGCGTGAAAGCAAAATACGGAGGATTCCGCAGGGTGGCCAGAATATGCCACGGCGCCGCGACCAGTAACACGATGACTAGCCCGCTGAAGGGGCGAAGCCGCTTCCATGCATCCGCGGAAAACAGTTGGCGCGTAAGCAAAAGATAGATTCCGCCCGCAGCTAGAGGGAAAAGAACGCCGATGAGACTCTTGAGCAGCAGCCCCAATCCGAGACTGACAGCCAGGACCAGCGCCCAGAGCCTGGGATGGGGTTCCTCCTTATCGAGCGTGCGCAGGAATGCCCACATGGCAAGGGCAACAGTAAACGTGAGCATGATGTCCGGAATCAGGATCCGCGTGAACAGAAACAGCCCCACACACGTCGCCATGCACAAGCCGGAATAAAAACCGGCTCGCTTTCCAAAGGCCCAGGTGCCGAACGCCACCGTGAGCCAGCAAAGCGCCATCGCCGCCAGCGCAACCGGGATGCGGGCCGCCCAGTCGTACGCGCCGAAAATCAAATAAGAAACGGCCATCGCCCAGTAAATGAGCGGTGCTTTTTCCAGATAAATCACTCCGTCGAGGCGTGCGGTCACCCAATCGCCGGATGTAATCATGTTCCGCGAGATCTGCGCCTGCACCGCATCTACGTCGTCCATTAACGACGGTGGAGAAACAATGCACCCGAGGTACACCGCCCCCGCCACCAGCAGAACGCCTAGATATATGTGCCAGTTTTTGCCGGAGTCCAATCCCCCACGAGAGACGACTCGGCCCGACTCGCCGCCGGAGACGACGCTACTTGAATCCGCCATTTTTTCATCCAAAGGAACAGAACCATCAAACCCCATAGGTGATATCCAAGATTCGCCCGCCGCTCCAAGTGATCGCGAAGATGCGCCTCGATCTGTTCGGCATGAAACAGACTCCCATGTTCCGCGCTGCCCGCAGTCAGGGTATCCGTCAATAGAGAACGAAGCGGCCCTCGCAGCCATTCATGCGCCGGAATATCGAATCCAATCTTTTTTCGTTTCAGCACCGACGCCGGCAACTTGCCCCTCATCAGCTCTTTGAGCAGGACTTTCTGTTCAGATCCCCGGATCTTGAACGCTGCTGGCAGCGAAGCTGCAAACTCCACGATCCGATGATCGAGAAACGGCGGCCTGACCTCCAGAGAATGAGCCATGCTCATCCGGTCCGCCTTGTTCAAAATGTCATCCGGAAGGAAATATTTCTGGTCAAACCACAAGTAAGGCGCCAAATCGTCCGATGAATGCCGGTCTCGCATTTCGGCCAGAATCCGATCCAGCGCACCCGGTATTTCTATGCGCAACAGCGCTCGTTTCTGCGCGGCGGAGAATGTCCCGTTCCAGTAGACATGCGCCTCCTCCGGCGCCATCAACGAACCTTCCAGCAATCGTTTCACCTTGTATTCGAAACTGATCTTCTCATCGGACACCGGCCAGCCGCGTAGCCCCGCCAGCGCCAACTTCACCACGCTTCGGGGCACTCGACGGACCGAGTCGGCAACCCGGTTGGCTCGGTGCGTAAGGTAACCGCCGAACAATTCGTCAGCCCCTTCCCCGCTCAGACTAACCGTGGTTCGTGTCTTGCTCAGCTTGGAAAGAAACCATACCGGAAGCGCTCCCGCGTCCGCACTCGGCTCGTCCGAGTAGTAAGCGAATTCCTCGATCGCTCCCGCCAGATTCGAATCCGGATTCAAATCCAGCTGTTCGTGCTCAGTTCCGTAGCGCGCCGCGACTTCCCGAATGTATTCGCTTTCATCGAAGCTGCGTCCCCGGAATGAAATCGAGAATGTTTTCAGCGGTAACCTCGATTCCGTCGCGGCATAATGCAAAATCGTAGAAGAATCGATCCCCCCGCTCAGCCACATTCCCAGCGGCACATCCGACAGCAGATGCTCTCGAATGGACTGCCGCAAAAGCGAATCCAATTCCTCTTTCGCCGATTGTAGAGTCCGAGACTCCGAGATCCCCCGTGGCAGACTCCAGTAGGCCGCAGACGAAACTTCACCATCCCGCCACTCCAGCCATTGCCCCGGTGGAAGTTTTTCCACTCCTTCTACCAGCGTCCACGGACACGGCACGTAGTTCAAAGACAAGTAGCAATCCAAGCCGTTCAAGCTCAGTCGCCGCTCAATTTCAGGATGTACGAGAATGGCCTTCAGTTCTGATCCAAAGAAAAGATCTTCTCCGCGATGCGCAACATAGAGCGGTTTAATCCCCATGCGATCGCGCGCCAGCACCAGCCGCCGGTCGGACTCAGTCCATATCGCGATGGCAAACATTCCGCGCAGGCGGGTGAAACAGTCGGTATCCCACTCCAGAAAGGCATGCAGCACAGTCTCGGTGTCGCAGTGGCTCTTGAAGCGATGGCCAAGCGTCTCTAACTCGCGTCGTAATTCGAGATGGTTGTAGATTTCGCCGTTGAAAACGATGGCCGTGTCTGCATCTTCCGTCACGATCGGTTGGTCGCCGGAAGCGAGATCGATAATCTTCAGGCGGGTTGCGCCCATCGAGCAGACATTCGATTCGAAGACGCCCTGCTGATCCGGTCCGCGGTGGATCAGCGTCGCCGTCGCGCTCCGAATGCGCTCAGGATCAGGAACCCGATTCCGATGTGTGAACCCTGCAATGCCGCACAAGATCTTCTACCCCTCGTCCTTCAATCGCAATCGTAATCATCCTTCTCTCGAATCACAATCGAAGATTCGAAAACTTTTCATTGTCTCCCCATAAACACAAGGGTCACGCCGAAGCAAATGAGCAACACCCCGGCCCAGCGACGGCGGGAGACCTGCTCTCCCAGGAACATCTCCCCGCCCAGCGTACCTGCGGCGTAACTCAACGCGGTCACCGGAACCACCATGCTGACGTTCTCCATCGAGAGCAGCCCCAGCAGGGCAAAAAAAGCGGAGGCCATGAGCGTCACACCCATCCATATCCATCCCACGCGCGCCACTCGCAAGATCACCCGGAACAACGCCGACGGCCCGAATTCCTTCACCTCGCCGATACTCTTCATCCCCCGCGCGATGCAGAGTTCACCGCCGGTGCCCGCACCCACAATTACGGCATAGAAGACGGCTTCCCGTAACATCAGGTGTGCTCCGTTGTGCGAGGCGCGGTCTGCCCGACGACCAGAACTCCCAGGCAAATCACCAGCACGCCCATCCATCGCAAGGGCGTGACTGCCTCATGCAGAACAAAGTGTCCCAGCAGCGCCACCACCCCATAGGCAACGGACGAAGCGGGCAGCACGTAGCTGTAATCGGCCCAGCTCAGCACCAGCATGTACGCCAGAAAAAATGTAATCAGAGATGCGATGCCCAGCCAGATCGCACCTGAAGTGAACACATGGGTAAAAACGTGCGCCAGTTCAGATGGAGTGCGCGCCGTCACCGCGCCTACGCGCTTCATTCCGAGACTGAGCAATACGTTGCCCAGTGGTCCGAAGAGGACCATCATCAGAATCAAGATGTAGGTCTTGAAATGCAGGCCAGCCGACGATTTCATCTGCTCTGGGACCCACAACTTCCCTGGCTGGCAGCACGCGGCATGGGTTCATATTACTTGATTTTGCCGACAGGTCCAAGCTACGCGGAGGCTCCGTAAGGCAGCGTCCACAAAATCCCAAGCGAATGTCGAAGGGCTTTGAAACGGGATGGACCGGCTAATCGCGATTCGCAAATGCGCGCAGCACAATCACCACAATCACGACCCCTGCAATCAGGGTAACCACAGTGATCTCGAAGCCCATGAAGTAATTCATGTTCTAGAGCCGGCAAACCCGAACTACAGCATTTTGGTAAGGGCAATCGAGTCCCGCCACTGGCTGTCTCACCACCACCCACGAGACTCCATACTCAGATCGCAACTGGAGAAAATCTTGCGCTTGAAATTTCTCCCAGCCGGCCTGGGCTTGCACTTGCCGCTGCCATTCCTCAGCCATCTCGGGAAACATCGACACCGCACCGCTGTCCTTCGCATCGTCCGCCAACCTGCTCCTTTGTGCTATGGCGCGGAAGCCTTGTTCATCTTCACCCTTGACTCTCATGTGCACGGGGTCGAGAGCAAAAATAGCATTTGTTGGGGTATTCTCCCGGATCCAGACAAACGCCTGCGCCCATCCGTTTCTCGGTGCGGCTCCCGGCCATTCAATATGGGCGCTGGAGGGAAAGAGCGCCCGCTGGGCTGTAAACATCCCTCCGCACAAAGGCACAAACAGCGCCAGCCACCGCCACGCTTTGTTTTTTAAAACGTATTCCCCGAGCAGTCCGCCCATGATTACAAACATGAGAACGTACAGCAGATACAGGCATCGCATGGGCTGCAATCGGGCCAGGCTCTCGAAGCGCGGCAGAATGGACAACACGATCGCCGCCGGCAGGTAAACCAGTTCATACACAATCAACGCCCGGCACAGCAAATCCAGATTGTGCAACTGTCTCGACCGCGCCACCTTGCTAAACCACCATAAGATTGCGACCGGCCCCAGGACGCCCAGCCATTCGTACCAGTGCCATCTGAGTAGGTAGAAGTAGGAATGCGCCAACGCCACCGGATGATAAGCCGGCGGTGGTGGCGCGAACGAAAGGCCAAATGGCAGCAGGATTCCGAAATTGAGATACCGGCGATCAAACCCTCTCACTCCAACCAGCACTACGCAGAACGACAGGGCGAAAACCGACATCAGGGGATGCACCACCGCTGCAAAAAGCAGAAACAGTCCGGCCAGAACGTACTTCTTGTCCAGCATCTCTACGATGGCGAAGACGACCGCAAACGCCACCAGGTTTCGCGGGTTGATGTACTGGTCCATGACGTACAGTGCAGTCCCGGCGACTGGGACAGTCAACAGCGATGCAACCAGGGCCACACCCGCCCAGCACGCGTTCTCGTCGCTGAAGCATCTCCGGCTCAGTTGCCAGCAGGCCAACAGCAATAGAAAAATCGAGGCCGCCTGCCAGAACAACAACATCACGGACAGCGGCAGATGAGTCAGTCGCACCGAAGCTGCTATGAAATTGGGAAATAACGTCAGATGAGCGTGGGATTGAAAGAACTGCGCGTTGAATGGAAAGAGTTCGGGGTGCAGAATTTTCTCCACCCCCGGGACATAAATCTCCGCGTCCTCAGCCCACGGGTGGTACCCATGGACTAGCAGCGCTCCCAGAGTAAGCAGCAGAAGGATGAAGAAGTGTTTCGCTTTCAAAAAGACGATCCGATGGAAGTTGTTGAAAAGATGGCAGCCCCGTAGGGATTCGAACCCCAATAACTTGCTCCAGAGGCAAGTGTCCTACCGTTGAACGACGGGGCTGTACCGATTATCGACTGACTCGGCCAAACCTGTCAAAACACAAATCGAAAATCAGTCTAAGCCAGCCTTCGCCGGGATCACCTGTTGCAGGAGCTTCCAATCACTACTCACTTCCGCCTGTGAAACTTTCGCGGTGTTGCCGGATTTCAACTCTTCATGCAGTCGCTCTGCCAGGAGTTGCTGCGCGAAAACAGGTGAACTATCGCTGCCCAGAATATTGCCTCGCGACACTCCCATGCCCACCACTTCTTCCTCGCTGAGCCGCAACTTCAGCATGGGATGTCCGTCTCCGTCGAACTCCGGTTCCGCTTGCGCCAGAACCTTTTCGTTTCGACGGGCCTTCACGGCAGGATTTTCACGCGTCCACAAAGCTAACTGGTCCCGGTAGGCGCGCCGCTCGGTCGATGCCATCGGAGGCTCCAATTGAGGTCCAGCTTCCGAAACCATCGCGCCTTTGGCCGGATCGAAGCGCTCCAACCCAACCGCCGCCACCACCAGGCAGCCCGCAACTACCGGATGCAAGATCACCACCGGCAACATATAGTCCTTCGATTTCAACATCGACACAACTACGCCATGCACCGGCTTGCTACGCGCTACGCTTCCCGGCACCTGCGGAATTACGTATCGGGAAAACTCAAGGTCCGAATGTCGTTCGCTGAACTTCACCAGCGACTTGGCAATTTGCTTGGGCGTGGTAATGCCCAGGTCCGCAACCAGGCTGCGATGCACCGCTCTGGGAAAGTAGAAATCGATCACCCCGCGGGAGAAGTCAGCGCAATTCTGACTCAGAAGATTGAAGTGAGATTGGTTCTCCCGGGAGTTGTATTCGCGAATAAACCGGTCGTCCTGTTCCTCGCTGGTTTCAATCTTAAAACCGTAAATAGTCCGGTCGTAAGACGCCCCAGCCAACTGGGTCCAATTCCCTTCCGGAGGTTCTCCGTTTGCGGCATCCGGCACAATATTTTCCAGATATTTCTTGCGGTATTCGTTCCTTAGAAATGCAACCAGCTTGGGGTTCGCATACAGAGGAATATCTTCCTGGTCCTCCACTGCATAGAGATATGGCACTAAAGGGATAGCGATCCAATCATACCCGCCAACCTTGTCGTAACGGCTGATCACTACACCATTTTCGCCATCCTCACATCGCCGCAGGACCACCGGTGTTTCCGCACAGACCCGGGTCAAGTACACGGCGGCATGGCCTGTGGCCGTAAAGGCGCCAAAATGCCCGTATGGCTCCTCCAGCAGCAAACTCACATCCGCCCGAGCCTGCCTGGTAGCGCACAGAGCGAGCAGAATCAAGCCTGCGAGTCCGAAAGTTCCGAGCTTCAGAGAACGCATATTCTGTTTCCCGGTCAATTCCTTAAACCCACTCCCGTAAGCTTAGTTTCGTCCTTTGTTGTTAACTAGTTACGAAAGTCAGGCCATTAGGATTCCATTCCGCCCGCAGGAGTTTTCTCGGGTCTCAAACCGGAGCAGAAATCCACCTAAAGAGGCTCCGCAGAAGGCCTTACGCGGTTCATCCCGCGCCGGGATAGAATCTTGTATTCCCGGTCGCAAGGAGCTATCTATGGTCACCTCCCTCGGCAACATCTCTCCCCTCACCGCCGATTACGCCGAAATTGCCCGGCGTTCTCTCGACCCCGCTCAGTGCGCGCTGCTTGTTGTCGATATCCAGGAGAAGCTCCTGCCGCCGATTTTTCAGAAGGAACAGTTAGTCCGGAACTCGCAATTACTGATTCGCTTGGCGGGTATTCTGAAAATTCCTGCTCTGGTCACAACCCAATACGCCAAAGGCCTGGGCAATACCGTTCCGGAGATTGCTTCCCTGCTGCCCGAAACCCCGGCTATCGACAAGCAAATGTTTTCCTGCTTTGGCAGCGAGGTTTTTTGTTCAGTATTAAAGCGGCTTCCCGGGAACCGCAACACGGTCTTGTTGTGCGGAATGGAGAGTCACATCTGTGTGACCCAGACAGCATTGGGAGCCTTACGCGAGGGTTACATCGCCCACGTCGCATCCGACGCCGTAAGTTCCCGCACCGAATGGAATTGGAAAATCGGGCTGGAGCGCATGCGCGCGGCTGGCGCCGTCATCTCTTCCACTGAAATGATCGTTTATGAATTGCTGCGGTCGTCAGGCGCGCCCGCGTTCAAGGAGTTGTTGCCTTACTTGAAGGCATAGTGCGAGGTGGTTGGGCCGGGAGCGCCCATCTCACTCCGGGGCGGATTCCTTCTGTTTCACTCTCACCACCGTTACCTTCGAAAATCCTTCTTCAAACGTCGGAGGCTTTAACTTGCCCGCCATGCGTCGCATCACGTCTTCTGGAACCACCCGTTCGCGGCGCTTATTACGTTCCAGGCAGGCCTCCACCGGCACGTCAAAAAATACCGCCTGCACCTCATATCCGTAATCTTTGGCCAGCTTGATCCAACCCTGCCGGTCATGAGGCGTGAGATTAGTCGCATCCACGTAATTCATCGGACGCCGCGCAATCAGCCGCGCTTTCAGCATGGAACGCAGGTTCGAAAAAACCAGATCCTGAAAGCGCTGCTCTGCCGAATCATCAAACAGCAACGCTCGTACCAGATCGCTCGAGAGCGGCGTGATGTTGTGCCGCTTGAACCACGAACTCTTGCCCGACCCGGGCAGCCCTATCGCCAATATCACAGTACCTTTCGGCGGTCGCGTCGACGCCGTACTCACAGGAGCCTTATTGGCGCCTTCCGGTGCCACGGCATCCGGTGTGGGACGGACCTGTTCTCCACTCCCCGCCGCCATCGGCGGAGCGCCACTTCGTCCACGCCCCCGGCCGCCTCGGCCACGACGACGCCTCCGGCGAGCCCCATCCCCGTTCTCAGTTGACACACTGGGCTGCCCTTCCCTGGGTTGAATCGTCCCAGGCTGTGACTCCTCCCCCGGGTCTATCCGATTCTGAATTGCCCCAGCCTGTGTCAATCCGGCCTGGGCGATCCGAGCCTGCGCCTCGCGAAGCTGACTACGAGGCCCCCTGGGTGACTGCGGCCGTGCTACCGGCTCCTCCATCGATTGCGGGGACACCTTTTCCGCCACCGGCTCACTCACTTGCGCGGCTGGTAGGGGCTTTGCTTCTTCCACATCGTAAAACGCTGGCTGCAACGGGGCGGGTTTCGCTTCGCCCTTGCCCGCATCCGGTTCTTTCTTGCGCCGCTTCAAACGCTCGCTCATCCATTTGCGCATCTCTGGCTTTTAACACACCGGGACGCCCGCGGGCAATGTATGTGCTAACAAACGTACCAATCCCGCCAGCTTCCGATGCCTTCGGATTTGCTGCTCCCCTGTTTCCCTGTTACCATTTTTGTTCCTGATCGCGTTTTCTTTTCATTCGTATCTTCAATCATCATCTTGGAGGCGAAATGGCAATCAAAGTAGGAATTAACGGCTTTGGACGCATCGGCCGCAACGTGATGCGCGCTTCGCTCAACGATCCCAACATTGAATTCGTCGCTGTCAACGACCTTACCGACCCCAAAACCCTCGCCCATCTCCTGAAATACGATTCCATTCTGGGAAACTTGCACAACAAAATCTCCGCTGGCGCCGACAGCATCACCGTCGACAACAAAACTTTCAAGGTTTTCGCCGAGAAAGACCCCGCGAAGCTCCCCTGGGAATCCGTCGGAGCCCAGGTCGTCCTCGAATCCACGGGACGCTTCACCGACGCCAACGATGCCAGGAAGCACATGCGCGGCCCGGTGAAGAAGGTCATCATCTCCGCTCCCGCCAAGAACGAAGATGTCACCCTCGTGCTCGGAGTCAATCATGAGGTCTACGATCCGGCCAAGCACCACATCA
>Ga0207056_1094_pt2 | contig 12085 bp, 9 predicted proteins | sample Alteio_BWMinCont_58_FD_153289 | JGI IMG/M metagenome (GOLD analysis project Ga0207056, IMG submission 153289) | Enriched cells from forest soil in Barre Woods Harvard Forest LTER site, Petersham, Massachusetts, United States -... | ecosystem: Environmental > Terrestrial > Soil > Temperate forest >... | reverse complement strand
ACATTACTACTTTTATTAATTGTAACTGCCGAGAAATTATAAGATGGGGCGTCACCATGTTCCCATTTAAAACCACCTTTTTTCAGGGTTGATTTTAAAGATGCTTGTAAATTGTTCCACTTTTCGAAATGTGATGCCGTTGTTTTTTTATATTTATCTTTAACTTCAGGAAAAAATAAGTTGGATTCATGAAGAAATAAGTTGGATAGAGAACCCGTGGTGTCAGATTGAGGATTTGTATTAATTGAATCGTGTTCAAAAAAATAACTTGTGCGGACCATCAAATCTTGAATCATGTTATTAATTTTCATCAAATCTTCTAAGGAGTCAAATGCAGAAAAAATAAGCTGACACTTCCTATTGATTTTAACAAATAATCTTTCGTGTGGAGTAGAGATAGGTTTCTTTTTAAGAATATTTTCATAAAAATGGTTAAGATTTATTAATACGTGCATCATATTTTTTTCTTGGTCCAGTATTTGATCTAATCCATTAAGTAATAAAAATTGTTTACTTAATTGAATTGCAAAACATGGAGAAGATTCAATCCCGTCAGCGTAGATGCTATTTTCTTTAGGGACATTTAAAGTAGAAAAAGGACCTAAATCCTCTTGGTTACCCAAAATAAATATTTTATTAGCATTGACTTCAATATTTTTGTCTTTTAAAAATGATGAAAATTGTTTAGCTTTTGACGTGCTTTGAATACCAAAGTCATTGCTATTTAAATAATAAAAATTTTCAGCATTAACAAACGTATTTTCTGGAAAACCATACGCTTTGGAAAGAAACCCTAGCATGAGTTCTTTATCGTAACTGCCTGTAGTGTTAAAAACAATATAATGATCCTTGGGGTTTTCTAAAAATTTAGCAAACATCTTTGAAAAATAATGAGGGCAAATCATTGAAAAGGAATATTGGTTTTTCTCGTTTTTTTTAATTGGAGATTTCGTTTGTTTATCATCATTTGTTGCAATAAGAGCTGTATCTAAGTTAACAACTAATATTTTTAGATCTATCTCTTTGTCAGATATAATGCTTTCATTGCTATTTTCATCATTACTACTCGTCTGAGGTGCATCATCATAAGAAAGATATGGATCATGATAATTTGAATTCATTTTAATCTCTCGTTTTTAAATATTAAGGACAAGATTTAGCCATTGTACTAGCAAAGTTGATCATAATTATTAATATTGTATGATTTAATAATTTCTTAAGGATAGCGGTATCTGAATGAGTCCGCCCTTTTATGTCCAGTGGTTCCCACTGTCTTATTTCGAACTCCTGTTAATAAATTCAGCAAACTTCTTTTGTACGAGTGTTTTTTTCCGTGCGCCAGTCATATTTGCTATCATGCTATTTGCAACGGGTATATTAAAATTTTTTGGCAATGAGACTTCTGGTAATGTTTTAAATAATCCAGTTTTCGCTTGGCTTAAGTAAAAAATGTCTAATAATTGTATTTTTATCCAATTGAAAACGATTTCCTGATCCAATAAGAAAATATAAATCAAAAACATCCCTAGCTTGGGTCTCACTTCTTAAGGCCAAGGCACGGACCTTCTGTCGAAACATGCTCTGAATAGAATAATGATTGACCATAAACGGCATTAGGGAATACTGTCTTACTATTGGTAAACTAATAGGCTCAAAAATGGTATCATCTTCACTTTCATGTCGGCGCGAAGATTCAATTTTTGTATGCAGAGATAATGCAGTTATGATTTATAATACCAGATATCGACATATATGTCGATATCTGGTATTATAAGATATTTACGAAAGACCACTTCTAGAAATTATTTTTATCGTAAGCAAGTCCCTTAGTGGTTATCTCTTGTTTTTTTATAGCCATTAGGATCAATGAGACGTTCCTTAATTTCTGCCTCAGTCAAGCGGCCTTCATTTAGGTTAATGTTAGGGTTGATTTTCTGTATAACAACCTCCTTACCATCAACCTTGATTTTCCCATTAATTACTGTTGCTTTACTTCCGATATGTGCTAAGTAATTAATAGATGTATTTGAACTGTCTTTTATTTTAGCCAGTATTTTTTCATTACCGTAGCCAAAGAAATTCAAAATTTTCGTCCTAATTGAATACAGAACATACTTGATGCGGCGTAAAGTAGCATTCGTTTCAGCAGCAAAGCTGACTTTAGTCATTTCCATAGCATCTACCGTGTTTTGGATCTTATTAAATTGATTAACAGCACGTTGTGCTTCCTTATCAATGCCCTTCTGGAAATCCGCAGTGGCAAATAATGATTTTGGATCTATATCCTTTAGCGTACCCTGTAAATCTGTTATTGATATTTTTCTATTTATTGTGTTTTCTATTTCAGTAATACTTGTTCTTGATAGCAATGTGTCATTTTTAATAGACTGCTTTAATTGGTCAATATGTTTTGTAAAGCTTTTATCCCTCACAATATTTGTCATCTTATTTAAGATCTTGTCCATATTAGTTTGACTTAGGCCCAATAAAATTTCTTGCCAGAGCTTCATCTTGATTTTCTCTATTCCTTTGTGTAGGGCTTCTACTTCCATTTCCAAACCAAGTGCCATTTGTTCTAAATTCCATAGCGAATTGGTATGTTGTGATTTTTTACCCTCCTCATCAACATCTGAATGCGTCAATTCTAGTACCGTGCTGAAGTGGAATTTTTTGAAAGCACCCATATTGAAGTATATAGAAGGTGCCACATCACCATGTTGCAACTTATAGTTGCTAGGGTGTAGTTTTTGCTTCAATGATTCAAAGTCGATATCACCATTTCTTCCGAGTGTGACGATTATTTTTCCTGGTTCCATATCTGTTTCGATACCAATGTCCTTGCTCTTAATATTTTTCAATTTGTTATCAAGGGCCTTAGATTTCAGTTCAAAAGATACCTCTGGCTTGTTGATGTCATTTTGGTTTATATCTACTAGATACGGAGACTGACGATTAAGGTATGCATTAATTTTTAATTCTCCAATTGTACCAATTAAGCTATTGCTTAGCGTGCTATTGTTTTGATACATATGTTGTTTAGATAATTGTGTTAATGCATCTTCTATTTTTTTAAAAACTGGGTTGAGGAGGTTAGTCTTATCATCATCTGTAACTAATTCTTTAATCATCTCCGCATCTTCGAATAAACCCTGTATTTTTTTAATATCATTAACTATGAACTTCTCGACTTTACTCAAATCATTAGCTCGAATGACTAGTTTATTAAGAATGAGTTTTGTCAACTGTCCTATGGTCTTTCTAGCAGTGTCTCTATCAGGATGCTTTTCATTGTTTCTGATCGCAATTAGGGCATTTTTTGATTTTTTAAATAATATCAAAATATTATTGACATAATCATTGTCTTGACCAATATACTTCAGTCTATTTTTTTTGAAAGTCATTTCATATGCTTTTATGTCTAACAATAATTTTTCAATCTCAGGTACCAAATTATTAATGAATGTCTTCTCATTACGTAAATCTAATACACGATTGAATGTTGCTAAACGGCTACATAGCTCTCTAAATTGTGCATTGATTTCATTTTCCTTTCTTTTATTATTTTCCTTCAAGACAGGTGGTACATAATGCCATAGGTTTTGATATCCCATTCTCAGAGCATGTCTATTCACGCTAGGATTAGTTTGGATCTTGGATTTGTTAATTGTTTTATCTTTTATTAGCGTTCTTGCTCTCTGCCAGAGCTCTCTGAAAGATCCTTCAATTCTTTCTGGATTATTAGTATTATTATTTTTTATGAAATCATCAATTTTGTTAGCGATTTTCTCCATTGAATTATAATCAATATTTTTATTTTTTTCATTATTATTAAACTTTGTCATGAACGCCATATCTAGCAGTTTCTGATAAAAATCAGCAGGGCTATCAATTGTTTCACTAATCGCTTTATAGATTAATTCCAATTCGTCGACACTACGGTTTGATAATAGCTCACCAGATATTTCAAATTCATTCTTATCTTGGCCAGAAGACGACTTTTTTATATTATTTGGATCATTCAAGATAACTTTCAATTTATTGATCTTATTATCTAAAATTCTCATCACACGCAAATGTTCATCTATTACTGTTTGATTTCTATTATTTGCTTCGTTTTCTATGCGTACTTTGACGTTGAGTTGTTCTTGCATGTGTTCGTAATTTTCCAACAAGATTATTACTTGCTCACGTAAATGGTTAATCATTGGCGTGAGATTCTCGATTTTTGGAGGAAAATAAGATGGCTCACTAGCAATCTTTTGATTGAGTTGATTGATGAAACAGGTCAGTGTATCCACAGCTGAAATAATATCTCTCTCAGCTTTTTCCAGAAAGGGCAGCTCATATAGACTAGTGATGCGCGCCACCTCTAATTCATTATCGTCTCCGAAAAAGATATTTACGCGGTATTGGCCATCAATTTGGCTTAGCATCTGCCTCGCATTTTCTTCTGCTGACGAACTGTCTTTAAAAATAAATTTTGGTGAATTTATCTCAACTGAGAAGTGTCCTGTATTTAACGAACCTATTTCTTCTCTTTGTTCTAAAAATGATTTTAGTGATCTTGATGTATTACCATTTGGTTCAATATAAATTGAAATATTGTTTTTTGTGTGGTTATGACGAAGCAAGTACTTTTCTTGTACTTTTGGTTTGAAAATATGATCAATCGCAAAGTCAACAACCACGCCAAATCCAGTCAATACTTTTGCTACAGGCGGGAAAAGAGTAGATGCCATAGCGAGAACTTGCAAAGTAGCATTTTTAGCAAAGTCCCAAATTTTTTGTTCCTGTGCAATTTGAATTTGTGCATTTGCATAAACGTTATGACTATGAGCTTCAAGTAAATCCTGTTGGTATTGCTTTTGAAAATCAATTAAATTTTGTTTTGAAGCGAGGAGCAGATTTTGTAATTGTATTTTTTCCTTCTCTTCTATTATATTATTTAACTGTTTTTGAAAACCATCTATCGTTTGAGAGGTTAATTTCTCTTGTTCTTTTAAGTCCTTTAGCAGTTTAGACTGGATAGCAAAAAATTCTTTTCCTGTTTTTGCAGCTTCCGCCATTTGCTTTTTGATTCTATTAGCAAAATCTATTTGTCCCACTAAAAGTCCAAAAAGTCCAACTAAAAGCGCAGGGCCTCCTGGTATTTTCTTTCCAATTTCTTCAGTTAATTTATAATTACTAAGTGCAATATGTGCGACGATACCGGCTGCTACTAGAGGTATGGCAGTTAATTTCAATGAATGAGAGTATTCCATGTCCGAACTACCTGTTACGATCATTTCTTCTAAAAATGAAACTGATTCTGAGAAATTTTCATAAACTGGATTGATCAGTTTCTCAAATATGGTTGCGCCGCCTTCTAGGCTTCGCTTTATGCTTTCACCAGATAGAACTTGTGCACCAACAAATAGAGTTGGATATGCGCCGATATTAAGTAATTTTTTGACAAGATGAATTTGTTCATGAGTAAATTTTTTATCATGTTTTGATTCTTTATGTTCAATTTCATTTTCTGGCTTTTCTTCTTGGTCTTTCTTATTTACCTGGTCTTTCTTTTCTTCTTTATCTTTGAATAGCGAAGTTATTTTTTCTCTGTACTTAACATAGTAAATTAATTGTTGGGTAAATTCATTTTTTTTACCGTAATTTTTTAATACAATATCTAAATCATTATCTAATAGCCTATCAATAAATTCAGCATATCTTTTTTCTTCGCCTAATTTCTTAAGTAGTGAAAACTTTTGTGAGTCTTCATCGTAAAATTTCATTTTTTTAATATACGAAATTAAATCTTCTAAATGATTTTCTACGAATTCTCTCATTTTGGATAAATTGTCTTTTAACTGATTAATTTCATTTTTGTTGTTTTCTTTTTTGTATCCAAGCCTTACTGCAATGTCTCCAGTGACTTCGTCAACTGCACCAAATTGTAGTAATGACACATTAATTAATTGTTGGATTCGGTTTGGCAATTGAAATTCCGTAGGTTTTTTCTCGACATGGTTTGAATGGTTTGAGAGGATCTCGGGAACTTGAGTTTTCTCTGATCTCTTATTATAAATTTCTTCAAGAAATTCCTGATACTTCTTGGTAGTGTTATTATTTAATATCTTTATAACTAATACAGCTTTCAAATCTTGATTTTCTTGATCATCCAGATATTGATTTAGAAGCAGAATTGGGTCAAGAGAGGGATGTTTCTTGAATTCAGCAATAACGTTTTTGCGTAGTTTATCTAATTGTTTTTTTTGTTTATCTAAGAATTCTTTGGATCTCTTAGGATCAGATGTATTAATATTAAAATCTAAAGCAACAAACATTTTCGAATAGGGAATTCCACCAATGTCACCTGATAGGCGTTGAATTGCTGTATTTAATATTTTTTCGAAATTTCGAATATTTTTTGGTTTTGACATTGCGATGCCCTCGTTATAAACTCTTAAAACTCTATTTTTACCTTGCTTTAATGTATTTTTTTTCTTTATAAAATTAGTGTAGCTCATCAACCTTAATTTACTATTAATTGAAACAGTTATTATGTTTTTAATAGGATAATTTGCTATAGATAAGATTGTGTTAAGCTTATGACAAATGATTTACATGGTTTAACCATACTGGTGACGCGGCCCGGACAAGCAGGTTTGGACTTATGTGAAGAGATTCAATCACATGGTGGTGATGCGATATTTTTTCCAACCATTGCCTTTGCTCCGCCTAGCAATGTGCCATTATTTGAATCTAGTATGAAACAGTTGGCACACCAAGACTGGGTGATATTTAACAGCCCTGAAGCCGTTAGGGCAAGTTTTCCTGCCATCAAGGCATGCTTTTCAATATGGCCAGATAAGGTAAATATTGCAGCTATTGGCGAGGGCACTGCCAAAGCATTAAGAAGTGTGTCCTTACCCATATCCATTCAACCTAAGGTTTGGTCTAGCGAAGGATTGCTAGATTTACCAGTGTTTTATGCTGTTCAAAACAAAAAAATAGCCATTATTAAAGGCGAAGGTGGTCGTGGCCTTTTAGAGAAAGTATTTACTGAACGTGGTGCTAAGATATTGTCTATTATGGCTTATCAGCGTGTGCTGCCAAGCGGCCTTAATATCAGTCAAGTAACATGGGAAAAGATTGATGTCATCATAGCGGCATCATTCGAGAATTTAAAAAACCTGCAAATATTGCTGGGAGACAGCAAATGGAAGGGCATCACTTCAGTTCATTTTATTGTAGTCAGTAACAGAATTAAAACACTTGCAGAAACCTTAGGTTTAGAGACAATATGGATAGCGAGCACACCAACTCATGACGCTATTTTAACGGTGCTATATCACATAGCTGAAGCAAAAAAAGGACCATGATATGACAGATGACAACCCTCAAACTGAACAAGTAACAGAGAGGGTAACAAAATCATACACAAGCCCTTACTTTTGGTTAATTTTTATAATCATCCTCACTATTTTTGTTTTGCTAGGTTTTGGTGGTTTCCAATTATTGACACAACACACCAAAATTGAAAATATGACTCAATCGATTGATGGTTTGTCGCAACAATTGACTGCGCTCCAAAAAGAAAACATTGAAAATAAAACAAAAGAGGCCCCATCTTCTTCATCGCAGTTCACTTTGCTTTACGCAAAAGTTTTAATTGAGATGGCAAATAATCAAATGAGCTTTGGCAACCCATCTTCTGCATTAGAATTATTAAATCAAGCCCTTAATATAATTACACAATTGAATGACACAAAGCTTGCTACGCTGTCACAAGCCTTGAAAAATGATATCGCTAAACTGAATACTGCCCCATCCAGTGATCTTTCTGAACTTTATTTAAAAATAAATGAATTAGATAAGACTATTGATCAGTTGCCTTTTCCAGCGCTACCGTTAATGCCTAGCACCAATGGCCCGAATGCACAGCATGGTACTTTTTGGCAAAAATTGTTAGCGAAAAGCAAACAAACTTTGCAACAGATTGTTATTGTGAGAAGAACTGATAGCGATGTGATGTTCCCTGCTGAATCCAAGCCTTTCTTATATCAAAATTTGCATGCGCAAATTGAAAATATGATGTGGGCGGTTTTACATCACAACACAGCGGTTTATCATGCTAGTATTGATAGGGCGTCAAAATGGATTGCACATTATTTTGATCAACATGCAGGCCTCACCAAGCAAACTTTAGCTGAATTGGCATCCCTGAAGGAACAATCGCTACAAATAGAACAACCTGATTTGGCAGCGACTTTACATTTATTCGATCAACTGGCCACGAATACTAATGGGTAATGGAACAACTATGTTACGTTTTGTCATTGTTTTACTTTTTCTTTTTTTTGCAATCTGGCTTGGATTGCAAGTGTCATGGCACCCAGGCTATTTAATTATCTCGGTCAAGCCATGGTTGATACAAATGCCATTATGGTTTGCCGTTTCTTGTACGTTATTATTTTTAATCATATTTTATTACCTCATCACAGGGATAGATTATTTAAATGTATTGGCCTTGTCTTTTAAAAATTGGTGGCAAAATAAAAAAGAAAAAAAAGCATTAAGTTGTACCCAACGTGGCATCATTGCACTGAAACAAAACTTTTGGTCACAAGCTGAAAAATGGCTGTTAGCAGGCCTTTCGCAATCAAAAGAACGTTTAGGCATTTATTTTGCTTTAGCAAAAGCAGCACAGGAACAAGGCAATACTGAAAAGAGGGACTATTATTTAAAAACCGCTTCAGAACTGGTACCCGCTGCATCACTTGCCGTATCTTTAGTCAAAGCAGAAATGTTGATTGAGAAAGCGCAATTTGATGCTGCACTTGATATATTGCTGCCAATCAAAGCAAAATCACCAACACACCCTAAGGTACTTGATTTATTACAACACATTTACCGCAAGCAAGAAAACAGCGAACAATTATTTCATCTCATTCCATTGATGCGCAAAGCCAAATTGTATCCAAATGATATGTTAACGCAGTTAGAAGTGAGTGAAGTCGCTGATATGCTTTACTACGCTGATGAAAAAAGCCTGGCAGACATCAAAGCAATGTGGCAAGCGCTTCCGCGTTACTTACGTCAACAGCCTAGCATCATTGCTGCCTATGTTGCACAATTAGATAGACATGCTAAGGACATATCAGTCACAAATGAAATAAAAGATTTAATTCGACGTGTTCTGAAAACGCAATGGGATGCTGAACTTGTTTTATTATATGGTTCTTACTCATTCACACATTTAGATCGAGAGCTTGTATTACTTGGCGCATGGTTAAAAATATATGGCGAGCAACAAGCATTATTATTTGTGCTCGGTAAGTTTTGTGCGGAACTAAAATTATGGGGACGGGCAAAAGATTATTTCGAGAAATGCTTAGCGAAAGGGCCTTATCCTTCAGCATCACTTGCATATGGACAATTATTAGAAACGCTATCAGAAGATGAAAAGGCCTTGGCAATCTATCAATCTGGACTTGCAGATTGTATTCGTTAGTTTTCGTCTTAATTTTGATTTTGCTGATGCTATGCATCTTGCCTCTAGCTATCCTGCCGATAGTTTTGCGAGTTTAGATAAACGTTTTGTGAAACTTGCAAAGAAAATCAATATAAAATTAATTACAATGGGATGATAGGATGGTCTTTTTCGTAATGACATCCTTAAAATTTTGCTAAAAAATTCACATTCTTTCTAATCTAACGTGAGTTCGACATAACACCTAGACTTGTCATTCCCGCGAAGGCGGGAATCTATTCTATTTACAAATTTATCATGATTAGTAAAACAGGCTGTAAATTTCACAACATTAGCTCGATATTACTTTAAATTAGTTGGATAAATGGTTTCCCGCTCCCCACCTACGTGAGGACAAGCTTCGCGGGAATGACAATTCGGGTTATGTCGAACTCACGTTATTTACATCACTAAAAGTGTGTTGTTAGAAACAGAATGGGTGCTTAGATATAGCTATGAGCCCACCCTACATTTAGCAGCATTTGTACTTATAGCTGACGATTAGAGTGGCTGACTTGTACCTGATAATACTGTTTTAATGAGTGGGTCTAATACGTGTACAAAGCCGTATTCGTCTTTAAAGATATAATCTTGTCTTTCAAGAAATGATAAGGATTGATCGATTGTTGCTTTTGACATATTTGCGATTTGTATAAATTCATGCCCTAAAGGAGAATTCGTCTTATGAGTACGGGATAAAATTGTAAGTAGCTTGCGCTGATTTTTACTTAGTAATTCAATTTCAGATGCCACACTGGAGCGCTCTTCCATTACGTATTGTTGCCAAATTTTTCGAACTATTTCTGGAGTTGGAATTTCTTTTTCAAATATCATTCTTGAACAGAGAAGATTGAGATAGTAAGGATGACGTTCAGAATAATTGAATAAACAATCTAAAGATTGAGGAGACATTTGTGCTTTCCAAGTTATCATCGCAGCATGTTGTATATGCTCCGCATAGTCCTTTTCAGAAATACAAGTTTTGAGTTTTTTAGTCTCAGTAACTCGATTACAAAAAGCTTTTCCTTTTGCTATCGCTAAAGGAAAAAGATCAATGGGTATTATGCTAGTCATTTATGGTCTATAAGTTATAGTCTATAAGTTATAGACTATAAATTATAGACCATAATACTGTCAATCATTTCTTAAACGTCCTTAGCGTCTTTACTCTAAAGATCTCGCAATGTATGATGCGTCAAATCAAACAGGAATTTAAAGATGTCGAAGTGGTTGGCATGGAAAACCTCAGCAAGAAGGATGCTGAGTTCTTCAATAACTTCATAAATGAATTAAAAAAGGAATTACACAAAGATACACCTCGTGAAAACTATAGTATGAGCATTGGCGTGAAAAATACTAGTGACAAAAATTTAGTTATTGAAGATTTTCAAGCTACTTCATCAAAAAAAAATGAGTTTAATCACCCAGAAAAGGTCAAAGTTTCTTTTAATCAGGATGGAAAAAAAGATACCTTAGATATTAACTTGCCAAAAAATACGAACAAATTTTCAATTACCAGCTCTCCATTGTTTATTAAGTCGTATGGAGCGCTTTACTGCTCCCTAGCATAGCGTGTGGTGATGAGAGCAGCGTAATTCCATGTTAAGTTTTCTGCTGATGTCATCAACCCATTAAAGCGATTAATTTGCTCGCTTAACGATCCATCTTGGTTTCTATGAAATTTCACACGAAGGATGAATTGGTCAGCGAGATGCTTACCATTTTTTTAATGTAACTGGCGAGACAGACTCAGCACGGCCTTGTAATGGGGACACCTCTTTTTGTCGAAAAGTAATGATTTCATTTTTTATTTTAATTTTTAAGCGTTTAAATGGGAGGGCATCTAGATTGCTCTCATGAAAACGCATTGTTGCAAAACGGGTATCTTCTTTGAGTGTTTTGTGGAAACAACCAATATTCTCTACGTTCCCTGCAAGATTGATATTAATGCCTTCATGACTTAATAATATCGTGCCTTTTAGGGCCAACAACGAACATTGTGCAGATAAGTTTTGTTTTAATAACACTAAATCATCAAGTGCAATGAATCGATAGCCTGCAATATGGATCATGGTCATTGGGTTACCTTCATCTCGTTTCAATTGGTCTTGCCATGGCAATATTAACATTTTTTTTAAATTGCGAACCAATTTTCCAAGCATAGGCATATGGCAAATGGGTCTTGGGATCAATTTTCAATAACATGGTTCCAATACCAATCCCTGATGTCGTAGGCAACCTTGTATCTTTACTGTGGGCACTTGGCGCAGAATCAGCTATCCTCACTAAAAAAGCATTTCCTTGTCGTTTTGGTTGCTCCATCACAATCATCACATGGCCAGCAATTTCTTTACTGTTTGCTGTCTGATAGCGAAAAACAATCACATCACCCGGACGTAACGCATCAACTTTTGGTACCGTGTTCCAATGCGCACTATCATCAGTCAAATTTTGAAAATATTGATAGTAATGGTCTGTGGTTGGGCGATCACTGCCACTAAAATTTTTTAAACTTCGATAAGCATGGGGCGATGCAATTTTTAAAATATGATCAATATAAGCTGAACAATC
>Ga0207056_1111_pt1 | contig 12189 bp, 10 predicted proteins | sample Alteio_BWMinCont_58_FD_153289 | JGI IMG/M metagenome (GOLD analysis project Ga0207056, IMG submission 153289) | Enriched cells from forest soil in Barre Woods Harvard Forest LTER site, Petersham, Massachusetts, United States -... | ecosystem: Environmental > Terrestrial > Soil > Temperate forest >... | reverse complement strand
AATATTACTGTAAAAAGATAAAATGCCATTTACAGTAATGAATTTACCTGATAAAATATTACTGTAAACAGGAAAAATGCCATTTGCCGAAAAAAATGGAGAGACATAAAGCATGAACAAAAAGCCATCGTTTTCCGGCCGCATTCAGGAACTTGCTAGTCTCAGACGATTTCTGAAAAAAAAATCCTCGTCACTCATTGTAGTACGAGGTCGCCGACGTATCGGAAAAAGCCGATTGATTGAAGAGTTTGCTAAAGGCTATCGCTTCTATTCATTTGCAGGACTTGCACCTACTGAGCACACAACGGCACAATCACAACGAGATGAATTCGCCCGTCAACTTAGCGAACAGGTTGCGCTCCCAGAAGTCAAAGCCGATGATTGGGGAAAACTATTTCATCTCTTTTCAGAAAAAATCCAAAAAGGAAGAGTCATCATATTATTCGACGAAATCTCTTGGATGGGGTCTAAAGATCCTGATTTCCTAGGTAAAGTGAAGAATGCTTGGGACCAGAAATTCAAAAGCAATCCGGAACTCATTTTGGTTCTTTGTGGGTCTGCATCTGCCTGGATCGAAGAAAATATTTTGAGCAGCACTGGATTCCTTGGACGCATTTCTTATACTTTGACTTTGGAAGAGCTTCCTCTTCCTGATTGTGAATGGTTCTGGGGTAAGATGGCAGACAATATTTCAAGTTTTGAAAAGCTTAAGCTTTTAGCTGTTACCGGAGGGGTACCCAAATATCTCGAAGAAATTGATCCAACTATCAGCGCAGAAGAAAATATCCGGCAGCTATGCTTTAAGAAAGGAGGCCTTCTTGTAGATGAGTTTGATCATCTTTTCTCGAATATTTTCCAAAGAAAATCCCCTTTGTATCAAGAGATTGTCAAAAAACTCACTTATGGCTCCAAGGAACCGGTACAGCTTGCGAGGGAGCTAGGTGTCGATCTTTCCGGGCCATTCAGCGAATCTCTTGAGGAGCTGGCTTTCTCTGGCTTTATTAGAAGAGACTACACGTGGCACATTCAGACAGGTCAAGATTCAAAACTGAGTAAATTTCGACTTAGTGACAACTATGTTCGGTTTTATTTGCGATATATCGAAAAGTTCCGGACTAAAATTGATAGAGGTGGATTTGAGTTCAAGTCCCTCATGTCTCTTCCCGAATGGAACACAATTATGGGGCTTCAATTTGAAAATCTGGTATTGAATAATCGAAAACTTCTTCATAGTTCCTTAGGGGTAAGCCAGGAGGATATCATCAGCGAAAACCCCTTCTACCAAAATCGTACGACAAAAAAGCCTGGCTGTCAAATAGATTACATGGTGGAAACAAGATTTAATACTCTATACGTGTGTGAGATAAAATTTTCTAAAAATCTTATAGGAACTGAAGTAATTAGTGAAGTTCAAAAGAAGATCGAGCACATGAGTCGACCCAAGGGATTCTCGTGTAGACCAGTATTAATTCATGTTAACGGTGTTAGCGATGACATTATCGACAGTTGTTACTTTGCATCAATTGTGGACGTGGGTGATTATTTTCGATCAAAGCCTAAACCGAAATAACACCCAGAGCAGAAAAGTAACAGGATATGCAGACATGCGCATCAGGCAAAGGCAGGCAATGTCGAAAAAAAAAGTAACAGGATACGCAGGATCGCAAGCGGCAGGATAGGAAGGATAGTGGGAGATACACTTGATAGGTAAAAGAAATTCCAAAGAGAACCGCAAAGCGAAGTGTCAGAAAGAAAGTAAAGGACGAGGTCCTTTACTTTCTTTCTGACACTTCGCTTTGCGGTTCTCAGGGGCTTCCAGAGCTATTTAGCATCAATTATCATCGACTATCGTACTACAAGCCCATCTGCACTATCCTTCTTATCCTGCCGCTTGCGATCCTGCGCATCCTGTTACTTTTTTTTCCCCGCCTGTCTTAGCCTGAAATCTATTGTCTGCTGCTCATCCTGTTTTGGGCTCGGTGTTGGTGACCGCGTAGTTCAGGATTTCCTCGTAGGATGAGGAGGTCCCTGCGTTTTTAAATGCAGCTTCAAACAGTCTCGTCGCTTCTTCACGTGCAAGTCCTTCCTTGTTTCTAATTCTTTTGTACAATTCGGTGCGCATCTCAACAATTTTTTCCACAAGCGATGCATCGTTATAAATGGCCATCAGCAATGTTGGGGGGGCTAAAAATACGCGAATCTTTGCGGGACTTTTTGGTGTGATGAAGTTCAACAAAGAAACATAGCCCGGGGGAGCATTCACGTCGCTAGAATTCAGTGCTGCTTCTTCCTCATCGTCGGTATCTTCTGTTATTTCCCTTACGATAAATTCTTTGCCCGTCACTTCGTTTGGCTTGACTTCATCCTGTTGCAAACCTTGCAACATCAGATAAAGGCCGTAGTGTAGGTCTTGTGTGGGCATTGCGAGGCGTGAAATATAGGAAGCATCAGGATAACTTTTATCAAATGCGTTGTCAGCAGCAGTTTGGAGGCTATCGATAATTTCGTCTAGGAAGTGGGGATGTTTTTCGAGAAGCTCAAGAAAAAACTTTTGCTTACCATAAAGATTTGTCATCAATTGTTTAAGGAGGGCCCTGGTTTGTATGTGGGCTAGTTGTTTTTTGGATCGAGCTTCTCTATTCAGAATCAAATGCAAACTAAGGCGTGCTGTCCCTTCAGCTTTTGTAGCCTTTTCTGCATCTGGGTCTTTTGTTTTGGACCCTACGCGAACAGTGTCATATTGCTCTTTGAAAAGATCATCCATTGGAATGTGTTCCGCATTTTTCATAAAATGGACATAACTTGCTTGCAAGGTGGCGAAGGAGCGGTAGCTTTGGAGCCGCGAGTACGTCATCGAGGCTAAAACAATTAAAATGGCTGTGACGTATATCAAAACATGCATACAAAGCCTCTTCTACTGTTCATAAAATACCACCTTTGTCGAATTTGGCAATGGAAAAGCGAAGGTTGTTTCTTTCGAATCGTCGCGATGATCAAATTTTTGCGTCACAATAATTCTCATGAGCGGGGGCAGCTGTTGATACTCATATTTCCATTCTGGAATCCAGTCTGCGGAGGGTTCGACTTTTCTTTCTTTCCTCGATCCTTTTAAATTTTTTTCGATTTTGCTACGGTCTTTCTCGGGGGGAACAAAGAAAGAAAAATGTAGTGAAGTCACATGGTCTAATAGAACCTCCATGCGTGCTTGGAGAGGCGGTGATGGTTCCCACATTTCTGGTGAGGACCAAGATGCTAAACAGAGGCGTTGATTTTTATCTACGAAAAGGCGTCCTAATGTTTGTACAGATTGATCAGTTTTAATATCGGTATTGGTTTTGTAGACAAAGAGAAGGCTTGAATAGTCTCCGGTTGAGAGAGTTCCCAATTCGTTATCTGTAAAGAAATAAAAATGTTCTTTGTTGCGATAGAAAAATTGTCTTTCGATGTTCGGAATCACCTGCATCAAACGAGTTTCGACATAGCGTTGTTGAAACCCTTCTTTTTGCTGCCTATTGGTCTCCTTGTCGAGCCATGCGGTTTGGCGATAGAAGTACCCCAAAACGGAAAGGAGCAGAATTGTTAGGGATGTTGCGATTAAAACCTCTATAAGGGTCATGTAGCGGACAAATTTCCTTTTCATCACGGCCCACCCTCATCCGTTTCAGATTTGCGGGTCTGCATCATATGATGTCTGACAATAGTCGTAATATATGCGTATTCCGCTTTATCTTCTTCTTTGTGTGTGCGATGAAAAACAAATGTGAGCTTTACTCGATAAGCATTCCATTCTTTTGGATCATCAAACTTGTGTTTTATAATATCAAAGTACAACGAGCCGGTATAGGGGAGGTTTTTGTTGAAACCTGAAGCTTTTAACATGTCTTGAGTGATAGGAATCATCCTTTTTGTTTCAACGTCATTCCAGTCAATCCTATTCAAATGAAGTTGTTCCAGTATACGCACATAAAGAAGATGAGCTGCATGATCGAGCTCCATGCGTTGAATAAATGCTGTTTGTTGTGTCAGCATCGATACTTGTGGGGCAATCAAAGGGATGGCGCAAAGGGCTATCAGGGCCAATGCTATCAACACTTCAAGCAGAAGCATATGTCGCTTTTTAGCTTTTTTTAGCATTGATCGCCTCTACTGTTCTAAAGGTTATCTCTTTGTTGTAATTTTCTTCGCTTCTATCCTTTAGGTTAGGTAAATCATCGGTGATTGAAATGGGTGCTGGATGTCCTGGCAAAACGATGTAACGTGTTAGCACGCCAGGGCCATCAATTTCATGAGTGGAAAGGCGGATAACACCCTGGGACATCTCAGACCCCCCCGAGAGAAATTTCAGCTCGAGTTGGTTCACCTCTCTTTCAAGACCTGTAAAGTTAAAGTGTTGGATGTACCGTAGGTGACGCTTTCTGCTCACTTCCTTCAACCAAGGACTTGGCAGGGATACTTTGGGCAGCAGTTCTAGAAAAAAACCGTTTCGTTCTTCAGTGAGGGTAACGACCACGTTGATATTTGCGTGGAAAATCAGCATCAAATCTTGAGCTAAACGAAGCTGGTCGACGACAAGGTCAACTTCAGATCGAAAGCGCTGCTCGCGTATCGCATACGTGACATTAATTCCGATGATCCCCGCGAGGGATCCCACAATTGCAATGACGACAAGCAGCTCCAACAAAGTAAAATAAAGGCGACGAAACATAAGCACAACCCACAGACGGTCTATTTGTTTGACGCTGCGCGAGAGCTTGTGTATGCATTTAGACTGGGCGACGATACATTAATTGCCCCAGTAGTCTGATCATACGTAACAATGTAACGTTGTCCCCATCCATCTACTTGCAATGCTTGAGGATCTTGAACTAGCGGGGAATTTTGGATGACTGCTGGCCAGTTGGCAAGATCAATACCGGGATTTTCGGCTGCTGCAAGACTTAAGATGGTTTGTAGTTTTTCAATACCGGCACGTGTTTTAAATGCTTTCCCTTCATCGAGTGCGCCTCTGTAATTGTAAGCGACGACTCCCATGATGAGCGCGATTAAAAACATGACGATCATGATTTCGATCAAAGTGACAAAACGTCTTGTCAGAGACTTGTAGATGTTTGCATTCATTGGTTTTCTCCTATTTATTAAATTTTTTTATTATAATTTATATCATTCATATATTTTTTTACGATCATTTTGTACCGTCCCTGAGAGCCATTTGAATTAGCCTAATGCATAAAATGAAGTTTTACCACAGAGATCACAGAGAGAAGGGGAGAAAAGGAGTAGAGAAAAGAGTAAGATAGATCCAAATTTTTCTCCTTCTCTCCTCTTCTCTCTGTGATCTCTGTGGTAAAATTTCTTTTTATACGTTAAGTTGATGCGCATGTCCTGGAGGGGGAACAAGCTCATTATCAATTTCTTCACTGCGTCAGCGAACTGATATCTGTCATGGGCAATAGGACAGCCATCAAAATTATGCCGATGATTGTTCCCATACAAATTAAAATAATCGGCTGTGACAATGCCATAAGCCTATCTAGGCTTTTCTCCAACTCTTCCTCATAAATGTCTGCAAGCTTATTAAGCATAACAACAGCACTTCCAGATTCCTCTCCAACAGCAAGCATGCGAGCAACTAGTGTGGGGATATATTTCGATTTCCCTATTTCTGTGCTCAAAGAGCTTCCTTCGATGATTCTGTTTTCGGCTTGTCTGATCTCTTCTTCGATGACAACGTTGCGGATGACTTCTCGGGCATTCCTTAAGGAATCGATAATGGGCAAACCACCTTGCTGTAAAGTTCCCATCGTGCGGCAAAAGCGTGCCACAGCGGTGTGGATGACTAATGTGCGAAGAACGGGGATCTTTAAAGAAGTTCTTTGCAGCCATAGTTTTCCCAACGGAGAGCGTATTTGATAGTAGATCCATGTCCCTGTCATTGCTATTAAAGGGAAGTATATCCACCAGTAGTTACGTGCAAAGTGGCTTGCTCCAAGGACAAAGCTTGTGAATCCATTGAGTGATCGACCGACAAAAATTTCTTCTATAGAGGGCAGCACGAAGCCAACGAGGACTGCGATGATGAGGAAAGAGAAGGCTCCAAGGACCGCGGGATAGATCATCGCTGTGGCGATTTGCTTTTTTAATTTCAGCTGTTTTGAAAGAAGTTGGCTCAGGCGTTCTAATACTATTTTCAGAGCTCCCACGGACTCACCAGCGGCAATCATAGCACGGAATAGCTTATCGAAACTATCGGGATAGTTTCCCATAGCTTCAGAAAGGGATGAACCTGCTTTTACTTGCTCGCAAAGGCTTAAAATGATCCGGTGGAATGGTTCATTGCGGTATTGCTCTTCCAAGATCACAAGACTCTCGTATAGCGGCATCCCAGCTCCGATAAGCTGGGAAAGTTGAACCGTAAATGTGACGAGCGCATCTCCTTTTAAATTTTGTTTCGAAGAAATCATCGCTTTCGCCGAAATCTGGCTGACCATAAGGCCTTGTTCGCGCAAAATATTTTTGGCATCCCGTTCGCTGTGGGCTTCGACAAACCCCTGCTTTTTCCTTCCTGACAGACTTAACGCCTGATAATGAAATAGCGGCATGGTTATTCCTCCACACCTCTTGTGACGCGCAGGACTTCTGCGACAGTAGTAATCCCTTTTGAAACAAGTTCGCTACCATGCTCTAAAAGGCTAATAGTGCCTGTTTTTAAAGCAAGGCGGCGCAATTCAACAGCATCGGGGCTTATTACGATTTGTTTTTTTATTTCGTTGTTGACCGTCATCAGCTCATAAATACCGTGGCGTCCCTTGTATCCTGAGCCATAACAGCTGGCACAACCCGCTCCATGGAACAGATGACCATGAGGCAGATCCGAGTTTTTAAGACCAAGACTGCGCAATTCTCGCTCTGTTGGGGTGTAGGGTTGCTTGCAATCTGGGCATATGCGACGCACGAGGCGTTGCGCCAACACGCCAACCAAACAAGAGGAGAGCAAGTAGGGTTCGATTCCCATATCTACGAGGCGTGTGACAGCCGATGGAGCATCGTTGGTGTGAAGTGTGCTAAGAACAAGATGGCCTGTAAGCGATGCTTGGATGGCAATTTCTGCAGTTTCCACATCACGAATTTCACCCACCATGATAATATCTGGATCTTGTCTTAAGATATGCCTTAAACCTGTAGCGAAGTCTAATTTAATTTTGTGATGGACTCCAATCTGGGCTATTCCTTTCAGATTATATTCTACAGGATCTTCGATGGTCATAATGTTGGTTTCATCGTTATATAGTTCGCAAATTGCACTATATAGCGTCGTAGTCTTTCCGCTTCCTGTAGGCCCTGTAACAAGAACAACACCCTCTGGAAGGGATATCAACTGCCTAAATTCTTGGTAGACTTTTGGCATCATCCCAATGGAATCGAGACCTAAAATGACGTTTCCTTTGTCGAGGATACGCATGACAATTCGCTCTCCGCCACTTACAGGGACAGTGCTTACGCGAAAATCGATCTCGCGTCTTCCCATGCGGAGTTTGATTCGACCATCTTGAGGCAGGCGATGTTCGGCAATATCTAGCTTTGCCATGACTTTGATCCGAGTCAAAAGAGAGAGTTGAAACTCTTGAGCAGGGGCATGGCGGTTTTGCAAGACTCCATCAATTCTATACCGAACGCGCAAGCTATCTTCATAGGGTTCGAAGTGAATATCTGAAGCCCCTTGTTGGATCGCTTCCGTGATGATTAAATTGATTAATTTAATGATTGGTGCTTGAGTATGTTGATCATCTAAGAGGTCGTAAACAGCAATATCTTCTTTATTTTCATCACTTTGATCTGACAGATGAGCCATCAGCTGAGAAGCTGCTCCATGCTCCCGTTCATAACAGTCGTGAATTGCTGCGATAATCAGGTCTTTCGGGCTATAGACAGCCTTGATGGGGCTATCCAACATCAGGCGAAGCTCTTCAAGCGGTTCGAGATTCAGTGGGTCTGAAACGGCTGTGAGAACAGTGCCATTTTCTAGATGAAATGGGATCAAGAGATTTTTTTTGACAAAGCTGTAGGGAATTTTTTTGTAGAACTCTTTAGAGAGTTGGAACGTGGAGAGATCGGTGTAGATAGGCATGCCAAATTGGACAGCGAGGGATTTGTTTAAATCATCCCCTGTCAGCATCGCTTGACGTGCGATGACATCACCTATAGGCTGTTGTGGAATTTTTTTATCTTCCATCATATTCTCCATCAGGATAAAAGACGCATCGATCTGGTTTGCGTCCAAAGATAATGGCCATACTAGCAGCAAAAAGCCTGTTCTTTTCAAACTGCTGGGCTTCAACGAGTCGGCACATAAATGGAGGAATATCTCCGGGCCGTCTATTCATCTCTATGTCTCGAATTCTTTCTAAGTCACAAACTGGGTCATAAACAATTGTGGGCGTGATGAAGATAAACATTTCCGTTGTCTCATCCTCTAGATTTGTGATGCTGAACAGTTTCCCTATTCCTGGAAGCTCTCCTAGGAAGGGGATTTTTTCTGAAAAATCATGGCTATCGCGTTCGCGCAACCCACCTAAAATGACAGTTTGACCGTTGGGAATGGACACTTCATTCATAATGTGTCTTGTTGTAACGTCGGGCCTATCTGCAACATTTGAGCGAATGGTTTGGAAGGTGATATCAGTAATCATGTCTACATAATCAATCGCATCTGGATCATCATCATCGCCTCGGAGATGTATTGTTGGAGTAATTTCAATCTTAATCCCGTATTGAGCACGTGCAAAAGCCTCTTTGAGGGCCACATCTCCAGTGGTTGGAATTTCGAAAATTCCAGTATTAACAGAAATTTCCTCGGCAATTTCTATGATAGCAGGAGTCTGATTAACGGCTAAAACAGAGGGGCTCGCATTGATATGCAGATCATCTTGAGTGAGAAGGAATCGATATGCCAAATCAAATGCTGGCATCACGTCATTTTTTTTGCGTCTCAAAAGGAAATCAAAGATCCCTGGCGGTGAGTTTACAACATCATTAAATTCCAGACATGTGAACTTAGTATTAGAGGCGCACGATCCAATTTTTAAGAGATTCAATCCAAAGTCATTTTCTCGAGTGAGCCTTTTTTCAAATAGTAAAACCTCTAGCCTAACCATTTTTTTGGGGACATCTATTCTACTGATTAACTCTTTCAATTTTGGCAAAAGATGTGCTTCCACAACCATGACGATAGCGCCTGTCTTCAAATCAACAATAAAATTGTCTCTGTTCTGGTTGACAGGGGGTGGTGGAACCGGTCCTAGATCACCGATAGGAGGAGAAAGGAAATAAGCATTTGCAAAAGGAGGAGGAAGTGCTGGAAACTGAGGACCATTGCTCCCTTTGACGCTGATATTTTGGTTTGTCGTCACACCTATGTCAGACCTATTGTTTGAATTGTATTCATCCGACGTGTCGGAAGTGGATATCAACCAATAGATTTTTTGCAAAATGTCTGCTAATTCTTCTGGGTCGGAGTGCTTTGTGGTATACATGAAAATGACTTTTCCAATGGACTCACCCACTTGATCTTCGACATCGGCAATAATATTTTCAGCTTTCCGAATTTCCTCGCGGGTTCCCACTAAAAATACAGCTCTAGCCACTTTCGAAAGTGGAATGACTCTTAAGCCATTATCTCCAGCCGCTCCTTGACTTGGAGCACTGGTTGAAGGTCCTTGCGTTTGCGCAGATGGTCTAACGACGATTCCTTTCGCTCCTGTAGCTCCAGGTGGTGGTTGTCTGTAGGACGGTCTAGAGGTGTCGCTACTTTTCTCTTGAGTATCTTCAATGAGCCCGCCGAAGATGGCTGCTAGGATGTTAGCCATTTCCTCGGCATTGACGCGATTGAGGGTAACGGCTTTATATTCTTTTTGCCCTCGATTGGATGTTACAAAGTCATAGAGCTTTAGAAGCTCCTGCACTTCAGAAACTTGAGCGACAATGAGGATATCGCGGCCAATCATCTGCATGACAACACTGTTTGGATTGACAAATTTTTCCAGAAAAAACCAAACTCGGCGAACATCGGATGGTTCAGGAGTTAACACAAAGGCTATCCGTTCGGTACTGGGAAAGATGGCGAGATCTTTGCGATTATTTGAAATCAAGGCAAGTTTCGAGCGATCTTCTTTAAGTAAATAGAGTTCGCGCAAAAAAGGATTGAGCTGTTTGACCCCCACGCCATTTTCGGTAAGAATTAACTCGAGCATTTCATCCCAGGAAGTGCGGGGAATGGGTAGGTTTGAGGTAACGCTTATCGGAATGTTTGCAATTGCTGGTGAAAGGATGTACACGTAATCTTGGGAGCCATAATCGACAACAAGTTGCTCAAGAGTTGTGTCAGGTTGATGCCAAAGGGCATATCCCTCTTGCTGCCCCTCTGTGGCGACCTTTTGCCATTCTGTTTCTAGATCAACTATTTGTTTTTTGATTGTGTTAATTTTTTGTAAAAGGTCTTTATATGAATACTCAGGGGCATTTTGCTTATAGAGCTCGTAGGCTTCTGCATAAAGTGCCTTTAATTCTGTTACATGCGCTTCATGCTCCTGATTCACCTCTGAAAGAAATCGCTCCATGTCTGGTGTTAAATCTGCCGTTTGCTGAGTTAACCCTGCTTTTTTTTCGGCAATCGTTTGGGCCCCCAAAGATGTGGCTGAAGCGGCTATGATCAGTAGTAGTAGCGTGAAACTCTTCATGTTCATTTGCATTAAATCCTTAAATTTTTATTAGAATTATTCGTACTCTATTTCGTCGTCATCATCATCGAAATCGTCGTCATCATCATCTTCGCTTTTATCATTCTTAGTTTTTTCCTTTGACGGAGTCGAAGATGCCCCACCTTTCTGAAAAGGGATTTCAATTTGATGCGTTAAATTTCTGCCGGTGTTAAATAGAACACCCGTTAATACCTGCTTGCCATCGATTTGTGCCAGTCCATCAAATACAAAAAGAACACCGGTTTCTTTTCGCTGAACATAGGCATCAATACTTTCAGGGGTCTCCAGTTTAATCCAACCCTCTTCAGTTTTCAACAGCCAATCTTTGGGGCGAAGCAACATTCTTTGATCTTCAATTTCAAAAATATATTGGGAATGGGTTCGCGCTCCGAGACACCGAAATTGATTTTGTAATCCTTGAGTAGCCCACGGGTCGCTTCCTTTAACAAGATTCAATGCAACTTTTCCTTTTCCTCCCACGTCCCAAAGTTCTAAATTCATAATCCGTTCGTCGATCTTTTTAACAATCAATAAAGGATATCCCACAGAATCTTCACCTGGCTCTACTTCCTTCCACCGAGTTCCATCCCAAATGACAGCATCGTTAATCCCGAGGTAAATGCTGTATGGCTCCTGTCCCTCTTCTGCAAAATCAATGCAGTGTTTTCCGAGATAATCCTCAAATTCTTTTCCGCCATGCCGCTTGAGAAAGAGATCCTCCCCCTTCCACACTGCTTTCTGGCGCACTAATAGACTTCCATCTACTCGCCATTTTCCCATCTCCCAAGCCTTCGAACCAACCCTGGCTTGATTTTCTTTTTCAGGGAGACGAAAGTTGGCGTAATTTGCAGGCTCTTCAATAAGCTTTCCCTCTTCATCCATCATTCTGACATTGATCACTGCTTCAGTGTTGTATAAGTTTGTCTCTATCCAAAGTGGAGTTGGAACATTGTCAGAACTAAAAACATACTGCGGAGGCGTCTTATCTCTATCAAATAACAGATAGAGTCGCTCTCCAGCGCCCACGGAAGAGGGGGATGGATTTCCTGTAAAGGCAAAATGAAGCACTGTGCGGTCCCCTTTAGCATCGGGACGCCCATTTTTTCCGTAGTAGACGAGCTGAGTTCTCAAATCTGGCAGTTGTAAGGAGCGGGGGGAAAATTTGAGGTCTAAGCAAGAATCACCGATGGCATTGAATGCCTCCTGATTTTGCTCAAAAGCATTTTTTGGAATTGTCCGCTTGATGATTGTTGTATCACTGATTGCATGGGTATCTGGACTGATGAGAAAAAAAGCACCAGTTGCAAATAAAAGAAAGAGGCATAAGCCCCCAAGGGTCATATTAATCCAAGACAAGCATTTTCTTAACACACGCGACTCCCATATAATTATATGTAGAAAATTTTAGCATATTGAAGCAAATAATGCAATAAAA
>Ga0207056_1109_pt1 | contig 12387 bp, 8 predicted proteins | sample Alteio_BWMinCont_58_FD_153289 | JGI IMG/M metagenome (GOLD analysis project Ga0207056, IMG submission 153289) | Enriched cells from forest soil in Barre Woods Harvard Forest LTER site, Petersham, Massachusetts, United States -... | ecosystem: Environmental > Terrestrial > Soil > Temperate forest >... | reverse complement strand
GTTAAATGACAGCAATTTCCGCTGTCAGTGAGTTAATGTTAATTTTTATGCTCAAAACACGCCATCCTGGCGTTTAGAAAGTCATCCTGACTTTCATTCGCTAAAAAATTAACATTAACTCACTGACAGCGGAAATTGCTGGCTAAATAATGTTATCCTGTTGTGATCTTATTGCTGAGGGCCCTGGAATTGCATAAGAATGTGGTTACGCTTAATGGCGTTTACAAATCACTGCCCGATCACGATATCTTACACGATATTAATTTAGAGGTCCGCGAAGGCGAGTTTCTAACATTGCTTGGCCCATCGGGTTGCGGCAAAACAACTCTCTTGAGGATGATTTCTGGCTTTGATGAGCCTAGCCAAGGGAAAATCATGATAGATGGAAAAGATGTGAGCGGATTGCCGCCTTACAAACGTCATATTCATACCGTTTTTCAAAGTTATGCTTTGTTTCCCCATATGACTGTGTTTGAAAATGTGGCTTTTGGCTTACGTTGTCAAAAAATTTCCAACGATGAGATCAAAGAAAGAGTAGAAACCATTTTAAAAATGGTTAAATTAGAAAAATTTATTTGGCGCAAACCAAGCCAGCTGAGCGGCGGACAACAACAGCGGGTCGCGATTGCTCGTGCTGCGGTCAACCGACCTCGTGTCTTATTGCTTGATGAGCCCCTTTCTTCTCTTGATTATCGTTTACGTAAAAATATGCAAATCGAGTTAAAGCAATTACAACGTAAATTAGGGATTACTTTTATTTTTGTGACCCATGACCAAGAAGAAGCCTTATCAATGTCCGATCGGGTCGTGGTCATGGAAGAAGGCCGCATTGAACAAATTGGCACGCCCCGTCAAGTTTATGAAGAGCCAGGCACGCTCAATGTGGCTAAGTTTATTGGGGAAGCCAATATTTTTGCAGGTAAGATCATAGAAATCTTAGAAAACAAGCAAATCATCATTTATCTGCTAGATAAAGAGAGAAAAGCAAAAAGTAACCGCAGTCACTATCAGGGTGAAGACGTTCATGTGTTAATTCGACCCGAAGATGTGCGCGTGTGGACACAAGATGAGGTGGATAACACAACCGAAATGTTTCAAGGCCATGTCACGGAAGTTATTTACAAAGGCACAACGGTGGACTTAATTGTCCGTTTAGCAAATAATGAAACCATTGCTGCGACCGAGTTTTTTGACGAAGACGATGATAGGCTAGAATATAAAATTGGAGAACAGGTTTGGGTCAACTGGACACCCGGTTGGGAGGTCATCTTGCCTCGTGAAACGTGATCAGAATTTTAAATATTTTTCACTGTCGTTGATTTGGTTTTGGCTTTTTTTATTTGCCTTATTGCCTACCTGTTTTGTTGTGGCAACAAGTTTTATGCCGCCCCACCAAAATGACATCCTGTCCCAAACATCAACCCTTGAAAATTATCAACTCGTCTTTCAACCTCTTTATTTAAAAATTTTTCAAAAATCTTTTGTCATAGCAGGCCTTGCCACGTTAATTTGTTTGTTTCTGGGCTATCCGTTTGCCTATTTAATTGCAAGAATGCAAGGACGACTAAAAAATTTTTTATTAATGCTCATCATCATCCCATTTTGGACCAGCTCTTTGATTCGCAGTTATGCTCTAATTGCCATGATTAAAACAAAAGGTTTATTAAACACCTTTCTACTGTCTTTAGGATTCATTTCAGGGCCTCTCCCGCTTTTATTCACGAACACTGCTGTCATGATTGGTTTAGTCTATAATCTGCTTCCTTTTATGATTTTACCGATACTGACGAATGTGGAACGCCTTGATTCTCAAATCATCGATGCTGCGCGTGACCTTGGCGCGAACCGCATGACCACTTTTCGTCGTATCGTTCTTCCTCTGACATTGCCAGGTATTATTGCAGGTTGTATTTTAGTTTTTTTACCCGCTATGACTATTTTTTACATTCCTGACATTTTAGGTGGGGCAAAGTCTATTTTGTTAGGTAACCTCATTCAAAACCAATACCTGATTGCGCAAAACTGGCCAATGGGTTCAGCATTAAGCACTGTGCTGACATTGATACTCGTATCGCTCATTATCATTTACCTTATTGCCACCCGCGGCAATAAAAAAAGAGATTGGATGTAGCCGATGAATTTACGAAGGTTACAAAATAATATTTATCTCACCTTAATGTATGCTTTTTTTTACATCCCAATCATCACTTTAATTATCTATTCATTTAATGACACAAAATATTCTTTAATTTGGCGTGGCTTTACTTGGGGCTGGTATGTCGAATTATTTTCTGATGCTGATCTTTGGATTTCAACTTGGCATTCATTTATATTGGCGCTTATGAGTTCAACCATTGCGACAAGCATTGGTCTTATTGCAGCGGTCAGCTTATATCGTTACCGCTTCTTAGGAAGAAATATTTTAAACGGCCTTATTTTTATCATGATTTTGTCCCCAGAAATTGTGATGGGCGCTTCTCTTCTTATTTTATTTTCTAAATTAGATTTGCCGCTTGGTTTTTTTAGCTTGTTACTTGCCCATATCACTTTTTGTATGCCATTTGTGATTGTGACTATTTTAAGTCGCTTGGTAAGTGTCGATAAAAATATTTTTGAAGCTGCGAAAGATTTGGGCGCACAAGATTTTCTTATTTTCAGAAGGATTATATTTCCACTGATGTTGCCTGCGATTTGTGCGAGTTGGTTGCTTAGTTTTACATTATCATTAGATGATGTGATCATCAGTTATTTTGTTGCAGGCCCTGAATTTCAAATTCTACCCTTGCAAATATATTCCATGGTGCGTGCAGGCGTCAAACCAGAAATTAATGCGCTGTGCTCTGTGTTATTTTGCCTCACCCTTGGCCTTGTCCTGTTGGCCCAATTCGCTTTGAGGAAAAAATCATGAAAAAAGGATTATTGTATTTTACGCTAGTTCTTTTTTTATTATTATCACAATTCAGCCATGCCGCTAATATTTTAAATATTTACGCATGGTCAGGAGAAATACCAGATACTTTAATTCGTCAATTTGAAAAAGAAACGAAAATTAAAGTTAACTTTTCGACTTATGAAAACAATGAAATACTTTATGCAAAAATACGTGCGGCAAGATCAGCAGGATATGACATAATTCTGCCCTCCAGTTATTATGTTGATCGCATGTTGCGCCAAAACATGCTCGCTAAGTTGGACAAGGCAAAAATTCCAAATTTAAAACATCTCGATCCACAATTTGTGCACCCTGCTTATGACCCTGAGATGACATATAGTGTGCCTTTTATTTGGGGAACTACTGGTATTTTTTATAATAAAGCCTACTTCACCCATCCCAATATAACGAAATGGGATGATTTATGGCAAAAACGTTTCGCGAACACATTGATGCTCTTAGACGATACCCGAGAAGTATTCAGCATCGCATTATTATCATTAGGTTATTCAGCTAACGATAAAAATGAAGAGCATATTAAAAAAGCATTTGAGAAATTGAAATTACTGATGCCTAATGTAAAAGTTTTTTCAAGCGATACCGTTGTTTCTATTATTGTCGATGAGGATGCAACTGTCGGCATGGTATGGAATGGGGATGCTTACAAAGCATCACAAGAAAATAACAATATTGAGTTTATTTTTCCACGAGAAGGCTTTGTCATTTGGGTAGATAATTTAGCTGTCCCTGCCAATGCCCCACATAAAGATGCTGCTTATGCCTTTATCAATTTCTTGTTAAGGCCAGATATTGCCAAAGAAATTGCTTTGAACACTAACTATCCCATTACTAATTTAAGTGGAAAAAAATTATTACCGAGTGCGGTTCAAAATAACCCCGTTATTTACCCTCCTGCTGCTGTTTTGAAAAAAGGCCAATTTCAAACTGATGTCGGAGAGGAGACGCTTGCCGTTTATGAAAAATACTGGGAAGAGCTCAAGATGAGCGGATAGCTATGTACTTAACGTGAGTTCGACATAACACCTAAACTTGTCATTCCCGCGAAGGCGGGAATCTATTCTATTTACAAATTTATCATTATTAGTAAAACAGGCTGTAAATTTCACAACATTAGCTCGATATTACTTTAAATTAGTTGGATAAATGGTTTCCCGCCTTCGCGGGAATGACAATTCGGGTTATGTCGAACTCACGTTACTTATAGCGTTTACTTATTATTATTATTATTGTTAGACGGTATGTATCGTGCTACGTTGACACTATTTTTAATTCTATTTTTAAAAATACTGACTGTGTTTAAGGAAGGTCTCACAATGATATGTTGTTTATGATGGTACTGACTGATATCTAGAGCACTTGAGATGACATTGGTCTGAGGTCCTTCTAATTTAAAAATATTAGCGCAGGCCACTAACATCTGTTGTTTTGCATCCGTATTCTCCATAACATTACAAAAAGCGATGACCTTATCAATAAAATTATCAGCTTTAATCTCACTAATTTTTTGTTTTATTTCATTTCTTAGCGTTTTATATAGCGGAAAAATAATATCTAAAATGTTATACCTATCCAAGCCACGCAGGAAAGCATGGATATTGTTTGTAAATAACTCCTTCATTACTTCTCCACCTTGTTCTTCAAGAAACCTCTCATACCACTTAACCATGAATTCTTTAGGTAAATTGATAAATAGTTTTGAAACTTCATCATCATAGACGCCCCTACAATAATACTTAATACCTCGCATAATGAGCAATGGATTAGACAATAATCCTTTAGTAATATATTGGAATTCTTCCTGTGCGTCTGCATGAAGTCGACAACTCAGGTTAAGGGTCAGGATACCGTATAATGTATCGTAGATCACACCAGGATTCGAAGCAAAAAATTTCATATTTTTTCCTTCAATTTTCAAATACCACGAACCACGAGTGTAATCGCGCTCAAAAAAATCATTATTGATTGCTTCAGTATTATTGATTTCTTCAGTTATGAAAGGCCAGGGCAATGGTTTGCAGAATAGATCGACCGAACATAATTCACGAATCGGGATGAAGCATGGTTGGTCTCGATATTCGGACCTTTCAACGCGGCCAAAATACGCCTTCATTGTGATGAGTTGATCACGATGTTTAGACCTTTGAAATGAAAGCTTATAACATCCCATCATGATACCTTCTAGTCGTGGTGGAATTTTTTCTGTTGATGGAGGATCAGATGGCTTAAGCTTAGTTAGATCATTTGTATCAGCATTTGTTTTGTAAAGTGTATTATATATATCGACAAAAAACTGATCACGGCTACTCACACAACAAACAGTATCAATATCTTTCACATCTTCCAAACTTTTCACCTCACCTCTAATTAAGCCATATGGCAAGCTACCTACACTTAGGAGAGTTGTTTTCTTCACGTCTTTTAAAAAACCATCAATTACCACTAAAAATTCTAAAAAATCAGGGACGGGCATGACCTTATAAGGAGATTTAAGTGTTTGCTCAATTTCATCATCAGTATAAATTTTATGGCGATATTTTGAATGGGGGGACAATAGATCAATCTTGTTTTCTATTTGTGGCTTATTATTTTCATTCACGACTGTATTTATGATATTATTTTCAATCTTTATTTCATCACCACCCCATCCGATAGGCAAATGAGCATTTTGATTATTTTTTACATCAGAATTTTTAGGGTTTTTCTTCTGTTTATTGGAGATAACATCTTGTTTCAGATTGAAGAACTTAATCTTAACTTTGTTTTCTAATTTTACCTTGGTCTTTTTTTTCTTCTTTTTCGGAACGCTTTCTTGCACATGACTATTTTGTTCCTGTTTTGGCCCTTCATTTTTCTGTTCAAAAACTTGTTTCTCTTGACTTGGTATATTTTGTTTTTCTTTTGGAACATTCACTTGGTTAAGCGGTTTGCTAGGATTTATTTTTTTAGGTGTTAATTCTTTTTTTGGTTCTATTTTTGGTTCTATTTTTGGTTCTTTTTTCTGGTCTTTACTAATGTTATCTTTTTTAGTATTAACAGTATTATCATTGCTATCTTGTTTTTGATCTTTGTTTTTATTATTTTGGCTTATTTTATTTGATTGTGACTTGTCCTTATTTTTTTTCTTGGGCTTATCTGATGAGGGAAGGTGTTTTTCTGTTTTAATGTTAACGTCAATGTTTTGCTTTACAGGTACCATTTTTTTGCTTTGAGGCTGCTCCGGCTTGACTGGTTTTATATTGTTTATTATAGGCTGTAACTCTTGATTCACATATCTCAACATATCATTTAGAATATCTTGTAATTGTTCAGATACTGTGCTGTGCCATTCAACTAAATTAGTACCTTCCACATTTTTTTCATAGATTACCTGACTGCAAAAATCTTTATAAATTTCAAATGAATTAGATACATTTTGAAATTCCTGGAACAATAATTTTGCTTTTTCTGTTTCTATCTTAAATATATCCTCTATATTTTCAAATATTCCGGAGATGTCCTGAAGGTGCGCCATTGATCGAGAAATAAAAGACAATATTAAAAACTCAATATGACTAAAATACATAGCTGCCTGTTCATTACTTAGTATTATTTCTGGTTTTTGAGTAAATGATTTAATATAGTCACTTAACTCTTTGCTTATATTTTTATATTTTTCTTTTCCTTCTTTCGTGACCAAATCAAATGTCTTAAATTGATGCATATAATAAAAATCTTTCATTCGTATCATGGCAAATAGAATATTTGTTTTTGCAAAAGATTCGTATAACATATGAAAATCATGAGCTGTCTTATTTTTATTAGCTAACATGTGATATGTGCCTTCCAATGCCTGGTATAACAAAACATTGACATGCTTTGCCTTGTCATTATTCATAACGAATTTATCGAAAATATGATAAAAAGCAATATAATTATCTAGATATAATGTGGATAATAAAATGTCATATAAGAATTTAACACAATTTGTATCCTCTTTATTTTTGAATGAAACATAAGAGCTACAGTAATCCAGGAATTGTGGATCAAGATCACGAATGTCTAAACCAAATAAGAGGATATCGTGCTGGGAGGTTTCCCATTTTTTTAAATTATCTTCTATCCTATCTTTTAATAATTCAGGTGGTATATCAATTTTTTTATCCAGAATGAGGTGGCAATTATTAAAAATAGGTGTGATAAATCTGAGCATTAAATCTAAATGATTAAATTTAAAATTATGCTCTTCCTGTTTATAATATTCTAAGTCTATTGGCAACTTATCAATGGACTCATTTATCTGATTTTCACTTACAGTCATCAATTCAAGAGAAGAATGATATTCGGTAAGATACAACATTGTATTTTTATCAAATCGAAATTGTATGGGCATGTATTTATTATTTTGACGCAAAAAATCTATATAATCTTGTGTAAGTTTATATTTATTCATCTCACTTATACATTTTTTACGCAGTGGGATTGATTCAGATATATCTGCAAAATAACGATCTAGGCAATTGACATACTTAATGATGAAGCTAATTTCATAAAAATGTATTTCCTTATCAAGAGTTAAAGTGTTATTTTTATCATTTTTAGGGCCTTCGTCTATCTCGACTGATACAGATGGATTGTTTTTTTGATTGTGATTTACGTAAGCAAGCCTTAAAAACTTAAAAAAATCAGTGAAGTTATTCAGGGTTTCCACAGGTGTATCATTCCATATCATGTTGATCAATAATATTTTTTCCGCAATGCGAAATTCATAAAATACTTCTGCAATAAAGTCATTGAGATTAAAGTCTGCATTACCTAACTCTGTTTGATACTGTAAATGCTCAATAAGTTCTTTTAAAATGGGAATGCTCTTTGAAAGGTGTTTAGTTGAGGACACCACCCTAAAGAGTAAAAAATAAACTTTGATGAATTCCTCTAACAATTTTTTATTTATTTTTATTGATTTTTGCTTGCAATAAATAAATGCGGTCTCAGCAAAGCATTTAAAATAATAATCTAAATACTTGTCAGTTGAATTCACTTTGGACTGCTTCAGACACTCGACCAAATATGCCATCAGCTCAAAGAATATTTTTTCTATTGCCTTTATTCCCACTTGGCTTTTCAATTCATCTCTGCAGATATTATGAAATTCAATTCTCTTGTTCTTATCAGGAATAAGAACTTTCAATTTTTTACAAAAAGGCGCATGAGTAAACAGATTGGTTAACTGGGTGTAAAACTCACTCGAAATATCAAACTTAAGTTTCTTGTCATCAATTTGCGTTAACAATTCATCAGCAAACACTTCTAAAAATATGGGATCATTAACTTTTGACAACTGCTCAAAAATATTAATTAAAACTGTATTATTTTGGTCTTTTATTTTATTTTCGCAAATCTCACGAAAGATTTTAAGTTTATCATTCCCTTCAATTTTAATATCTTTATTCTCAATAATTTTAATATCTTTATTTTCTTTTTTAATATTATTCTTATTTTCAATATTATTCGTCTCTCCCCTGATGCAAGCCAATAACAAATCAACTAGCTTAAGCTTCTTAGTTTTATTATCATTTTTCTTATTTGTATTTCTGCTATGTGACATAATGTACTCGTTTGGATTGACAAAAATTTCAATAATCTCTGCACTATATCACCTCCACATGAACAGCAGCTTAAGGGTATATGAACAATAGCTTAACGAATTGAGCCAAATTACCTGTTACCGAAGGTATCTAAATAAGTGCCTTGTAAGTAGTCGTTGAGTCAAAATACCTGTTACCGAATGGAGGCGGTAATTATGGGGCAAATGACTATGCAAATTTACACTAAGGCATTGAAATCACGATACTTAAAAGGTAACCGTCAGACTAAAAAGCATATACTTGATGAGTTTTGTGCATCGACTGGTTATAACCGTAAATCAGCTATTCGTATGCTTACCAGAGGCTTATTGGGTACACGAGATAAACCTCCCGGTCAGAAAAAACAATACGATCCAAAATTATTATTGCCTCCTCTTAAATTTATATGGCTTGCCACAGACCAAATGTGCGGAACGCGGTTAGCAGCAGCCTTACCCATGTGGCTTCCTTTTTATGCGGCTAAATATGGACTTGAGCCGGACATAAAGCTTAAATTGCTGTCAGCAAGTGCACGCACGCTGGATCGTCTCCTTAAGCCTTTAAAACATCGTTATCCGAAACGTTTTAGTGGAACAAAGCCGGGGAGTTTATTAAGAAGTCAGATTGCAATAAAAACTCAGCAGTGGGATGAAAAGCAGCCTGGGTATGTAGAAGCAGATACGGTTGCGCATTGCGGAACAAGCTTACTAGGAAATTTTATTTGGAGTATTACGCTAACAGATATATATTCCGGTTGGACAGAAAATGCGGCTGTTTGGAATAAGGGAGCACATGGAGTTTTACAACAAATAAAAAAGATAGAGCAGCGCTTACCTTTTTTTATTTTAGGTTTTGATTCTGACAATGGTGGTGAATTTTTAAATTATCATTTATTAAAATATTTTCAGGAACGAAATAAACCAGTTGAATTTACACGTTCACGCCCCTATCACAAAGGAGATAATGCTCATGTAGAACAAAAGAATTGGACGCATGTACGGCAATTATTCGGCTATTATAGGTTAGAAAATCCAAATTTAGTCGATTTAATGAATGACCTTTATCAAAATGAATTTGCTTTGTTACACAATTATTTTTGTCCAGCAATGAAACTACAAAAAAAAGAAAGAGTGCATGCTAAAATAATTAAAAAATATGATCAACCACAAACACCCTATCAAAGATTAATACAAAGTCAGCATATTGATGATTTACAAAAAGAGAAACTAACTAAAATCTATCAATCTTTGAATCCTTTTGATCTTAAGGAGAAAATAGAAAAAAAATTAAAACATATTTTTATAAATATTGACCTATACTTAAGAAAAAAGGTGAGTTCATTTTAGAAAAATGTACCGAAGTTCGGTAACAGGTATTCTGGCTCAACGACCCTGTAACTTATTTGACCTTCGGTAACAGTTTACTTTGGCGCAATAGGTTAAGAGAAAAGCGGAAAGGAAAATTGAAAATAATACATTGTAAGCATTGCGTTACAGCACTATTGATGGCATGTCATCATGATGCGTTGACTTTCATCATGATATAGGGATTATACACTTCAGTCTTAAAATCAAACTTCTTGTATAAACCATGGGCGTCTTCAGTCATTAAAAACCAACGGAAAGTACCGCGTAGCAAAGTATGATTAAAAATATATTTAAGAAAAGCTTGGCCAATGCCTTTCCCACGATGCGGTTCATCAATAAATACGTCCCATAATGATGCAAATTCTGATTGGTCAGCAATCACTCGAGCAAAACCAATTTGCCTGTCGTGATGAAATACACAAAAACAAATTGAATTTTCAATCACCAATGGAAACCGTTCGGGTGGCAATCCCGTGGAATAACGCGATGGCACACATAACATATTATATAGATACGCCAAATCTATCTTTTCTTTATTGGCGCTGAACAAATAATCACCAAATTGCAGATCGGGATAACTTGGTATCAGACTCATTGATGGCCCCATTGATGGATGATTGGCATCTAGCGACACTCAGTATAGAATATCACGCGATTCTTTAGAACCATCTTTTGGAGAACGTTCATGAGTATTTTATTTAACACATTTAAAACACTTTTAATCTGCTTCAGTGGTTTATGCTTAATAGGCTGTGAAGGCATGACAAACCAAGATGTTGGTGTCATCACTGGTGGCGTTGCTGGTGGATTAATTGGCAGCACATTGGGTGGAGGATCCGGGCAAGTGGTTGCCATTGCCGCAGGTACCGTGGCAGGCGCTATGATTGGCGGTGCAATTGGTAAGAACATGGATGATATGGACAGAATGAGAATGTCGAGGGCCTTGGAGAACAATCCCGTTGGCAAGCCAGCATATTGGCAAAATGATCGTACAGGCGCCACCTATCGCGTCACGCCAGTAAAAAATGTCAGGATTGGACATAATGACTATTGCCGAGAATACCGCACGACAGCTGATATTGCAGGCAAGAAACAACAAATTTATGGTACTGCTTGTCGCCAACCTGATGGCAGCTGGAAAACAACGAGATAAATTGATGGCATATTGAAATAAAAAAGCGTGAATGTATCACGCTTTTTTATTATGAGTAAGGAAACAAGCCAAAGTGAACAAACCAAAAACAGCTTTTTGTTGTCAGAATTGCGGCAGCCTACACCCCAAATGGAGTGGCCAATGCGCTAATTGTTTTGCTTGGAACACATTAGTAGAAGAAGTTGAAAAAAATTCCCCAACAAAAAATATAGGCTATACAGGCACGATTTCTAAACTGACTAAAATGAGCGATGTGGTCTTACAAGCCATACCAAGACATACTTCGGGGTCAGCAGAATTAGATAGGGTATTAGGAAATGGGTTGATCCTGGGGTCAGCTGTATTATTGGGCGGTGATCCTGGTATTGGTAAGTCAACATTGTTACTGCAAACTATTGCCCATTTAAGCCAAACTTTCAAAACGCTTTATGTCACAGGGGAAGAATCACTACAACAAGTGACCTTGCGTGCCAAACGTCTGTCCCTAGCAGACAATCATTTATGGTTATTGGCTGACACCCATATTGGTTCTATTCTGCATCACGCACAACAAGAAAAACCGAATATCTTAGTGATTGATTCTATACAAACGATGCAAATAGAAGAACTGTCCGGGGCACCTGGGTCAGTTTCTCAGGTAAGAGAATCTGCCATGCGCTTGGTGCAATTTGCAAAACAAACAGAAACAGCGCTGTTCTTGGTTGGGCATGTGACAAAAGATGGTCATCTTGCAGGCCCTCGTGTATTAGAGCATATGGTCGATACGGTCCTTTATTTTGAAGGCGAGGCAGATAGCCGTTATCGCATGATACGGGCAGTTAAAAATCGCTTTGGTGCCGTGAATGAATTGGGCATTTTCGCCATGACTGAAACAGGATTAAAAGAAGTCAGCCACCCATCGGCCATCTTCTTATCTCGTCACTCACAACAGACACCGGGCAGTGTGATCATGGCAACAAAAGAAGGCACGCGTCCATTATTAGTAGAAGTGCAAGCCCTTGTTGATCAAAGTCATGCACCCAATCCAAGACGGTTGTCTGTTGGCTTGGACGCTCAGCGATTGGTCTTGCTACTCGCCATTTTACATAAACACACTGGCATCCATGTGCATGATATGGATGTTTTTCTTAACGTGGTCGGTGGCTTGCAAATTACCGAACCTGCTGCGGACTTACCTACTGTGCTTGCTATTTTATCTAGCTTCCGTAATCGAGTGTTACCACCTGATTTAATTGTATTTGGCGAACTTGGGTTATCTGGTGAAATCAGGCCGGTCGCATCCGGACAAGAACGTTTAAAAGAAGCCGCCAA
>Ga0207056_1107_pt1 | contig 12628 bp, 16 predicted proteins | sample Alteio_BWMinCont_58_FD_153289 | JGI IMG/M metagenome (GOLD analysis project Ga0207056, IMG submission 153289) | Enriched cells from forest soil in Barre Woods Harvard Forest LTER site, Petersham, Massachusetts, United States -... | ecosystem: Environmental > Terrestrial > Soil > Temperate forest >... | reverse complement strand
GATTTCAGAGAATTGAACTTCCGCCTAAAAAATATAAACGATTTACATCCGATTGCGGTTACTCGTGCCTTATTCCTGAATATTCTGTAATTATTGTTGACACTTTTCCGGGTTCCGAAAAATGTTGGTACAACTTGGTTTATCTTCCTTATAATGCCACACTTCATTTGAGTTATAAGCAAATTAAAAGTAATGAAGAATTTGTAAAGCTTTCTGAAGATTCGAGAAGTCTTGTTTATAAGCATACCATTAGAGCGGATGAAATTTATGAAACTTTTATTTCAAATGAATATGTAAATGGAATGTTGTATGAATTGACCGGAAATACCGCTACGAATTTTCAATTTTATGTAACCGATAGTACACATCACTATCTTCGCGGAGCATTGTATTTTAATGTAAGAACAAACAATGATTCAGTTGCACCGGTTCTTACCTATTTAAAATTAGATGTTATTAAAATGATAAAATCTATTCGTTGGAATTAAGGCAATCATTCATATTTATATAAGAAGCGTTTGAAAAATAAATGACACGAATTAAAAATGTCTGATAACAGAAGGTTTTTGTTTTCAACATTTTTAGCTATTTATATAAAATAGTTCATCAATTGGAAATGCTTATCATCTATCCGGTATTTATCGGGATTGCGCTTGCAACCGCGCAACTCGCGCACCAGAAAGGCTACAAGGCAAGATGGTGGTTTTTGCTTGGATTAATCTTGCCGTTAATTTCATGCATAATTTTACTTTTACTAAAAAGGAAACCCAAACCACAAACAGGGTTTCATGCTCCGGTGAGTAATGAAAACAAAGACAAGTTAATTTACAAGCGTGATTAAATCTTAACATAAAAAAACGTTGAAGTAAATCCTGACGAAATTCATAATCTAAATATCCCATAAATATATAAATTTGCCGCATGATAAGTTGGTGGAAAATACTTGGAGCTATTTGTGTGTTGTATGCTTTGACAGGCGGACTTCTGTTGCCTGTTCCTGATCTTCCAATACTTGAGCAAAGCATTCGCAATTTGTATTTCCATGTGCCGATGTGGTTTGGGATGACATTACTTTTGATGATGTCAGCATTTTATGCAGTAAGATTTTTATCGAAACAAAATCCGGATGATGATGTAAAATCTGCAGTGTTTGCAAATGTCGGGATTTTTTATGGAGTACTTGGTTTAATTACAGGAATGATCTGGGCAAAAAATACCTGGGGAACGTACTGGACCAATGATCCGAAACTGAACAGTGCAGCCATTGGAATGCTTCTTTATCTCGCCTATACTGTGTTGCGCTCATCCATTGAAGATGAAGAAAAAAAAGCACGTGTTTCTGCAGTTTATAATGTATTCAGTTTTCCAATATTTTGTGTGCTCGTTTTTGTGTTGCCTAGGTTGACAGATTCACTTCATCCAGGCAACGGAGGTAATCCCGGATTCAATCAATATGACCTCGACAGCAGGCTTCGCATGGTTTTTTATCCTGCCGTTATCGGTTGGTGCATCATGGGTTTCTGGCTTGCCGAACTTTACATCCGGTTAAAAAAATTAGAAAACAAACAAATTAACCCATCATGATGTTATTAAATACAATAATGGTTTTATTGCAGGCGCAACAAAGCGCAACACTTGTTAATGCTGAAGATACACATAAATTTTTTGTACCTGTAATGGTTATTGCTGTAATTTTTATCGGAATAATAATTTATCTGATCTCATTGGACAGGAAAATTAAAAAGTTGGAAAAGAAATAATAGTTGGCAATAAAGAAATTTTATGAAAAGAATTCATATCATATTAATTATTCTCATTGCAGTGGCGATTGGTGCTATTGTTAGCACTTACGGTGATGCAAGCACTTACGAGAGTTTTAATGTAGCGGCATTGAATCCTGCAAAAGAATACCATGTTGTAGGAATGTTGAACCGCAATAAGGAACAAATTTACGACCCGAAAATTGATGCAAATTGTTTTACATTTTTTATGGTTGACAACAACGGAACGGAAAGCAAAGTGATCTTGCGCAGCACCAAACCACAGGATTTTGAACGCTCCGAAAAAATTGTCATCATCGGAAAAATGCAGGGTGATCATTTTGAAGCATCGAAAATTTTACTCAAATGTCCTTCAAAATACACCGATAATCAGATGAAAACATCTTAATTATTTTTTGTATCGGAAGCAATCGACCAAATGATCATTCACCATGCCAGTAGCCTGCATGTAGGCGTAACAAATGGTGCTTCCCACAAAAGTGAATCCGCGTTTTTTTAATTCTTTACTCATTGCATCACTTTCAACTGAGGTTGCAGGAATATCTTTCAATGTTTTTCTTTTGTTTGAAATGGTTTTGTGATTTACAAATTGCCAGATGTATTTATTAAATGAGCCAAATTCCTTTTGCACTTCAATAAATAATTTCGCGTTTTTTACAGTTCCGTAAATTTTCAATTTGTTTCGGATGATGCTTTCATCGGTCAGTAATTTCTGAATTTGTTTTTCCTTGAATTTTGAAACTTTCACAACATCAAAATCTACAAAAGCTTTTCTGAAACCCTCGCGCCTGTGCAAAATGGTTTTCCAGCTCAATCCTGCCTGAAACGTGTCGAGTACAAGAAATTCAAAATGTTTTTTATCATCATGAACCGGAAATCCCCACTCTTCATCATGGTAAGCGATCATCCGTTCATCATCTTTTGTCCAGCTGCAACGTGTTTTCATTTTTTATAAAATATTAATGCAATATATAAATTCATTACATAATAAATGCCTCTATTTTGTAAACTTAAATCACCGTTCAATTGTTTACATTTGCAGGGAATTTACAAACTCTCAACACATAATTTTTAAATGAACGAAACCGTATTTCAAGGTGAACATTTATTATATGGAAATCTTGGTCATTTAGCCATTGTTCTGGCTTTAGGAACATCCATTATTTCAACTGTCGCCTATTTTTTTGCAGCAAATAATGACAGTGAACCATCTTGGAAAAAAATTGCTGATCTGGCATTTTATGTTCACACATTTTGTGTTCTTTCTATTGTTGGAATTTTATTCGCCATAATTCACAGTCATTTTTTTTGAATACAATTACGCATGGCATCATTCATCACGCGACTTGCCGGTTCAATATATGATCTCATGTTTTTGGGAAGGACAGGAGGGAAGCTTTCTACTTTGGATTTTCTGGCAAATGGTGATTGGAAATATTTTACTTCGCACTGCCGGCAAATGGACAAATCCTGTGATGAGTATTGTTATGCTTTCGCAAATTGCGCTTACTTCAATGCTCATTGGTGTAACTATTTTTGGATACAAATTAGGCAGCAGTCCATTTGAATTGTTGCGTGATGCAATGGGGGAAGCTCCAATTTTTAAACGCCCTGATTATTTAAAAAATATTGTTGATGGAAACGGATTGAATCCGTTGCTGCAAAATTATTGGATGGTGATTCATCCACCAACATTGTTTTTTGGTTTCGCCACAACCATTGTTCCGTTTGCTTTTGTTATCGCTGCTCTATGGAAACGTGATTACACAAATTGGATAAAACCTGCACTGCCGTGGACTTTAGTAAGTGCGATGGTGTTGGGAACAGGAATAATAATGGGTGGTTTTTGGGCTTATGAAAGTTTGAGTTTTGGCGGATATTGGGCGTGGGATCCGGTTGAAAATGCTTCACTGATTCCGTGGCTGATTTTAATTGCAGGATTGCACGTGATGATGATTTATAAAAGTACCGGCAATTCTTTGAGCATCGCAATGCTGATGTTTATTGCAACATTTATTTTGGTTTTATACGCAACATTTTTAACGCGAAGCGGAATCCTCGGAAACTCTTCAGTACATTCATTTACTGATCTTGGAATGAGCGGACAATTACTTGTTTATCTTTTCCTGTTCATCATTCTTGCAGTGGTTTTAATAATTGTACGATGGAAAGAAATTCCTAAATCAGAAAAGGACGAAAATGTTTTCACTCGGGAATTCTGGATGTTCATAGGAAGTTTAGTGCTTGTTGTTTCTTCTTTTCAAATTGTTCTAACAACATCTATTCCTGTTATAAATAAAATTGTGGGAACCAACCTCGCACCACCGTCTGACGCGATCTCGCATTACAACAAATGGCAAATGCCGATGGCAATTATTATTGTAATTCTTACCGGAGCAGGACATGTTTTGAAATTCAAGAAAAATTCAAATGACGTTTTAAGAAAATTATTAATTTATACAGGAATTGCTGTTGTAATTTCTGTCGGATTATATTTTAGTTTTCAACTTCACAATTGGATTTACAGCGGATTATTATTTGCCGCAACATTCGGAATTGTTGCGAACACCGCTTTACTCATTCCAAAATTAAAAACCTTGAAGAAAGGCGGAGCATCTGTTGCTCATATTGGTTTCGGAATTTTGCTCATAGGAGTTTTGGTTTCATCAGCAAATAAAAAAGTAATTTCAATCAACCAAAGCGGAACAGCCTATTTTAATGGAAATGATGAAAAAACACAAAAAGAAAATGCTGAAAATCTTTTTCTCGAACGAGGAAAGCCATACAGGATGAGCGATTACATCATCACTTATCTTGGGGATTCACTCAATTGGGTGAATCATTATTACCGTGTTCATTATAAAAAATTAGACGACCAGACGGATTCTGTTCAGTATGAATTTGATCTTTTTCCAAATGGGCAGATCAATCCGAAAATGGGACTGGTTGCCAATCCTGATACCAAACATTATTTTTCTCACGATGTTTTTACGTTTGTGAGTTCAGTACCGAGCGGACAAAAAGAAGCGGCTTTTATCAACCCTAAAAAATATGAAGCAAAAAACCGGAGACACCATTCATCATGGAAATACAATTGTGATATTGGAAAGAATAAATTCAAATTTAAAAAACGAAGATATTATTGATGAAAAAAATATTGAAGTGATGCTTGAAGCCGAACTGAAAATTATTTCGAATGAAAAAACTTTTTATGCAAAACCGATTTACGGAATTCAGGGAAATTCAGTCGCAAACTTTGAAGCTGTTGTTGAAGACGCAGGTCTGAGATTTAAATTTATTTCTGTCGATCCAAAAACAGGCAAAATAACTTTGGAAATTGCAGAGAAAGATTCTTCGGGAGATTTTATCATCATGAAAGCAATTGTTTTTCCTTGGATCAATTTGGTGTGGGCAGGAACTATAATACTGATCATCGGTTTTATGCTTTCAATATGGAAAAGGCTGGATCATATGAAAGCAAAATCTGTTTAGTGTTTTCTTGTCAAATTTGTTTCAAATAGTTATATTCACATAAATTATTTTCAGTTGAGTTCAATTGTAGTCATCGGTTCGGGAAATATTGCAACTTGCTTCGGAAAAGCTTTTCACAAAGCCGGTGTAAGCATCCGCGCAGTTTGCAGTCAGACACCATTGCATGCAAATGTTTTAGCAAATGAATTGAGTTCAAAAGCTGTTTCATCATTTTTTCAGTTGCCAATTGATGCTGATTTTTATTTATTAGCAATAAAAGATTCAGCAATAAAAGATGTCAGCGATAAATTGAATGTGAATGGAATTGTGCTTCATTGTTCAGGAATTACTTCAATTGATGTTTTAAACAATCACCAAAATTTTGGTGTGATTTGGCCTGTTCAAACAATCACAAAAAATCATCAGCTGCAAAAAAATGAATTGCCTTTGTGTGTGGAAGGAAATAATAAAACGATCACAAATAAAATTCAAGACCTTGCAAACCAAATTTCCACTCAGGTAACAGTGATGAATTTCGAGCAAAGAAAATATGCTCATCTTGCAGCAGTAATTTCAAATAACCTGAGCAATCATTTATTTGATATGGCTGCAAATATTTTGAATGAACATCATTTGCCATTTGAAATTTTGCATTCCATCATTTCCGAAACTGCAAGAAAAGTTCAGCATTCACTTCCGGCTGAAGTGCAGACAGGACCTGCAAAACGCAATGATACAGGAACTTTAAAACAGCATCTTGAATTGTTGAAAGATTATCCTGATTATGCAAAAATTTATGAAGCCATCTCAGCAAGTATTATAAATCAGAATAAATAAAAAATGGAAAATTATTTAAGCAAACTGAATAAAATAAAGTGTTTTGTGTTTGATGTGGATGGTGTTTTAACTGATGGGAAAGTTCTTGCACTTGAAAGCGGAGAGCAGGCACGAAATTTTTTAGTGAAAGACGGATATGGAATTGAACGTGCTTTGCAGTCAGGTTATACCATTGCAGTTATTTCAGGCGGTTCACAAATTGGTGTAAAAAAGCGTCTTGAATTTTTAAATATAAAGCACATTCATATTGGGGTAAAAAATAAAATCGAGGTGTTTAATAAATTATGTAAAGACAATAAAATTCAACCTGAAGAAGTTTTATATGTTGGTGATGATTTGCCTGATGTTGATGTGATGCAACTTGCCGGATTACCTTGTTGTCCGCTTGATGCAACGCAGGAAATAAAAAATATTTCGTTGTATATTTCTGATAAAAAAGGAGGTGAAGGATGTGTGCGTGATGTGATCGAAAAAGTGATGAAAGTTCAGGGTATGTGGATGAAAATTAATAATGAAGAATTAAAAATTAATAATTGAGATTATAAGTATAAAAGGAGAAATTAAAAAGTGAGAATTTTTGCGTCTTTGCGTATTTGCGGTTTAATAATAATGTGTTTGTTTTTTTTTGAAACAAATGCAACCCGCATTCTAATTCCGATGGATGAAAGTCAGAAGAATCATCTGAAAGCCTACGGAATTGCCTATTGGGAGCTGAAGCGTGACCGTGATGTGGATTGGTTACTGAATTACCGTGACGGAAGTTTTATGATGTCAATAAGTGATGAAGCACAAAAAGAATGCAGAATTCGCGGAGTGAGTTTTGAAGTGATAAGTGAAAGTGAAGTGACACAAATTTTAACTGAAATTGCAAAACCTGAAGTGAACATGGAATTGGTGAAACTTCACAAAGCTCCTAAAATTGCGGTGTATTCGCCAAAAACTAAACACCCGTGGGATGATGCGGTAACACTGGCACTCACGTATGCGGAGATTCCATACGATGTGATTTTTGATGATGAAGTTTTAAATGAAAAACTTCCTCTATACGATTGGCTGCATTTGCATCACGAAGATTTTACAGGTCAGTATGGAAAATTCTGGGCGATGTACGGACACACTGCCTGGTACCAGGCTGATGTGAAAGAAGCGGAAGGAATTGCAACACGACATGGTTACGCAAAAGTGAGCCAGCTAAAACTTGCGGTCGCAAAAAAAATTCGCGATTTTGTGATTGGCGGTGGTTACATGTTTGCTATGTGCACAGCCACCGATTCGTATGACATTGCGCTTGCAGCCGATGGTGTTGATATTTGTGATGCAGTGTTTGACGGTGATCCTCCTGACCCGAATGCCGATGCAAAACTTGATTTCTCAAAAACTTTTGCATTCAAAAATTTTAAAGTGTTTCCAAGTCCTTACATCATTGAGTTTTCACCGATTGATGCAACACCTGAAACACGTCCGGTGACTGAGGAAAATGATGTGTTTACTTTATTTGAATTTTCTGCGAAGTGGGATGTTGTTCCAACTATTTTATGTCAGGATCACACCAAAGTGATAAAAGGTTTTTACGGACAGACAACCGCTTTCCGCACTCAATTTATTAAAAGTGATGTGCTGATAATGGGAGAGAATAAACCGTTGGGCGAAGCGCGATATATTCATGGTGAAGCCGGAAAAGGTGCGTGGACATTTTATGGTGGACACGACCCGGAAGACTACAGGCACCTTGTTGGCGCGCCACCAACTGATCTTGCGTTGCATCCGAATTCACCGGGATACAGATTGATATTGAATAATATTTTGTTTCCTTCGGCAAAGAAGAAGAAAATGAAAACGTGAGAAGGAAGTTTAGATTTAGAAGCCTATGTTTTATGAAAAATCAATTGTTTGATTTAAATTTTCCCAGTCGTTATATGTCATTTCAAATTTGATTTCTCCATTTTGAAAAATTTCAATTTCATTCCATCCGGCTTTTCTATAAAATTGTTCGGCTCTTGTCTTTGGTGATGTACTCAACCAAACAGTCGCTTTTGTTTGTAGGAAATACCATTCAAGCATTATATTGTGAAGTTGTAAACCAATACCTTTTTTCTCAAACTCTGGTATTACAAACAAAGCCCAAATATTATTTTCTTTCAAGTCGGCTACTGCAAATCCAACAATTCTATCGTCAATTTCACATACCCAACCTTTCCCTCGAACTGTCATAAATTCTTCGCAATCTTTGTCTGTCACACGTTCTGGATTTGATAATGTGTTCTCAGCAACAGAATTTCTTACGATTTGAATTTGCTTTATGTCGGTAGTCTTAGATTCTCTGATAATCAAGTTTAGTAAATTTTTTTAGAGTAAATCAAAAGTAAATTTAGTTAAGAAAAAAAAACAGATGACAACTAATATTTAACCTCTTTAGGTAAGAATGCTGTCGCATCTCCGCCATTTCTTATCAGGTCGCGAACTACTGAAGAACTAACAGGTGAGAAGGAAGGATCACTCATCATAAAAACTGTTTCCACTTTATGCGATATGAGTTTATTCATTTGTGCAATGGTTTTTTCGTAATCAAAATCAGCCATGTTGCGTATGCCGCGAAGAATAAAATTGGCATTTAATTTTCTGCAGAAATCAGCGGTCAGTCCTTCGTACATTTCTGCACGCACTTTCGGATTTTCTTTAAAAATCTCGTTGATCCATTCAAGTCGTTGCTGCCATTCAAACAAAGTTGTCTTGTTGCTGTTATGCCCGATCCCTATTATGATCTCATCAAACAGCGGAAGTGCACGCTCAACAACATTCACATGCCCGATGGTTATCGGATCAAAAGTTCCAGGAAATAATGCTATGTTTTTCAATGTTGGTTATTAGTTGTTAGTTTTTGTTTGCCTGTTTCTTGTTATTCAATCATTCACTAATTCTTTCATTCACTCATTTTAAAAAACGAGAATGCACTCTGCCCGTATTTTCTAACATCAAAATAACCTGATTCGGCACTCAAATCCAAATTTGATTCATGTTCGATGATGAGCCAGCCGTTTTTATTCAATAATTTTTTTTCGGTAACCAAAGTGGGAATTTCCTTTGTTTGCTTCTCAGCATAAGGTGCATCGGCAAAAATGATGTCATATTTTTTGTCGCAACTTTTTAAAAATTTAAACACATCCTTTTTCACGGGATACAAATTATTGAATTGAAATTTTTGTTTTGTTTCATTGATAAATAAAATGCAACGTTCGTTGATATCTACTGCATCAACGGATTCAGCATTTCTTGAACAAAATTCATAACTGATATTTCCGGTGCCGCTGAAAAGATCAAGAATAGTTAGGTTTTCAATTTCAAAATTATTTTCGATGATATTGAAAAGACTTTCTTTTGCCCTGTCAGTTGTGGGGCGTACCGGAAGTCCTTTCACAACATGAAGAATAATTCCTTTATGAGTTCCGCCAATTATTCGCAAAGCAAACTGCAGATTGGTAAATAATTTTGCTGCTCCTGAAATTCGCGGAATGAAGCAGGGTAGGAGTAAGTTTCAGGTCGCTTCAACAATTCCACATCAGGAATATATTTTTTCATTAATGCCGGTAAACTGCCTGTATTGCTGACATCCCCGAATAGAATAATATGCAATTTTTCAGGATTCAGTTTTTGTAATTCGGCAACCGAAAGCACAAAATAAATGATGTCGGTATCAGCTTCCGCACGAAAAGTGTTGTAATAATTCAATGCAGAATTTTTTAATTGTGCAACCTCAATGTAGGAATCATGAACGTTCACAAACAAAGTTTCTTTGTCGTTTTTGAAATTAGTTTCCGACAAAAAAATCATCATCAATTGTGTTTCGTGAATAATTTCCGAATGTGGAAATAAACTTATAACCGACTTGTAAAAATCTTCATTCAATGCAAACACACTCACTTTATTATTTCCGATCCGGTTATATAAAACTTTAAAATTTTTATCGAGAACGGTATTCAGTTTTAAATACGATTCCGCTTTGTCACCTGCAAATAAAGGTTCAGGCACAATCGAGTGACGGTTGTTATCAATAATTATTTTTGTAGTTTCAAATTCAAACGGGTACAAATTCTCAACTAATGATTTTAAATCTGACGCAGATGATTTGAAAATATTTTTTTCTTTCGACTCAATAATTTTCAAACTGTAAATTGCATTCTTTGATTTTGAAGCAACCACAGCTTTCAAATTGTTCGCACCGAAATGAAGAAATAATGTGCACCGTTGCACATTCGATTCCAACCCTTCGATGTCAGTATAATTTTTTATGGTAAATTTTTCCTGAGTTTGCATTAATTCTTACTTTCGCACCTCTCAAAAATAATTAAAAAAAGAATATGTGGAAACCCGCTGAAAAGGACTTTGTTGAAATCATCAGAAAAAAGATTGCCGTAAACCGTTTTATGCACTATCTCGGATTTACCATTACAAAAATTGAAGCCGGTGAAGTGAAAGGTGAACTCGATCTTGTAAAGCATCACATGCAGCAGGCGGATTTCCTTCATGGTGGCGTAACTTCAACGGTTGCCGACATTGTTGCGGGTTTTGCAGCGTTTACTTTATTGAAAAGAAATCAGAATATAGTTACCGTTGATCTGAGAGTTTCATATTTAAATCCGGGATTGGGAAATAAATTATTTGCAAAAGGTTTTGTTATTAAAGCAGGAAGAAAATTATTTTTCTGCGAAGCAGAAATATGGATGAAAGATAAAAATAAGAAATTATTAATAGCCAAATCGAGCGGAACGTTTGCGGTTATTGAACCTGAGGATGTGAAAAAATAATTTATTCTTTAATTATTTTCAGATGCTGAACATCCGATTCAGTTTTTATTTCTACAAAATAAATTCCTTTCAATAAATTTTCGGTATTGATATTTTCATTTCCGGAAATTTCTTTTTGAAGAATCAGTCGCCCTTCAATATTGTAAATACTTGCAGTTACAGGCGTTGAAGAATTGACTGTCAAATTATTAGTAAACGGATTCGGGTAAATATTTATATCATTTTTTAACGTTTTTTTTAGATCAACGCTTACAATTTTTGAATATTGAAATTTACCGTCAAAATCAAATTGTTTGATGCGATAATAGATGTTGGAAGATAGAAGCTGGATGTTGGAAATATTATCAGAGAACTGATAATTGTGAACTGAATTTGTATTTCCATTTCCCTTTACTTTTCCAATTGTTGTCCAATTAACATTATCAACTGAATTTTCAATTTCAAAATAATTATTATTTATTTCTGAAGCAGTACTCCAGTTTAATTGAACAACATTTTTATTTAATAATTTTGCTGTAAAATCAACCAGGTTGACAGGAAGAACAGTATTTAACCAGGTTGTACCTATCCTTATCCCATCAATTAAAGCTGAGTTTGATGTGGTTGGTCCCTGACGAATACAAATAGAACGGATTTGTGAAAGATCAGAAACAGTCATGTCAGTTGCAACCAGTTGTGGTGCAGGTTCTGTTGTCGGAACTGTATTCGGAAAAAACCATGCATACACACTGTCGTTTGTGCTCGAACCGGTGATAAACATATATTTCATAACTACAAGATATGTTGTTCCAAGTGAAAAATTACTTGATGCGAAAACAGCACCTGAAGAGCCACTTGCTTTACTCAATCCAAGTTTTACTTGAGGTAAAAGCATTACATTTTGCAAGAAAAGTCTTCCAACATAATTTGTTGTTAATGATGAACCAAAAGTATCATTAAAGAATAAAAAATATTCGGAAAGAGTGTTTGAGCCACTTCCACCGGTAGGTTTGATTAAAAAAGAAACATACACATTACCGGATGAAATGGAAGGAACTGTTCTGTTTACACTTTCTGCTGTTGTATTCCCCATTGCAAAACTTGCAGAACCACCGACAGCTGTACCACCAACATAATTTGTATCGGTAAGGCTTGCGATCGAATACAAAATTGGATTTGTTCCTGCATTTAAAAAAGGTGTCCAGTTGGTGGTGACACCGCTTGTTCCGCAAAGAGAACCGGAAGAACTTCCATAATTGAATTGTTCATTCAAAAATGTTTGAGCATTGATAAAGTTGACGCACAAAAATGTAAGAAGTGTAAAAAGTATTTTCATATTAATGAGTTTTGTTTAGACAAAGTATCTAATTTTTTCTCATAAAAACAAAAAAGCAGCTGAAGTTGCTAATATTTTGTATGCGAAATAATTTTCTAAGCTCCGCTAAGTGCAGCAGCACCTCCAACAATTTCCGAAATTTCTTTTGTAATTGCAGCTTGACGGGCACGGTTGTATTCTACCTTCAAATCTTTGAGCAGATCACCAGCATTGTCTGTTGCTTTATCCATAGATATCATTCGCGCTCCATGTTCAGATGCAAACGAATCAAGCAACGAACGGTAAATTTGTGTTTTAAGAATTCGAGGAACCAGTTCTTCTAAAACTTCTGCTTCGCTTGGTTCAAATAAATATTCTTTTCTTTTTCCCGTTAGTTTTTTCTTGGTATCTTTTTTTGCATTTGGATCTACCGGCAAAAACGG
>Ga0207056_1081_pt2 | contig 12668 bp, 13 predicted proteins | sample Alteio_BWMinCont_58_FD_153289 | JGI IMG/M metagenome (GOLD analysis project Ga0207056, IMG submission 153289) | Enriched cells from forest soil in Barre Woods Harvard Forest LTER site, Petersham, Massachusetts, United States -... | ecosystem: Environmental > Terrestrial > Soil > Temperate forest >... | reverse complement strand
CAGAATTTTTTGATAGAAAATGATGCAGAATGTGTTGTGGAGCCAACCACAGGATGGCGAATAACAAATAAAGAAACTACAATCTAAATATTCTTTAGATAGAAGATACATCAAAAAATGCAATTAATTCTGGACAAACTGTCGGGCAATTGCCGTCGTCGCAAATATACCTCTAGAAAATATCTGGAAAATGTATTATTCAAACTAAGAGTATGTTCACAAATTCGAAAAATAAACTTCACGCATGCTCAGAGAGCTGAATTTTCACAACCTGTAACTCTCATTCAATTTCCCCTGTTATTTTTGATTGGAAGCAAAAGTGTTTACAACAAGCTACTGCTCTCGAGGGAACTTCGCTTAAAAGAAGGTGCCGCCCTTGGGCGAAGCTTTCTTGCTTCACTGGCAAGAGCCAGCTATTACATATACTTCACAATAATCTGGAAGACTTACGATTACTGATTTCAATATTTGTGTGACAACAATTGACTATAGCACTACTAGTATTTTCTCTTTGATTTCGGCATACCAAGAAAGCCCTTTAACATCTTCAGGTATGAGTGCGAATTTCAGACAGGTTCTTTCTTGATCGCAACCATTTAAAATCATCTCAGGAGTCGCCTCTGAAAAGTAATTGCGCGCTTCACCTTCAAATATAAACCCACACTTTTTGATTACATTTAGACTTTTCAAATTTGCCTTATTGCATCCGATCTCTATACGACTACAACATAAAACATCGAATGCTAATATGAGCAATATTTTTGTAAGAATTGTTGCTATCCCTTTTCCACTATATTCACTTGATACCCAATAGCCAACTCCCAAAGCGGTTTTATTGGGTGTTTGAGGTGCACTCAAGCTGGCTGACATTACAAACTTCCCTGTAACATGATCAAAGACAGCGAAATCAAATTCGATACAGAATTGGTAGGCCTTTATTGAGCGCCCTATACGATCAAACTGTCCTTTAACACTTAATTCATTATGCGACCAATCCATAAAAGGACGAAGGTCATTGACACTATGCATGACGGTATTATGTACCGTCTCTGCATCATTTTCTATTAGTGGTCGGATTAGTAATGAAAAGGCGCTATCGTTATATAGGATTTTTTTAGGGATATGCTTGAATTTTTGTGTATTAGCATCGATACCTAAAATAGCGTTAGTCATAGAATCTTGAATTTAGATGTTAAGCAACCAATTTGCAGTAAGCAAAGAATCTTACCTGTGACGCACTTCAACGACGCATTTTTTCTCGGCGATTTGATCAATCAACTGAGAAAGCTGATGCTGATTCGCACCATCAAGATTAGCATCCCATTCATCAAGAAGAATAATTTTGGCTTCTACGCTTCTATAGATCTCTTCTAACTGGTCTTTCAGGAGTTCTCCTGTCGATCTTCCTACTTCCCCAAAAGAAAAATGAAGATGATTTTGACTGGGTAAATAAAAGGCATCTTCTTTGAAAATTCTCTTCAATTCAAGCAAAAGCGAAGATTTCCCACTCCCATTTTTCCCTCTAACAGTAACGCGACCAGGATAATTCATAATATCCGTAACAGTTTCTAGGGAATAAGGATGACCATTCATCTTATTGCCAAGGAGCTGAATAGATTGCCAGTCGATTCTCGAAACATATGAGCTTTGGGACCTTAATTCTTGAGATTCAACGACGGTAAGGATTGTTTTCACCTTAGTCTTTACAGCTCCGAACTGAGTAACTAAATAGAGCAAATTGTATGTGTAGCTAAGAATTAAAAATAATCGAGGCATAATTACTATAAAAGCTGCTAAAGCTACAGGATTGCCAATATTACGGTACATGCCATAAGCCGCTACAACAAGACTTGGAAGAAATGTTGCTAAAGAGATTCCAATAGAGACAAGTTCGCGAAAAACAGAAACGGACACATTGTCTTTGATAGCTTGCTCAATTCTGCGATCGGTGCTCTTTTTCCAAAAACTAAGATTATATACATTTCCCAAAACAACATTATCCCAAAACGACAGAATTGATTTACCCAATTCGATGCGACTATTTTGTGCGCGCTCCGCTAACTTACTATGTGGCTTATCTTGAACTTTTATCAAAATAAAACTAATTATCATACCAATTGAGTATGAAACGAAAAAAAGATAGTCAACCAGAAAAGAAATAGTAAGAATGTTAAGAAAAGTGTTCATTGCGGCGGAGGTCAAGCCATAGTAATAATTAACTGCTTGGTCAATGGTTTGGGATCCTTCATGATTCACCGTAGAAATGAACTCCTCTTTCTTCTTTTTATCGTTCCATATATTTGTGGCATGGGCGTTGGCTGAGATAAATAAATCGATGTATTGTTTTAAAATTCCCTGTTCCCAAGTGACAAGCAAGACACTCATCACAGCGGCTGGCAGATAAGGAAGAATCAGGGAAGCAAGATAGAGAAATAAGTTGGTTGAAAAACTAGTTCCTGAGACAATATCATGAGATAACCTTACGATCCATATCGTTGAAGAAGCAACGATCAATTGCTGAACAATAAGGACAAAAAGACAATAAAGAGCACTCTGATTTTTAAGGCAGAAAGAATAAGGATGCTGTGAAGTTCCTAGTGTTGAACTCATACGATAGATGCCAAAGCAGATTGTTTACAAATGTTATTATGACATATTCCAATTATTTCAAATGATCTCTGTGTTAAAATATTATCTATATTTGGATGGGATAGCAGTCTATCAATAGACTTTTGCGTACTTTCAATCAACTGTTCAGTGGATGGATGAACTTGATGTACAGAATGATCCACCAGATTTCTAAATCTAAACAATAGGACTTCTGTAGCAACTACAATGCTGTGAAGTACTCTATCTATTGGTCTTTCGGCTTGTAGTATTGCAGATAGAGAAAAATTTTCCTTCTCATACATAATTTCTTGGTTTTTATAATGCAAAAACCTCAATTCATCTAAAAACATTAAAGTATGTGTCAATTCATGAATGAAGTATTCAAAATAGTCACATGTTCTCCATTCAACACTGGGGTTACCCCAAATAATTCCTATAGCTGCAGAAGTTGTACCACCCACTGCATGCGCAGAATCCCCACAAAATATCATGTTGACCGCTAAAGTAAATAGGGAATGAAGGCGATTATCAAATTTGTAAAGAAGCTCTAATTGTTCTTGAATGTTTGCAATGGAATTTTCTACGGAAGTATCACGATTGATTAATTTGTTTATCCCTTCCTTTTCAAGATTCACATTGAAGCAGCTAGCAAGCTTTTGACTTTTGTCAAAATCAGTGACGAATTCAACACATGGCAAGCAGCTCATAGGAATGTTAGGTTGAAGACGAAAGAGAAAATCTTTGTAACCTGCCTTGAGAGAAGTTCTATCCAACAATGAGCTCTTGGCATCAACATGTTTAATCGACAATAGGAGGATCGTCTCAAGACAGTTTTTATAACCAAATGAATGATAAATAGATCACCTCATGCAAAAGAAAATTAAAGCGACGATTTTTGCCCGTTTTTGTAAGTTATCATATTCCATTTGGTTGATGGCTTATTGGTGGTACACGTATAAGCATTCTGTTGAGAAGTTAGCTTCTTCAGAGAGGAATTTGTTAAGTCGATATCTTCCTTTTTTAATCCTCTAATAACAGAATCTAATTCTAAATCCATAGTGTCAGCAGTTTGTGATGTGATAGTCATAATTTCCTCTTTTTGGTAGTTAAATTTTTAAAGACTCAAAGATATCCTTTGCCCGCAGCATATACTGACCAGCACTTTTAGGCCAAGAAAGAAAATTAAAAAAAATACAAAACCAAAGGAATATCCATAACTTTTAAGAACCACACAAGCCTCTATGGATGAAGTTGCTCTTATCATGCAGCACATTGTCAATATTATTAGCTTTTTTATTCTGCATTCCCAATTTTAATTATCTTATCAAGTTTATTGTATATTTCTATTAAAGTATCATCTTTAGTGGACTTAGCCTTATTTCCTACGAAAGTTTTAAGCTCCAATAGTTTTTCGAAAAATTTTCTCATGTTTTTCGAAGCTACATGTTTTTCTTCTTCCATGAAAGACTCCTATATTGGTGTTTAAGGTAATTTTGACCAACGATTGCAGTCTGTCTATCTTTATCTTAAATTGCAAGCCATTCGTCTCCCAATGTAGATCCAATTTCAGCATGCAATATCTTTTGCGTATTCAACTCAATCCGATCATTCATTCCACCCTTACCGATCACTCGATAAGGAAATGTTGCATCCTCTTTCCTTACCCTCTCTTTTTTATGGGGGGCGATCATTGTTCATACTAAGAAAGGCGCACGCCATTGGTGGACGATTCTAAGTGATTATTGGGGTGGTTGATTCTGAGTGATCGCCAAATGGCCGATTCTCACTGATTTTTACCACACGTTTTAGAATTAATTTAAGCACGTTTTCCAAATTCTTTTATTTTTCAATGAGTCGATAAAGCTTTTAGGGCTTCCTCGTAACTTTCTTCATATTCATTTTTATATTTAAAACTATCTTCGGGATCTATTGTAGAATAGCTTACAATTCCCTGTAATATCTGCGCATTTGAAATTTCAGGATCTCGTAAACTTCTACCATTTTTATCATGATTATAAATTATAATTTGTATGTTTTTTATTGTAAAAGGAGGTTCTCTAATAAATTCTTGAATTTCTTTATTTTCATTTACCTGGTTTAATAATTCTTTGGCTGTTTTTATTATTAATTCTCTTAACTTCTCTTTATTGTAAGGATATTTTGTGGTGAAACATAATGTTAATTCTTGAATAGGCCCTCCTGGCATAGCGGCTCCTTCACCGCAAGGTTTAAGGTCGTACTTGTCATTAATAATTTTTGCGGTTTTAGCTAAAATACTATTTACAAGTTGTTCTCCTTGAGAAAGATGATATTCCTTATTTTTCATAACAAAACCTGTAAAGATCAATAAAGTAATTAATAAAACAAAGGTAGTCTTCATAACATTTTACCTTGTGTGTTTGTGTAGTTTCTAATATGTCTTTGCAATTGTTCCCGGTAAGTAGGACTCATGAATTCATGATCAAAACCTGAGGCATCTGGATCTGAAGTAAGAGTAACGACTGTGTCTTTTTCTCTTTTAGCGCCAGCTCTATCAAACCTTGGAACGATATCCCTCCACCATTCTGCTCGATAATGAATGACTTTTGCGCAAGTTTCCTTATAAATATAAGCAGCGGGCGCAATAGCAACGACTAATATCCTTTCTCGAAGCTCTGGTGGATAATCAAGAAGAGCATTTCTGACATGAATAGCGCCTTGACTATGGCAAATCATCAAGAACTTAGCATTTGCAGAGCTCTTATCAAAAAAACTATTCTACATCTTGTGGAGTTGTCTAACAGGTTCAGTAGCGATATAATTGAGCCCCATTAAGCATTCCGGCAGGTCCATATCACCATGTGTGGCACTATAAACTGCATGAACATTATATCCACCAGCTAGCCTTGAAACATACTCTGCACCTTCTTTAGAGCCTTTAAGGTTATTCCAAATGCCATTGATAAAACCTATTCCTAAATCGTTAGGTAACATTCACACTGTTTTGAATGAAGGCGTCGGGGTCAGATTCAGTAGACACAAATTGTAACTGACCGGCGGAAAGAGCGGGTACATATAGACACAAAGTAAAAATTGTCAAAAGCCAACGGAGGAAATTAGTCATATATATTTTTTCTTTTTTTGTGAGAGCTCTGTTGAGAAGCCGTGAAGATAAGACAAAAGGCAATTTGCTGACAATTTGAAATTTTCGGTTTGCGCTCTCTTAATGGGAACTTCTTTAGTGAATTGTGAGATATTGTTTCTTTTGATGTGCCATGCTGACGTTATCTAATACACTATGGTCTGTACAAGTCTTAAAATGCTATGCCGTTATGCGAGAACCGTCGTCCCCCATTGCGGCTTTTGATGACTCAAAGGACGACAAGCATCATCCTTTGATGATAGTTTAAAGTGGTTGATTCTAAGTGATTATTGGGGTGGTTGATTCTGAGTGATCGCCAAATGGCCGATTCTCACTGATTTTTACCATGTGGTAAAAATCAATGAGAATCAGCCATTTGGCGATTTTGTTAGATCATCGATCATCTTGATCACTTGGAATCCGCCATTTCCCACCATATCAAATTTCCTATCTTTTTTATAAATATAATTTTTATTTTTCCTTTCCGTAATAATCAATCCTCTACCCTACATTAAGGCTTTTAGGCTTCATCATAGGGTTCCTCAAACAGAGAAAAATTCAGATCGAATTATTGATTTTGCAAGACATTTACAGCTTCGTTGTATGTTTCCTCGAATTGATTTTTAAATCGAAATCGGTCATTAGGGTCCAATGTTCGATAAGTTAAAACACCATGTGAAATTTCGGCTGTTGAAATCTCGGGATCACGCAGTCCTCTTCCTTCTTTATCATGATTATAAATTATTATTTGCACGTTTTCTATGCTGAATGGAGTCTTTGCAAGAAATGGCTCAATACTGTTATTCATTTTGACCTGTGCTACTAATTCTTTAGCGCATTCAATCAGGAGCTTTCTAAGCTGTTCTTTTGAAAGTTTGTCATTTGTATCGAATGTTAATGTTAGCTCTCCAATAATTCCCTCAGGCATTGCAGCGCCTTCACCGGAAGGTTTAATGTTGTATTTTTTTTTTATTACTTTTGCGGTGCTTTCCAGTACGCTATTAACTAATCTTTCTTCTTGAGAAAGATATGGATCTTCATTATGAGACATCAAAAACCTCGTAAAAGTTGAAAACAATATAAAAGCGAGAAGGCAAAAATATTTCATATATACATACCTTGACTTTGAACGTAGTTAATTAGGTGTTGCTGTAGCTTTTCCTCATATGTAGGACTCATGAATTCATGATCAAAAGCTTTTGCATCAATGTGCGAGTTAATATCTATAACTGTACCTCTAGATCTTTTTTCTCCATTAAGGTCTATTCTTGGAACAAAATCTCTCCACGGTTGTGCTCTATAATGAATCACTTTAGCACAAGTTTTTTGATAAATGTATGCTGCGGGAGCAATCGCAACCACTATTATCCGTTTACGAAGCTCAGGTGGATAATCTAGAAGTGCATTACGCACGTGAATCGCGCCTTGACTATGGCAAATCATGAGGAATTTGGCATTTGCAGAACTTTTTTCAAAGTAACTATTCCACATTCTATGAAGCTGGCGCACAGGGTCCGTTGCAACGTAATTTAGGCCTTTCCAGCTTTCTTTTAGATCAATGCATGTCCCATGAGTAGCATTATAAACTGCATGAATGTTATAGCCTCCAGAAAGTCTAGAAAGATGTTGTGCACTTTCCCGTGCCATTTCTGATGTGTTCCATATTCCATTTATAAATCCTATTCCCAAGTCAATAGGCAGATTGGGAAATCCATCTGCGCTCAAATCAAAAGTTTTAGACCGTTCATAATTGGGATACATTTGCTCGAAATTATCATAATAAGTAATTTTAGGGAGGCTCGAACCCGCTGTTTTTCCAATATCGCCACCGCGTTTGCAAGTACGATGTTTTTCGCAATTACAGTGAGATTCCACTTCACCATAAAAATATCCCTCAAATTTATTTTGAGAATTTTCGGTTGCAAGACCGAAGCGGTCCAAATGATTCAATGGGTTATTGTGAAGGTAAGAATAAAGATTAGGCCCATCAATACAACCAGCAGGATCTTGACTAATCCACCTACCGGTAATTGGATCGTAAAACCTCAAGCCGAATAAGATAAGACCAGACCTCTGATCGACTCGCTTTTCGGCAAATCTCCAAGGATTCCCAACTAGGGAAAATTCTTCTACCTCACCATAAGCGTTGCAGATTGTCTCTTCTCCAAAAGCTGTATACTGATAACTCTCAATAAGGTGGCGACTTTGAGGATCAATCAAGCTAACCACATTGCCTGCAATGTCATGGAGTGGCATATAGGTTTCGCCTTTGATCTCAAAGGCAATGCTTGTAACAGCTAGTTCGTCTCCATGCAAACCTGGAATCTTGAGGGTCTCAATATTTCCAGTTTCTGTAAGAGTTCCAATTTCTTGATAACCTAAGTAGAAATAACGTGAAGTGGAGAGGGTTTTATTGTTTTTTCCTTTGGTATCCAAATGCTTTTCAACTAACAGCCTGCCGAATGGGTCATAGGAAAAAGTGAGGGTTGTTTTATCTGCTTTTTCTATGGAAATGAGTTGAGAAAGAATATTACTTTCAAATCGCGTTTCCTCGCCATCAAGGACCTTTCTCAATAGATTTCCATGTGGGTCATACGAAAACTCAGCATTTGAATAGGAGGTCAATTGATTAAGGGCATTATAAAAAAGCTCATCATTGCCGGCTTTAATCCGATTGTCTAAAGAATCATAAAGGTACGTCTTAGTGGCACCTTTTTTTTCTGAGGTGAGTTGAGAAAGGGAGTTATAGGCATATTCTTCTTGGCTTAAGCCTTTAACCTCTAACAAACGCCCCAATGAATCTCGAACATATTGTTCGCTGAATAAGTCGCTTTTACTCGAGATTTTTCGGCCATTCAGATCATAAGCGTGTTCTTTAGATCCTGCGTAACCGATACAGTTTTCATTTTGTAATCTACCTTGGCTGTCATACTGGTCATAAGTATGCGTATAGAGAATTTCTCCTTGTGCAGAAATCCGTTTGACTTCCCGGCCAAAGACGGCATCATAAGTATAAGAAATCTTAGAGTCGTCAGGGAGAATAACCTCTTTGAGTCGCCCTTTTTTATCATAAATATATTGTAGGGTATAGCTCCCTTCTCCACTCTTGATTGTTTCTTTGGTCACCTGATCAAAGGCATTGTAGGTTCTCTGGACAGATTTCCCATGGAGAGTATAGGCCGATATAATATTGCCTTTGCTATCATAGTAATAGTTATTCGAAATCTGCAATTCTTTTTTGATATCTTGTACTTCAATTTTGTTGAGCCTTCCGTCTTTGTTATATGTGTAATTAATAGGTGTTGCAATTCCGGAAATGCTTTTGCTAGTCATTTTTCCCACGGAATTATAGCTATAGCGGGTTCGTTTTTCTAGCGGAGAATCTGCCGCTTCCACTTGTTCTTCTAAGCACCCCATTGACCCATAATTCCATCGCATCTTCTGAGAAGCAAGGATTTTTCCTTCAACAATTTGGTCATGAACTTCACAAGCTTTGTTGCCTAGTGAGTCATAAAGTGTCTTTTGAGATGAGAGAAGGATGCCAAAAGGATCTTTTTTGATAATGGAATACACTCGGCCCAAAGCATCAAATTCAATCTCTGTTTGGACGCCAATTGGATTCACAAGAGTCTTCTTGAGAACTGTTTGCCCCAAGCTGTTTTGATACGAATTATCGATGATGATCTTTGTTTCTTGTTCGGAGCCATCTAAATAGCCGACAGGTTCTCCCTCAGAGTTATAAAAAGTTCTAACTAGTGAGGTTTTAGCGTTATTTTCAAGGCTATACTCTTCGGTACAATGACCTTGTGAGTCATAAGAAAAACATTTTTTAAGTAAAATAGTGCCTTGAGAATTTTCAATTCGCTTTTCTATCACATTTCCGGATAGGTCATACTCAAAGCATTCTAGGGCATAATCTTGCGATCCACTATCAAACCAGACTTTTTTTTGATGGAGGCGACTAAGAGGATTGTAAAAAATCTCTGTAAGCCTAGATTCAGGGCCCTTTTCATTTTGCCAGCTTGCATGTTCAACGAGAGAAGCCAATCTTCCGGCCGGATCAAAAGTGTAGCGTTTTATGTGATCATCCTCTTTTTCATAAGTACATCGGAAGCCATTGTATTGACGGGACCTGCTCATGAAAAAAGAGGAAACACCCGTTTCACCAGCATTAGAGAGTTCTTCATAAATAGATCTTCCTAAGTAGTCATATTCATAGACGGTGATGATTTGCTCACGAGTCAAAGAGCGATGTAAGCTGCCTTCCGTGTCATATTTAAAAAGTTCAAAAGATCCATCTGGGTAATTAATCCTAGTGGGGCTCCCTCGTAAATTATAGGATTTTGCAATGACATCTCCTTTTGGATCTTCCGTTGTCAGAACATTTCCAAAGAGATCGTAGGTATAGCTAAAAGTGGGGTGGATGATTTGATTATTTTCATCCAACACTTCTGGGTGAATGACTTTTACCAGTCGATGGAAAACGTCATATTCATAGATCGTAGAATTTCCATAGCGGTCTGTCGAGCAGATTTTTCTTCCAAGGGAGTCGTAAGTACTGCTGATTGTAAATTGACCTTCAGCCGTTATCTCAGTGATTTGAGTGGGCTGGTTGTGAAAGTCGAAAGTTGTTTTAATATACTTGCCATCTTGCGGGATCGAAGCAGAAATTCGGTTGCCAATTCCATCGTAACCGAAACTGCTCTCTCTACCGACAGCATCGATTTGTGAGAGTACTTGTCCAATAGCGTTGTATGTTCTTTTCTCTGTAAAGGCATATTGGCCGTTAGCATCATAGGTGGTGCAAGATAGAAGATTGGATTGGTCGTCATACACATTGACCAGTTTATTAATTAAAACCCCTTGTTTCTTTTTGAGGTCTAAAGCCTTTTCTTCGATGATTTCAGGCAGGCCGACTCCAGGGAGGGTTTCTTTTGGCTTGATTTCCTTGATATGTCTTTCTGTGACGTCCCAACTATAGATTTTTGATTCCTCTTCCTGTGATCCATCATCTTCAATGATTTTAATACAAACCCCATCTTCGTTATGAGACTGAAAGGTTCTTTTCTTTATGTTTCCTTTATCGAAGATCAGCTTTTTGATAAGAAGGTTCGTTCCTGGCTTGTAGGTATAAAGCGTCTGATTTCCTTTGCAATCACCCATTTTCGTCAGCAAATTAAACCCATCTGTTGAGTAACCAAAGGTTTTGATGTTGCATTCTTCCTCCTCGGGATTTAAAAGTTTGCCATCGGTAGAGACTTGTAGGGAAACTTCTTGTTTTCCAGTTAGATTACCATAAAGTCTCTCTTCAGTAACGTTGCCCGATTTATCATATTGAAAGGATCGATAAGAATGGATACGCCCGCTGCCATCCCCAATGGTTTTTGCAAGCAAAAGCCCAGCATCAAATTTTGTTTTCCCCCAGAACTTCTTCTCGATACGATAAAGCCCATTTTGGTTGTCATACCTTTCAATGGCTGTTAGCTGCGAACGCTTGTCAAAGATATACCTTGTTTTAACACCCATCGTGTCGAGGACGTCGGTGTAGCCAGCTCCATAGGAAAAAGAATGCACAATTTCTGCTTTGCCTGTCTGTGAATTTGGACCTTTTAGGGATTTGACTTTGCCATCCTGATAGTCAATTTCGATAAAACGACCTTCCGGCAAAGTTTTTTTAACCAAAACGTTACTATATTCATAAGCGATAGGGAGGCAATGAGAACCTTTAACCTGGATGAGCTGATAAATCCCCTTTGCCAATACAAAATGATAGGTTAGCTTACGAGCATCACTTGTTTCGATATGCACTTGGCAATCTGTCCCCTGAAACTCATAGCTCAAGTGAATCCATGACAAGATCTTTGTCGCACCCTTGTTTTTCATTTCGATCGAAGTGAGATGCCCCGCAGCATCATAGGAAAAAAAAAGTTGGTTTCCGCTTGGAAGAATTTCTTGGCTTAAGAGAAAGGATTCCGGCTTTATCATTTGGCCAGCCATCAATGGCGTTAACTCCTCTCCAAGAATAATCGACGGCAATTTTTGCAATTTTTGATAAATTCGTTTAGTCCCGTCGCCCAAGATCAATTCGCATGTATCGCCTTTGCAATGAAGAAGGTTTGTTTGATGATTGGTCTGTCCGTTGATTTCTTGAGAGTAAGTATTAACTAGCCCCACGGCATTGTTTAAGATATCGACCTTGAGCGGATCTTTAGTCGATCCATTTGTATTTCTCCACCCGCTGTAAGGAAGGATTCCTCCAGAACGTTCTCCTACAAAAGCGGAGGTCCATTCAAATCGATCTTTGCCAACATTACATGATTTTCCAGAAGAATCCTTGCCAATGACAAGAAATCGTTGAGGGAAGATACTCCATCCACCTGCTTGAATCCCTAAAATGGCGTCTTTTGTACTGTAGAAACGCTGTACCACCAAAGCATCAGGTCCTGTAATCACCAAATCTGTAGCTGATTCGCAATAATCACCATTGATGACATTCACACTGTTTTGAATGAAGGCGTCGGGGTCAGATTCAGTAGACACAAACTGTAAATGACCGGCTGAAAGAGCGGGTACATATAGACACAAAGTAAAAATTGTCAAAAGCCAACGGAGGAAATTAGTCATATATATTTTTTCTCTTTTTGTGAGAGCTCTGTTGAGAAGCTGTGAAGATAAGACAAAAGGCAATTTGCTGACAATTTGAAATTTTCGGTTTGCGCTCTCTTAATGGGAACTTCTTTAGTGAATTGTGAGATATTGTTTCTTTTGATGTGCCATGCTGACGTTATCTAATACACTATGGTCTGTACAAGTCTTAAAATGCTATGCCGTTATGCGAGAACCGTCGTCCCCCATTGCGGCTTTTGATGACTCAAAGGACGACAAGCATCATCCTTTGATGATAGTTTAAAGTGGTTGATTCTAAGTGATTATTGGG
>Ga0207056_1106_pt1 | contig 12683 bp, 13 predicted proteins | sample Alteio_BWMinCont_58_FD_153289 | JGI IMG/M metagenome (GOLD analysis project Ga0207056, IMG submission 153289) | Enriched cells from forest soil in Barre Woods Harvard Forest LTER site, Petersham, Massachusetts, United States -... | ecosystem: Environmental > Terrestrial > Soil > Temperate forest >... | reverse complement strand
TTTGTGGTAAAAAAATGCTTGGATCATTTAGAACGAAATTAGCATGCAAACTTACCGGAGGAATCATGAATCCCCGAGCTCACGTCACTTTATCCATAGCAGAAAAAAATCTCACTGCAAAGCAAAATAACAAAGATGCGCACACTCCGCAAAATGTGAAATCTTCGGAACAGTTCGCACACTATGTTTTCAATCGCGATGTCGTCAAACTCCTGCTGCCCGCACACATTTCGACCCATCTGATCTCCGCAATGGATGGCAAGACTGCGATCTTACCCGAACATGCCGATTCGATTGCTATCGCAATGCGTGAATGGGCAATGAGCTATGGGGCAACTCATTACACCCACTGGTTTTTCCCTCTAACAGGCGCTGCAGCAGGCAAACATACCAGTTTTATCGACTGGTGCTCGCCAGATAAAGTGATCGAACAGTTTTGCGGCTCCGAATTAATCCAGGGGGAATCCGATGCTTCATCATTCCCTTCAGGTGGGCTCCGCAGCACTTTTGAAGCTCGTGGATATACCGGATGGGATCCTTCATCGCCAGCATTCTTATGGAGCGGCGGAGAAGGTTTGACACTGTGCATCCCTTCGTTCTTTTTATCGTGGAGCGGAGATGTTTTGGACTCAAAGCTGCCTCTGCTCAGGTCTAACGCAGCGATCTCAGATGCCACCTTGCGCCTTCTAAAGCATACCGGAACAAAAGCCTCGCAGGTAGTATCCAATTTGGGATTTGAGCAGGAATATTTTTTAATCGATCAAGATTTTCGAAATTTGCGTCCGGACTTAGTCGCTATCGGCCGAACAGTCTTTGGTGCAGCCCCATCAAAAGGGCAGGAATTGCAAGACCACTATTTTGGAACAATCAAAGACCGCATCATGCTCTTTATGCGCGACCTGGAATGTGAGGCGTTAAAACTTGGAATCCCCATCAAAACTCACCACAATGAAGTGGCTCCAGGACAATATGAAGTGGCTCCTGTTTACGAAAGAGCGTCGATCGCCATCGATCATAACATCTTGCTTATGCTACTGATGCGCCATATTGCTGTGAAGCATGGTCTTTCCTGCCTTTTACACGAGAAGCCTTTCCATGCCTTAAATGGATCTGGAAAGCATTCGAACTGGTCGTTGTCCACGGATACCGGAATGAATTTATTTGATCCTGCCAAGACAGAAAATGCGCTCACTTTCTTGATCTTGCTGACAGCTGTCCTTCATGCAATACACCGCCATGGAAACCTGTTGCGAGCTGCCATAGGCTCTGCCTCAAACGACTATCGTTTGGGGGGTCACGAAGCTCCTCCAGCCATCATTTCGGTTTATACAGGCGAGGAGCTTGAGAATATTTTAACGCAACTTGAAGAAAAAGGATTTTATGTCACTTTGGCTTCGGCCAAAAAGCTTTTTGCAATTCCGGATCTGTCCCATTTGCCCAAAGACAACTCAGATCGCAATCGCACTTCTCCCTTTGCTTTTACAGGAAATAAATTTGAATTCAGAGCGGTGGGATCATCGTCAAATCCTGCGTTTGTGATAGCGGTGCTCCAAACTATTGTTGCAGCCAGCCTTAATCTAATATTGGACGAAATAGAAAGCGAAAAAACAAAGCATAAACATCCTTCATTATTAGAAGCTGCCACTCCAGTGATACGAAAACATCTGAAGGAAACGCGTCCCATTCGCTTCGCTGGAGACAACTACAGCGAAGCTTGGATGAAGGAAGCAAAGAAGCGAGGGCTTCCCAATATAAAAAGCTCTGTAGATGTGTTTGAAGTGATAAAATCAAAAGAAACGATCAAGGTTTTTGAAGGAATTTTAGGGAAGCATGAATTGACGAGCCGCTACGATGTCATGATAGAACACTACGTCAGTGTTATGCAGATCGAAGCTAAGTTGATGCAAGAATTGTTCCATACTCAAATTCTGCCCGTTGCCTACGAGCAGCAGCGACGATTATCCAAAAGCATTCTACAGGCAACTCAGGTGCTAAAAAAGGCTAATGCATTACCCCGACAACGCGCTCAGCTTAGCGTTTTAAGTGAAACGATTGAAAACGCCCTCAAGATTTCGGAAAGCCTGCAGAAGGCATTAGCAATGACAAGTAAAATGACGATGGAAAAGCGTGCGAGATATTATTCTGAGAAAATTAAACCTATTTGCTTTTCTCTGCGGGAAGCTGTTGATGCTCTGGAGATGGTTGTGGATGACGAGTTGTGGCCGCTGCCTAAATATCGAGAACTGCTTCAACTATGCTAGAGTCGCACGCACACAGGCATGAAACAAATATTTTTACCACAGAGATCACAGAGAGAAGAGGAGGAGGAGGAAGGGCTATTTGGTTTAATTTCGTCCAAAAGGTAATAACTTCTAATTCCCTCTGCGTCTCCCCGTCTCTGCGTTAATTATTATAACGAATTTAACGCAGAGGCGCAGAGGCGGGGAGACGCAGAGGGAATTAGAAGTCATTAAAGCTACTTTATCTGTGAAGACCATCAATTTCGGGCGCGGGCACGAAATGATGAGACCTGTGAAGGCGGCTCAATACGCTAAGGAATCACTATGAAAGAAACAGAAGTCGAAATAGACGTCGAAGGGATTACCCTATTAGGCGATTTGGCCCTCCCCACAAAAGATGTAAAAGGGGTTGTCTTGTTTGCACATGGCAGTGGTAGCAGCCGATTCAGTCCCCGCAACAAGTTCGTAGCAAAGCAATTACAAGATGCAGGGATCGGTACTTTATTGCTCGATCTCCTTACTTTGGAAGAAGAACGCGAAGAAGCCCAAACAGCACATCTACGTTTTAATATTCTGTTGCTCGCCTCTAGACTGGCCCATGCTACGAATTGGGTGATAGACAACTCTTCAACGAAAGGATTGCCATTAGGATATTTTGGAGCAAGCACCGGGGCAGCCGCTGCTCTAGTTGCTGCCACAGAAGTGTCAGCGAATATCAAAGCCATAGTATCGCGCGGCGGCCGTCCAGATCTAGCTGGGTATTCTTTGACAAAGGTAGCAGCGCCCACTTTGCTTATTGTTGGAGGTGCCGACACCTTGGTTTTGCAATTGAATCAACAAGCCTTAGAACTGTTGGCATGCGAAAAGCGGCTCGAGGTTGTGCCTAGGGCGACGCATTTGTTTGAGGAGCCCGGTACGTTGGAAGAAGCTGCTCGTCTGGCGCGCCTCTGGTTCCAAAAGCATCTGTAATGCGTGCTCATCAAGCAAGGAAGGCAACGTCTTAGTAAAAAAAAATTAAACGCAAAGGCGCAAAGACCCGAAGCCGCAAAGAAAGTAGAGAAGAGGAGTTTTAATTTTCATTTTGGCTTGAAAAAATATCTTCCTCTTCTCTTTGCGGCTTCGGATCTTTGCGCCTTTGCGTTTAATTTTTTTTACTAAGACGTTGCCTTCCTTGCCTGATGCATATGCCCTCAGGTGTATGTGCGGCGGCCGGAGAAGGCGCGCGCCAATGTACCCCCGTCGACATAGTCCAAAGCACTTCCCATTGGCAATCCAAATGCCAATCGCGTGATTTGGACATTCAAACACCCCAATTCATCCCTCAAATACAGCGCTGTGGCATCCCCCTCGACGGTAGAGTCCAATGCAATAATGACCTCAGTGAGCTCCTTGGCAAAAATGCGATGCTTTAGCTTGTCTAAGTTAAGACGACCTGGCCCAACTCCTTCCATTGGAGACAACAGGCCTCCCAGAATGTGGTAAAGGCCTTTATATTCCCGAGTTTCTTCAATAGCAAATGCATCGCGAGGTGAGGCGATGATGCAAATAGTACGGCTTTGAGCCCTGCTTGGAGAACAAAAGGAACACTCATAAAGCACATCGATGAGACACCCGCATTCTCCACAATGGTGTAAGTGTTCGGGAATCATTTTGATAATGTCCCCCATCTCAGCCAGGTGTTCCTCTTTCCAAGTCAACATCTGAAATGCAAAACGCTCGGCGCTCTTATTTCCGACTCCAGGAAGCTTCCTCAGGGACTCTATTAGTTTCAACAAATGTGTTGGATATTTAGTCATATTCTCTTTTCCTCAAATCCCTCAAAGTCTGCTAATAGCAATGCAAGATATTTCGATATTAGCACCTTTTGGAAGGGCAGAGACCTCGATGGTTTGGCGGGCTGGAGGTGTATTTACATTAATTTTCTTAGCATATTCTTCATTGACAATGGCAAAGTTTTTTAAATCTGTAAGGAAAATCTCGACGCGGACCACATGCTTGAAGTCGCTGCCAGCTTCATGCAAGATTGCTTCAATAGTATTAAGAATGGCTTGAGTTTGTGTTCGAATATCGCCTTGAATAAGCTCTCCGGTATCTGGATCCAAAGGAAGCTGTCCGGAAACAAAAATGAGTCGCTGGTGGATAGAGATTGTAAGAGCTTGCGAATAAGGTCCTATGGCTTTTGGGGCTTTGGTGGATTCAACTTTTGTAATCATGAGTGCTCCAATGGATGGATTAAATATCTTTCTCAATCATAAATCTGTGGTATATTTTTTACCACAGAGAACACAGAGAAGGGACGGAAGCATTTTTTCGTGGCTAATTTTTCGTGCCCGTGCCCGTGTGCGTGCCCGTGCCCGAATATTTAGGGAAAAGGTAAAGAATAATATTTCGGGCACGGGCACGCACACGGGCACGGGCACGAAAAAAATGCATAAAACTGTTGAATGTTAAATGGTTTTTGCGGTATAAGAAATGGATCATAAAAAGAAAAGGGCACGTCCAGATTAAGGGCGTTCTGTAAAGTCAATAATAGGGAACAACCATGAAAGTTAAAGCGTCAGTAAAAGCAGACCCTTCCAAAGGGGACATCCTCGTCCGTCGTCGTGGTCGCCTTTATGTTATCAATAAGAAAGACCCCAACCGTAAGCAGCGGCAAAAGGGTCCCGCGCGCAAAAAATAGGAAATAGGAATTTATGGCTAAAACGTCGTCTATTGAAAAGCAAAAGCGCCGCGAGCGCCTTGTGAAACAGAAATGGGAAAAACGGCAGGAACTGAAACAGAAGGCTGCAAATATCCATTTGACAGAAGAAGAACGCAGCGAAGCTCGCTTGTTATTAAACAAGATGCCGCGCGACTCCTCCCCTGTCCGTCTGAGAAATCGTTGCCAATTTACTGGTCGTGCAAGAGGCTACCTTAGAAAATTTAAGGTATCTAGACTTTGCTTCCGCGAAATGGCTTCTTTTGGACTCATCCCTGGCGTGACAAAATCTAGCTGGTAACGTCTTGAAAGGACAAAGGACGTAAAGGACAAGGACCTAAAGGACAACTCAGCAACGCATGAAGTCCTTTACCGCCTTTGTCCTTTACGTCCTTTGTCCTTTAAGTCCCTTATGTCCTTTACGTCCCTTGTCCTTTTATGCACACGGGCTCGGGCACGATTTTTTGTTCGGGCGCTAACATTCCCTTCAAGGATTTGGATTTATGAAACGAACTCTTGCTTCAGAGCTATCGACAAAGATTGGCCAACCAGTATTATTACGAGGCTGGTTAAACAATGTACGAGCATTTGGCAAACTTAATTTTCTCATCCTACGCGACCGCACAGGGCTTTCTCAAATCGTGATCCACGATAAAAAAGAGCTCGACAAAGTCTCCCACCTACAGCCAGGTTCAATTCTAAAAATCTCAGGCAAGGCTGTCGCGGCGGAGAAAGCAGAATTGGGGGTAGAAGTAATCGACCCCATCATTGAGGTGGAAGTTCCGATTCAAGCCGTCTCCCCTGTGGAATATTACAAACCAGAACTCCATTATGACCTTGATTTCCTCCTAGACCATCGTCCCATATCCCTTCGCAACCGCCAAATTCAAGCAGTCTTCAAAATCCAAGCCGCAATTGCCCATGCCTATCGCCTATACATGTATGACAGGGAAAAAGCGGTTGAATATTTTGCCCCCAACCTCATAGGAGCCTCCTCAGAAGGGGGAGCCGAGTTTTTCTCTGTCGATTACTTTGGATATACAGCGACCCTTGCTCAAAGTAGCCAGCTTTATAAACAGATTATGGTGGGGGTCAACGAGCGGGTATTTGCCCTGATGCCCTTCTTTCGAGCCGAAAATTCCAACACACCTCGACATTTGACCGAAGGAAAGCAGCTAGAATTCGAAATGGGATTCTTTGATCACTGGCATGAAGTTTTGGACGTTCAAGAAAACTGCATCAAATTTATCGTTCAATATTTGCATCAACATTATGCTCCTGAAATCAAAATCTTAGGAAATCGAATCATTAAAGCCCCGAAAGAAATCCCTGTTCCTCGCGTGACGTTTGCCGAAGCTCAAGAAATCTATTTTCAACGCACAGGAATCGATGAGCGGCATGAACCCGATTTAAGCCCTGCAGCAGAACGAGAGCTCTGTTCTTATGCTGCTGAGAAGTTTGGAACAGACTTAATCTTCATCATTGATTGGAAGACCTGTAAACGCCCCTTTTATGCCTATCCTAATGATCAAGATCCGGAGATCACAAACACCTTTGATTTATTATGCGCAGGCACCGAGATCACCTCTGGCGGGCAACGGCGCCATACCCATTCCTCAATGCTTGAGGGCATTAAGTTAAAGGGAATGGATCCCAATAATTTTGAAGATTACTTGAGTATTTTCAAGTATGGAATGCCTCCCCATGGTGGCTTTGGCATGGGCCTTGAGCGGCTTACGATGACAATTCTAGGGCTGAAAAACATTCGAGAAGCCTCCCTATTCCCTTCGGATCCCAAGCGGATTGCAGGCAATCGGATTAAAGCCCGCATCTTTTTTGGAAGTGAAAACATCCGCAACGAGATCATTAGGCTCCTTCGCTCAGCAGACTGCACATTCCAACATATGACACACGAACCCACTCCGACATCTGAAGATTCCGCGCGCGTTCGCAACACCCTTGCAGAAGAAGGAGTCAAGGCGTTAATTTTAAGAGGAAAGAACTCTAAGAAGAACTATCAACTGAACATTCCCTCAAATTTAAAACTCGATATGAAAGCTGTGGCTGACGCCGTGGGTGAAAGGTGTGAGTTTGAAGATCCCGATGTCATTAGAGAGCGTTTTGGCATTATCGTCGGGGGCGTTCCCCCTTTTGGCCAACTTTTAAATCTTGAAACCTATTTTGATGAACGGATAGCCCACAACTCACGTGCAGCCTTTAATTGTGGATTGCAAACAGAATCGATTATTATGGAAAGCGCCGATCTTATCAAATTGATTCAACCGAAACTTGGGCGCTTTGCTAAGGAATAAATCGATGGCCATGCCCCCACAAAAGTTTCGAGAGATCGTATTTCAACTACTTTATGCTCAAGATATCGGAAGAGGAAAGGAAGAGGAACTGATTCAGTTGATCTCATCCGAACTTGCTGTTTCCAAAATTGTTGTACGTGAAGCCTTAAAAAGGGCTGTGGATATTCTCTCCAAGCTCCCAGAGATTGATCCTCTCATTGCAAAAGCCTCCTTTACCTATGAGTTTGAAAGGATTCGTACCGTTGAACGGAATATTTTGCGCATGGGAGCTTTCGAACTTTTATATGACGATGAAATTCCAGCGAAAATTGCCATTACTGAAGCGATACGACTTGCAAGGAAATTTGCCACGCCAGAGTCGGCAAATTTTGTAAATGCCATTTTAGATAATATTTACAAAGAAAAGCTTGGGGTAGCGATTGACAAAGGACAGCTAAGTGATGCGATTGACAATCTGACCAAGAGTGAAGAAACAACTAAAAACATGCTTGAAAACGAATAACAAGATTTTGGAAACAGCTTTTTGAGCTACTAACTAAGAAGAAAAGTAACAGGATAAGCAGGATCGCAAGCGGCAGGATAAGAAGGATAGTATGCATCCTCTTGATATTCAAAGAATTTCCAATTGAGCTGCGGCCTCCGGCCGCAGCTCAATTGGAAATTCTTTTGAAATTACAAGTGGATGTTCATTATCCTTCCTATCCTGCCGCTTGCGATCCTGCTTATCCTGTTACTTTTCTACTCAGTTTAGAAACACCAAATGCTGTCTCCCAAATCTCTGTGATCTCTGTGGTAACCAAATGGAAAAGCTTCTATTTCAAGAAAACCGCTCCCTGAAGGATCTATGCACATTTGGAATTGGAGGAATGGCACGCTACTATATGGAAGTGCGCTCTGTCCAAGAAATGCAGCATGCCTTACAAACATGCCTTGAGAAAAGACTTCCCTATTTCATCCTAGGCAAGGGATCCAATTGCCTGTTTGATGATCATGGAATCAATGGCGTCGTCATCCTTAACAAAATCGATTTTCTTAAAAAAATCTCCGATCAGATTTTCCATGTAGGAGCCGGCTACAGCTTTTCCCTCTTGGGAACGCAAACAGCACGACAAGGACTCTCAGGGCTTGAATTTGCCGCTGGCATTCCAGGCACTGTTGGCGGGGCAGTTTATATGAATGCCGGAGCTAATGGCCATGAGACTTGTGAATCCCTCATCTCCGTTGACTTTTTAGATGAAGAAGGGGGTCTTCACCTTCTGAAAAAAGATGAGATAGAGTTTTCGTATCGGACGTCATCGTTCCAGGGGATGCCTGGAGCAATCGTTGGGGCAACCTTTGCATTGACCCCTTTTCAAGAAGCAAGAGCAAAGCAGCTCGAAATTATCTCCTACCGCAAAAAAACCCAACCCTACAACCAAATGTCAGCGGGGTGTGTTTTTCGCAATCCCGTATGCGGACACGCCGGGGCCTTGATAGAGCAGAGTGGACTCAAAGGAATAAGCGTTGGAGACGCAAAGGTGTCAGAGCTCCATGCAAATTTTATCGTTAACTCTAATTCAGCATCATCTGAAGATGTCTTGGCTCTTATTGCTTTAATTAAGCAACAGGTATATCAAAAGACCGGGATTAAATTGGAAAGCGAAGTCCGATACATCTCTTTTTAATATGAGACATCTTATGCTAGATTTTCGTGCTGATCTACATTGTCACACAATCTATTCAGATGGCTCCTTTACCACTCGAGAGATCCTCTTGCTTGCTAAACAGAAAGGTTTGCAAGGACTGGCAATTACAGATCACGACTCCATAGGGGCTTATCGGGACGCAATAACAGAAGCTCAAGAGATAGGCATAGAACTGCTTACCGGCGTGGAGTTCTCTGCAGCACATCACAATATTAGCATTCATATTTTAGGTTATGGATTTCATCCATTTGATCCTACCATTCAGCGCCTGTGTGATTTCCATAAACAACGCCGCGAAGAACGCAATGCAGCAATCATCAAGAAATTGTGTGAGCATAATATGGCGTTAACGATCGAAGAAGTTAACGCCGCAGCCTCACATCCTGCGACAACGATCGGCCGTCCCCATATAGCTCTGGCAATGATGAGAAAGGGTTACGTCGCATCGATTCAAGATGCCTTTTGGGAATTTATTGGTGAAGGGAGACCTTGTTTTTCAAGGGGGCACGACGTCAGTGTTGCCGATACACTTGATGTGATTCATCAAGCAAAAGGAGTTGCCATTATTGCGCATCCGCATCTAATTAAGAATCAGGGGATCCTCCAAGAGTTGCTTGAGATGAATTTTGAGGGATTAGAAGGCTATTATGCGAAACAATCTCCGCAGCAAAATGCTCGATGGTTGAAAATAGCCGAGAAGAGAAACTGGTTGATTACTGGTGGGTCAGATTTTCATGGGGAGATGCGCTCAGGGGATCTTGGGAGCTCGTATGTGCTTGAGGAGACCTTCCGCAAGCTGCAAGGTGTTTATTTAATGAATTTACCGATAAGAACCTCAGACGAATGATACAATTTGCTGAGGTTTTCCCTGATGAAATTGTTATAGGTTATTTTATTTCGAACTTCTATCATACAACCCCCTCTAGGATTTTTTCGCGATAGGTTTGCATCAGCTTCACCATAAAATATAAGTTATGTGTGGTGGCAAGACTCATACTCGTCAACTCTCTCGCTTTGAAGAGATGATGCAAATAAGCCACTGAAAAGCGACTGCATGTAGGACACTCACACCCCTCCTCTATCGGAGAAAAATTCGTCGCATATTCATTCTTCGTAACATTTATTCCACCACTTTTGGTCAATAATACCCCATGCCTTGCAGATCGCGTCGGATAAGAACTATCAAACGTATCTATCCCAAGAGGAATACTCCGCTCTATGGAACCCAAATCTCCTATACCAAGCAAATGATTGGGCTTATCCACAGGCAACAGTGGAAGTGTAAATGACAGAAGTTGATGCATCTCTTCCTTAGTCTTACCCATACTCCCGCCTATTGCATAACCATCGAAAGGAAGTTTTGTTAAAATCTCGCAACTGCGCTGCCTTAGCTGTAAATCAATTCCTCCATGGACCACTCCATACATGGCCTGTCCCTGACGATGGCTTTGATGGTGTTCTAAAGACCTTTTCTCCCACCGATGTGTGCGCTCAAAAGATGTTAGAAGAGCCTCGGATGTGATGTGATAAGGGGGCAATTCGTCAAATGGAATGATGATATCGGCTCCCAAGTCCTTTTGAGCCTGGACGGAACTCTCTGGAGTCAGCATGATTTTTTTTCCGTCACGATATGAACGAAACAGAACCCCTTCCTCAGTAATTTTGAGGACCGATCCCCCTTGTTTTTTGGTACCGCGGCTTTTCAACTCGTCAGCGACAGACCCATATGTCAAACTGAAGACCTGAAAACCACCAGAATCGGTAATTATGGGCAATTTGCGATTAATAAACTGATGCAATCCCCCTGCCTTTCGGACAACCTCCGTGCCTGGTTGCAAAAGCAAATGGTATGTGTTGCAAAACATCAGCTGCAGACCAATGTCATGAACCAAGGCATTGTCCAAAGCCTTAATTGTCCCATTGGTGCCTACTGCGACGAAATTTGGGGTGTCAATAATACCGTGGGCTGTATGGATTTGCCCAACACGTGCTCGCGATTTCTTCGAGCTATGGATGACATTGAAGTGAAAATCTTTCATGCTTTGACCGCTTTACCCCATTTAACAAGTGGAGTGATTAAGAAAATGACAATGAGCTTGATGAGAAAGCTGATTAAAATAATATCGATCATCGAAGCAACGAGCCCATATAGTCCGATAAAACTAAACAACAATGTATCTAAGAATTGAGAGATTGTGAGGGAGATGGCCGTGCGGAAGACGAAGCTTCTATTGGAGTGATTTTTCAAAAAAGCAAAGATGCGGACATCGATTTGTTGGACGAGAAAGAAAACAGCTATGGATGCGAGAAGTAAGCGCGGAGCGGGTGCCAGGATGGTAGTGAAGGCTTGGTGAGCGGTGTCATGAATGCTAGGATGAAAAAGTAGATGGAGTTGAGAGCTCAAGGCAAAGAACAGCATAGTAAAGAAACAGATCCAGGTGGCTTTTTGAGCCTCTTCTTTTCCATAATGTTCTTGGAGGAAATTGAGTCCCAGTAGACTTCCAATCGCAAAGGCATCGGTTGCCGTCACTTCGAAGTTTAAGAGAGTGATTTGTTTAAGGACGAAGAGGTTTGCGAGAATAGCTTGGATGGTAATCCATGTTATCAATGCGCTCTGCCCTAATTTTAGGGCGACGAGAGCAAATGAGACGATGAGAAAAGTCTGAGCAAAAAATAAAACCTCGTTCATAAACAGAAAAGTTTAGCAGAAACCAGTGTTTTATGCACGAGAAATAGACAAATGGACATGGACGATAATGGACTGTAGTGGACCGTAATAGACTGTAATGGACCTTAAATTATTGTCCATTATCGTCCACTATGGTCCATTACTGTCCATTATCGTCCATGTCCATTTGTCCATTACATCTTTACCGTTTTATATTTAGGTAGATGTCAGCTTCGCCCCAGGGGAAACGAGCCTGAAAGCGGCTCATGACTTCGAACTGCTCCTGAACATAATCAGATAGTGGATAACTCACAGTAATAATTTTCGTCCCCGCAGGAAGGGTTTTAAAGCGCTCTATCAACTTTTTGATCGATCCATCATTTAAAGATGTCCCATACAAATATATGACAGTTGCACCTGATAAATCTGTCAGCATCATATCCTGTAGACGAAATTCCACATTTTTCACTTGATACTTAGACTTTATCTCATTAGCACGTTCGACAAAAACAGGCACAAAATCAACACCCACAACGCGGCATCCTTTGAATGCATTGAGCCAAAAACAGGTGCGCCCGCGACCGCATCCCAACTCAAAGACAACATCCGATGCATTGATTTGACAATTGTTTGCAATATATTCAAGGGTTGTTAAGGGCGTTTCCCCATAAGCGTAGAGGTCGCGCTCCCCTTTTTTCTTCAGAAATTCTTTGCTGATGGCAAAAGGACTATTTAAAAAATAAGAGGTTAGCAAGGAAAGGTCTATGCGTCTGAATTGATTGTTTGAGTAATATCGAGAGGCAACGCGAAGAAATTCCCAAAAATTGCGGCAGTGTACAAGGATGTTCAGTCCCAGTAATTGAAAGTATTCTTGTACTGATGAGAAGGCTTTATTGTTCATATAAACTCTTTTTTGATTCCAAATCCTGTTTGGTGCCGGCCCTCCGGGACGGTGTTGTTGGTTGGCATTATTCCCAGGCTTCGCTAACCCCTCCGGGGAGCTTCAGCCTGGGCTATTACGTTTACAGGCCCTCCGGGCTGTATGCGTGAGCATTTGTTTGAAAATCACTTTTTCACACT